>Ga0075425_100001554_pt1 | contig 22551 bp, 19 predicted proteins | sample SoiMethybrSBSTD4_FD_75300 | JGI IMG/M metagenome (GOLD analysis project Ga0075425, IMG submission 75300) | Bulk soil microbial communities from a Populus tree surrounding site in Tennessee, USA - Soil MetaG P. TD hybrid SBSTD4 | ecosystem: Environmental > Terrestrial > Soil > Tree plantation... | reverse complement strand
GATCGTCGGGATGCTGGTCGCGCACGCGCGCCACCGCCTGGGGGTCCTGGATGGCCGCGTTGTACTGCTCGGCGTTGCGGACCTGTCCGAGGTCCGAGAGCCTCTGGAATCGCTCCTCCATTTCGCTGACCGCCCATCGGAGCGCGTTTGCCGCCTTCCTCGGGTCGATGATGATCTTCGTCCAGAGGTGCGGAAGATCCTCGTAAATCTCGAGCTCGACCATCTTCGGGTCGATCAAGATCAGCTTGACCTCGTCCGGCCTGGCCTTGAACAGGATCGAGGTGATGAGGGCGTTGATCGCGACGCTCTTGCCCGAGCCGGTCGTCCCCGCGATCAGAAGGTGGGGCATCGCGCGCAGGTCGTTCACGATCGGTTCGCCGTGGATGTCCTTTCCGAGGGCGAGCGTCAGGAGCGAACGCGACGACTGGAACTTCTCTGACTCGAGAACGTCGCGAAGCGCGATGATTTCGCCTCCTCCCGGGTTCGGCACCTCGATGCCCACGCTCGCCCGTCCGGGGAGCCGCTCGATCCGGATCGACTCCGCCGACAGGGCGAGCGCGAGGTCTTCGGAGAGGCCCATCACCTGGTTCACCTTGATGCCGGCGGCGGGCCGGAACTCGTAGGTGGTGACGACCGGCCCCGGATGGTATTCCGCGATCTCCCCCTCGACCCCGAACTCGGCGCATTTCGCGGCGATGGCCCGCCCCGTCTCCGCAAGAGTCTTGCGATCGACCGCGCCCACGCTCTCGCGCTTCTCGAGCAGCGACACGGGCGGGTATGTGTAGCCGTCGACCGGCATCGGAAGGCGTTGCTGCGGCGGCGGCGCGGCCTTTTTCTTCGGAGGCGGCGGGCCTCCCGCCGGTCCCGTCGACGCGACCGTCTTCTTCGTGATCGAGAACTTACCCGGCCCGGGCAGTTCCCGCAGGAAGGGGGGCGAATCGTCGGTCGCAAAGGGCACGTCCTCGAGCGAGATCCCTTCCCGCTTCGCTTTCTCGAGATGCTTGGTGACGACCGTGCGGCGAAGGCGTTCCTTGGTCCGCCGGTCGCGGGTGCGCGCCCACCCGAGCTGGAAGCGCGAAAACAGACCGGCCAGCCGGACTCGAAGGCCGAACAAGACGTCGGCGAGCGAGACCTGGGTCGAAAGAGGCACGGCGATCAGGATGAGCGTGACGACCAGGAGGACCGCGCCGGTCGTGCCGAGTCGGGATCGCGCGGCTTCCGAGACCGCGCGCCCGACGATCCCTCCGGCTTCCGCGTCCTCCCCCGCCAGCGGCCGCCTTCCAAAGGCCAGCGAGAGCAGGGCCGGCACCGCGAGAAAGAGGAGCGCGATGCCGAACGCCTTCGAGCCGCGGTTTTCGAACGGCCTCGAGGCGAACCGCCGAACGCCCCAGAACGAGAGAAAGACCGGTACGGTCCACGCCGCGAAACCCAGAGCCTGGTAAAGCGCGGCCGAAAGAGAGGCGCCGAATCCTCCGATCCAGTTCGTCGGCGACTCGAGCTCTCCCGTCGTCAGAGAGAACAGATTCGGGTCGCGGGGGTCGTAGGAGTACAGCGAGAGGAGGGCAAGCACCCCGGCGAGCAACAGAAGGACGCCCAGGGCCTCGCTCGCGGCCCGGCTCCGAAAGAAGTTTCCTCCCACCAAGTCGCTCCATTATCGGACGGAATCGGCGCCGGGAGAACGCCGACTTCGCGAAACGAGGATTTATGCTCGGGGCCGGCGAACGTGGCGAAGAAGAAAGTCCTCTTTCTCTGCACCGGCAACGCGGCGCGAAGCCAGATGGCCGAAGCGATCGCCCGCGCCTTCTATGGCGACGTGATCGATCCGGTCTCCGCCGGCTCGCGGCCGGCCGGTTTCGTGCACCCGCTCGCGGTCCGGGCGATGGCGGAGCTCGGGGTCTCGATGGAGGGCGCCACGTCCAAAGGGGCGGAGGAGTTCCGGAACGAGCCGTTCGACGTGGTCGTCACGGTGTGCGATTCCGCCGCCAGGGATTGCCCGACCTGGCCCGGCGCGAAACGGCTCGAGCACTGGCCGATCGAGGACCCCTCGTGGGGACCGGACGACCCGGCGACCCGATTCGGCCGGTTCGAGGAGGCCCGCGACGAACTGCGGCGCCGGATCGACGACCTCGCGGCGTCGCTCCGGGAATCCCCGACCTAGAGCGCCTCCGCCAATCCTCGGACTAGAGTCATGCCGTATCGCCCCGAACGGGCGAAGGAGGCAACGGCATGCGGGTCGGAGTTCTCACCGGAGGAGGGGACGCGCCGGGCTTGAACGCGGTGATCCGGGCGATCGTGCGCAAAGGCGAGAAGACCTACAGCGATGAATTCACCGGTTTCGCGGACGGGTGGCGGGGCGTGCTCCAGGGAATGGTCGTCCCGCTCACCTCGGAAGGAACGCGCGGGATCCTGCCGCGCGGGGGGACGATCCTCGGGACCTCGCGGACGAATCCCTTCAAGATGGAGGGCGGGCTCGAGCAGGTGGAGGCGACGATCGCCCGGCTCGGCATCGAGGCCCTGATCGCGATCGGCGGCGAGGATACGCTCGGCGTGGCGCAGAAGCTGGTCGGCCGTGTGTCGGTCGTCGGCGTGCCCAAGACGATCGACAACGACCTCTCCGGCACCGAGGTCACCTTCGGCTTCGACACCGCCGTTCAAATTGCCGTCGATGCGATCGACCGGCTCCACACCACTGCCGAATCACACAATCGCGTCCTGGTCTGCGAGGTGATGGGCCGGCACGCCGGGTGGATCGCGACCTATGCCGGGATCGCCGGAGGTGCGGCCTACATCCTGGTGCCGGAGCGGCCGTTCGACGTCGTCGCGGTCTGCGAGAGCCTGCTCCAGAGGCACCAGAAAGGCCGGTACGCGTCGATTGTCGTCGTCGCGGAGGGTGCTCTGCCGAAAGAAGGCTCGATGGTCGTGCAGTCGCGCGAGGTGGACGAGTTTGGCCACGTCCGGCTCGGAGGCATCGGCGACGTGCTCGCGCGCGAGATCCGGCAACGGACCGGGTTCGACACGCGGGTGACCGTGCTCGGTTACGTACAGAGGGGTGGAACGCCGACCGCCTTCGACCGCGTCCTCGCGACACGCTTCGGAATCGCCGCGATCGACGCGGTTCACGACGGAGCCTTCGGCCAGATGGTGGCGCTTTCCAGCGGGAAGATCGTCCGCGTTCCCCTGGCGGAGGCGGTGGGCAGCCTGAAGACCGTCGACCCCGATCTGCTGGGAGTCGCGGAGGTCTTCTACGACTAGCGATGCTGGCAGTCGCCGCCCAAGGGTATGGCGTAAGAAGGGCGTAACTGCTACGCTCGGCCGGTGACCTTTCGGCGCGTCTCGAATCCTCCGAACCCGTGGGCGACGACCGAGGTCGAGTGGCTGGGCGAGCCCCCGCCGGCGGAGCTCGAAGTGTACGAAGAAGAGGCGAAGCGCGCGCTCGCCGAGAACGAGAGCCCCGACGTCGGGTTTCGCTGGAGCCTGAACCCGTATCGCGGATGCTTCCATGCGTGCTCCTACTGCTACGCGCGCTCGAGCCACCAGTACCTCGGCTTCGGCGCCGGCACCGACTTCGACCGCAAGATCGTCGTCAAGACCAACGTCGCGGAGCGCCTGCGCGAGGAGTTCCGGCGCCCTTCCTGGAAGGGCGAGGTCATCGCGTTCTCCGGCAACACGGACTGCTACCAGCCGCTCGAGGCGGTTTACAACCTGACCCGCCGTTGTCTCGAAGTCTGCCGGGCGTTCCGCAATCCGGTCGGAATGATCACGAAAGGCGCGCTCATCCGGCGGGATATCCCGCTCCTGGCCGCGATGTCGCGCGAGACGAAGGTCTCCGTGTCGCTCTCCATCCCGTTCGCGGACGACGCGACCGGGCGCGCGGTCGAACCGGGCGCGAGCCTCCCTTCCCAGCGCTTCGAAACTCTCCGGATGCTCTCCGACGCCGGGATCAAGACGGGCATCGCCATCGCACCGGTGATTCCGGGTTTGAACGACAGCCACGTCGCGCCGCTGCTCCAGCGCGCGCGGGCCGCCGGCGCGCAGAGCGCCTTTCTGGTCCTGGTCCGCCTCTCGGGCCAGACCCTCCCGGTGTTCGAGGCGCGGCTGGAGGAAGCCTTTCCCGACCGCGCCCGGAAGATCTGGAACGCGATCGAGGAGATGCGGGGCGGCAGGCGAAACGACACGCGCTTCCACGACCGCATGACCGGTCGCGGGCCGCGCTGGAACGCGATCCAGACCCTGTTCGACGTGGAATGCCGGCGGCTCGGCCTGAACAGGCGGCTCGACGATTCGGACGATCGCGAGGACTCCGCTCCCGTCGCCTCCCCGTTCCGCCGGCCGCAGGGAGAGCTCTTTCCCGAATCCGAACCGAGCGGGCGGGATTCCCGGGGATAGACTCCGGCCGATGACGCCGCGACGCTGGATCGAGTATCTGGCGGCGATCCTGGTGGGCAACGCGATCTATTTTCTCGTGCTGTTTCCAGGACTCCCCCGGGTTCTCCAGCATCAGCCTTTCCGCTTCGACGCCGGGCTCGCGCTCGCGTTTCTCTGCTGCGTGACGCTCTACGGCGTGATTCGCCTGGCGAGCCGCCATGCGCAGCGCTGGAACCGCCGCAGCCTGATGCGCTGACCCCCGTCCTGAGCGCTCCCCGCGCGAAGGATCAGCGGACGAACAGAATCAGCGCCAGCCCGAAAAGGACGCAGTAGATCGCGAACCAGTGGAGACGCTTCGCGACGACGGCGCGAATCAACCACCCGATCGCGAAGTAGCCGACGACGCCGGCTACGACCGCGCCTCCGATGTACTTCACGAAGTCCGGGCCGGTGAAGAAGGAAGCGCCTTTCTCCTGCCACGCGCTGTAAATCTCGAGGAACGACGCGCCGACGACGGCGGGCAGCAGGATGAGGAACGAGAACGTCACCGCCCACCGGCGCGCGAGCCCGACGAGCAGCGCAAAAGCGATCGTCGACGCGGATCGCGAAAGACCCGGCAGGACCGCGAGGCCCTGGAGGATCCCGATCAGGATGGCGTCCCAGACGGTGGTGGAGGCGCGGTCCCGGCCCCGCTCGCGCGCGAAGACGGAGAGGAGCAGGAAGAGCCCGGTCAGAATTTCCATCGATCCGACGAATCGCGGGTCCGTCTTGGACTCCTCGGTGACCTGCTTCAAGAGCAGGCCGACGATTCCGGTCGGGATGGTCGCCGCGATGACGAGAATGGCGAGCTTCCACGACGCGGCCCTCTGCGTCGCTTTGCGGGAAAAGAGTCCTTCGACGTCTTCGGCGAGCGTCTTGCGGAAGAAGATGACGACCGCAACGAGAGTTCCGACGTGCACCATCACGTCGAAGAGGACGCCGATCTGCGCAAAACCGGGCAGGAGCATCTCGGCGGCCGAAAGATGTCCATCGGACGAGACCGGGAGGAACTCCGTCAACCCCTGGATGAGACCGAGCAGGCAGGCCTCGAGCCACGTCATTGCTTCCCGCCTTCAGACCACCACGGGCACGATCACCGGGCGGATCCCGAACTCGCGCCGGCACACGCGCTTGGCCGCCAGAGCGATCTCCGCGCGCAGCCACTCCGCATCCGACCGCTCTTCGGGAGTCGCGCGGTCGAGGACTTCTCTCGCGACGCGGGTCACCTCGCCGGCGAGGCCCGCTTCGCCTCGGGCGACGCCCCGGGAGACGACCACGACGTCCCGCTCGTGCACGAGAACGACGACGAATCCTTCCTCGGCCAGACGGCGGCGATCCCGGACCACTTCGAGGTCGACCGCCTCCGGACGCGAGTCGAGAAAGATCTTGCCGGTCGCGACGGCGCCGCGCTCGACGCGGATTCCTGCCGCGGTGAGAGTCAGTCGGTCGCCGTTGTCGAGCATCGGCACGCGGTCGCCGGGAATCCCGGACCCCCGCGCGATTTCCGCGGCGGCGGCGAGCATCCGGACCTCGCCATGGACGGGCAGGACGGCGCGGGGCTTCACCAGCGCGAGCCAGTCGGCGAGGTCGTCGCGGTGCGCGTGTCCCGAGACGTGAATCGGAGGGTCCGTTTCGGAGAGGACCTGCGCGCCGCGCCGCACGAGGTGGTCCGTGACCCGGTTGACGGAGCGCTCGTGACCCGGGATCGTGCGAGAGGAGAAGAGCACCCGGTCCCCGCGACCGAGCTTCAGGTCCGCGTGCTCGTCCAGGGCAAGGCGGTACAGCGCCGAGAAAGGCTCGCCCTGACTTCCGGAGGTCAGACACAGGACGCGGCCGGCCGGAATTTCCTGGAGCTCGCCCGATGCGATGCGCGAAGACGCCGGGATTCGCAGACGCCCGAACCGCTCCGCGATCTCCGCGACACTACGCATGCTTCGACCCAGCATCGCGACGCGCCGTCCGATCGCGATAGCGGCGTCGGCGGCCTGGGACACGCGCGCGACGTGGCTCGAGAACGTCGTCAGGATGATCCGGCCGGGAGCGCCCTCGAACGCGGCCGCGAGCCCTTTTCCGGCGATTCTCTCGGAGGGCGCGCGGCCGGGACGCTCCGCGTTCGTGGAGTCCACGAGCGCGAGATCGACCCCGTCCCCGGCGGCGCCCGCGATTCCCCGGACGTCGGTCGTCTCGCCGTCCGGCGGATCCGGGTCGAGCTTGAAGTCTCCGGAGTGGAACATCGTAAAGCCGCCGGTCTCCACCAGGATGGCCGCGGAGTCCGGAACGGAGTGCGAGACCCGGAAGAAGGTGAACCGGAAGTTTCCCGCGGCGACCGTCTCTCCGCGCCGCGCCTCGATCAGTCGGTCTGCGGAAAGACCCGCCTCTTCCAGTCGGCGCCGGGCGAGCGCGAGCGTGAAAGGAAAGCCGTAGATGGGGGCGTCGCACCACTCCGAGAGAAGCGGAAGCGCCCCCACGTGATCTTCGTGGCCGTGGGTCAGCAGGACGGCGTCGATCGGAGCTCCCCGGAGAGGCGAGAGGTCGGGCGCGATCCGATCGATACCCGGAAAAGTTTCGTCCGGAAAAGACACACCGACATCCAGCACGAGGTTCGAGCCGCCGCTCGCGAGCCAGAGCACGTTGCGTCCGAACTCGCCCAGGCCACCGAGCGCAACGAGCGAGACTTCCGAGCTCGCCGTCATGGCGCGTCCAGTCTCGCCGCCAGCGCGACGTAGTCGTCGAGCGAGAGCTCTTCCGCGCGCACGCGCGGCTCCCGACCGAGGGCCGCGAGCTCGCGTTCGACGCGGCTCCGGTCGGCAGCGGAGGAGAGCGCGTTCGGAAGCGTCTTGCGCCGGAAGCGGAATGCGAGCGAAGCGAGCGCAAGGGCGCGGGCTCTCGACGACGGCTCGATCCCCTCGGCACGCGGGACGAGCTCGAGCACGCTCGACGTCACCTTTGGCGGCGGGCGAAAGGCACCGGGTGGCAGGTCGAACAGAACGCGCGCCCGTGCAAAGGCCGCGGCTCGCACCGAGAGATACCCGTAGGCGTCGGCCCCGGGGATCGCGACGAACCGGCGCGCGACCTCCTTCTGCACGGTCGCGACGGCGCGGGAGATCGCGCCTCTCTCCTCGATCGCGGAGAGCAGGATCGGCGTCGCGGCGTTGTAGGGCAGGTTGGACACCAGGACCGCTGGCGGCGACCATTCTTCGTCGGCGAGCCAGCTTTGAAACGGCTTCTCCAGGACGTCGCCCCGGCGAACCCGAACCCCGGGACGCCCCGCGAGCTGGCGCTCGAGAGCTTCCGCTCGAAGGGGGTCGATCTCGATCGCGAGAAGGCGGCCGGCGCGATCCGCCAGCGGACGCGTCAGGGCGCCGTCGCCGGGTCCGACTTCGATGACCGTTTCGCCGGGTCGGATCCGAGCCGCTTCCACGATGCGGACCGCCGTCTCCGAACGGATGAGGAAATGCTGACCCCAGCGCTTCCGCGCCGGGATCAATCGACTCTCCGCCGCCCCAGGATCCCCCACCACCACAGGAACCAGAAGATGGCGACTTCGAAGACGAACATCACGATCATGCCCTGCAGGAAGAGAGAGTCCTTCGCGCCGGCCAACCTCGCAAAATTCATCCCGAAGAAGCTGGTCACGAACATGAGGGGCAAGAAGATCGTCGAGATGATCGTGAGCTTCCGCACGATCTCGGAGAGCTTGTTGTTCTGAACGGAGAGGAAGGCATCGAGCGTCCCGGTCGCGAGCTCGCGGTAGGTGTCGATCGAGTCGGCGATCCGGATCAGGTGGTCGTAGATGTCCTGGAAGTAGAAGATGTGCGCGGCATCGAGGATCGGCGGGTCCCTTCTCAAGAGGACGTTGACGGCGTCCCGCTCGGGAGCGGCGACTCGCCTCAGCAGCGCCAGGTCTTTCTTCAAGGCCAGCAGGTGCTCGAGATGGACCTGATCGTAGTGCTCGAAGATCTCGTCCTCGATCTGCTGGGACCGCTCGCCGAGGTCATCCAGGAAGAGGAAATAGTCGTCGACCAGGGTGTCGAGGACGTCGTAGAGAAGGCCGGAAACGTCTTTCTTGCCCTCTTCCCGGCCGAAGCGGGCGAACGTCTTGTCGAGCAGGTCGACCGGGGAATCGTGGGTGACGATCAGAAAGTTCGGGCCGATGAAGAAGTCGAGCTCCTGCAGGACCCAGTCGCCGTCCTGCGCGGCGGTCGGGCCGATCCGGTAGAAGACCAGGAAATACTGGTCCCCGTAGATGTCGATCTTGGGCCGCTGGTGCCGGGTCCGCACGTCGTCGATCGCCAGAGGATGGAAGTGGAACTCCCGCTGGAGCCCATCGAGTTCCGCCTCGTTGGGAGCCTGCAGATCGGCGTAGAGGAAGCCGCCTTTGGCCGAGAGATGGGTCGCGCAGCCCCGTAAGGGAAGCTCCTCGCCGGTTCCGTCGGGGTGAAAAAGGATCGCCCGGGGAGCCTGGCGCTCGGCCGGTTTGACGCGTTCGGCCCAGCCGACCTCTCCGGGATCGAGCTCTCGGAGGAGCGCCACGAATCGAGCGTATCAGATGGTAAAATCGATTGGTTCCGGACGAATCGTGCTGCAAGTCCACACCCTCGACAACCGCCGGCTCGAGAACTTTCTCGAGCGACACAAGGCGTATTACGCCTACACCGGCGAAATCGAGATCGACCGATTCCTCCGGGAGATCCTGCAGAAGGCGAACGAATTCGTTCCCTCCGAAGCGGGCTCGATTCTCCTCGACGATCCGATCACCAAGAACTCCGACGACCGCATGGAGAACGACCTCGTCTTCATCGCAACCTATGGCGCGCGGGCGGAAGCCCGGCTGAACAAGCGGATGAACGCGCGCGTCGGCATCGTCGGCCACGTCTACGCGACCGGCGCGGGATACATGACCGACGACGTCCTCCAGGACCCGTACTTCTACCCGACGCTCGACCTGCCCGACGACTTCCAGACGCGCTCGGTCGTCTGCGTCCCGATCCGCATCGAGGCGGCGGTCTGCGGCGTCCTGGAGCTCGTGAACAAGATCGGGCCGGGAGGGTTCCGCGAGAAAGATCGCCGACTGCTGGAGATCTTCGCCGACTACGCGTCGATATCGATTCAGAACCTTCTCGACGCGCGGCGCGCCTTCGAGGTCGCCAAGCGCGACGGGCTGACCGGTCTCTACAACGAGCGCTACCTCCACCTGCGCTTGACGCAGGAACTGTCCCGCATCACGAGGGACGGCGGAGACCTCTGCGTGATCTTCCTCGACCTCGACAACCTGAAGTCGGTCAACGATCGCCATGGACACCTCGCCGGCAGCCAGGTCCTGCGCGAGGTCGGCTATCTCCTGCGCCGGACCGTGACGGACGAGCGGGCGACACTGACCCGCTATGGCGGAGACGAGTTCGTCCTCATCCTGCCGGGACACGACATTCGGGAAGGGATGGAGGTCGGGCACTCGATCCGCAACGCGATCCGCGCCTCGACGTTCCTCTCGAGGCCCTACGGGTTCAACGATCCCGCCCTGAACCTGCACGGGGTTCTGACGGCGTCGCTCGGCGTTTCCTCGATCCGGTCGCACGCGACGCCGGGCGCGTCCGTCGAACAGCAGAAGAACGAGATCCTGCGGTCGGCCGACGCGGCGCTCTACCGGGCCAAGCAGCTCGGCAAGGATCGGTGCATGGGCGCGCGGGAAGAGGACACGCACTTCCCGGCCGCGATGCTGTCGTAGGGAATCCCCCGCCCCATCCGCGGAAGCACGGGACCCTTGGTCCCTCCAGACCCCAGGCCGTACAATGGCGATCTTCTGAACCGTTCGAGGTGTTGATGACGACCGTTACGAGGACCGAGCTTTCTCCCGAAGACGTTTTGGACGTTCTCTCGCGCCACATTCTCGTGGACGGCTACCACGTCGTGATGGACGTCGAGCGAAGCCGTGGCTCCTATCTCTACGACGCGCGCAGCAACCGGATGCTGCTCGACTTCTACACGAATTTCGCGACGTATCCCGTGGGATACAACCACCCGAAGACCGCCGACCCGGAGTACCGCGAGCGGCTGCTCCAGGCGGCCCTCGGAAAGCCGACCAACAGCGACACGTACACGACGCTCTACGCGGAGTTCGTCGAGACCTTTTCCCGTCTTGCCGTGCCACCGACGCACGCCCGCCACCTTTTTTTCGTCGAGGGCGGCTCGCTCGCTGTCGAGAACGCGCTCAAGACCGCATTCGATTGGAAGGTGCGAAAGAATCTTGCCCGCGGCTCGACCGAGGATCGCGGCCGGCAGATTCTCCACTTCCGCCACGCGTTCCACGGCCGGTCCGGATACTCGATCTCCCTGACCAACACGGCGGACCCGCGGAAGACCGACTACTTCCCGAAGTTCGAGTGGCCGCGTCTGACGTGTCCCCGGCTTTCGTTCCCGGTGACGCCCGACGTCGTGCGCGAAACGGTCGCCGGGGAAGAGCGAGTCGAGCAGGAGATCCGCCAGGCCTGCAATCGTTTTCAGGGCGACATCGCCGCCCTCATCCTGGAGCCGATCCAGGGCGAAGGCGGGGACAACCACTTCCGACCCGAATTCTTCGCCCGCCTGCGCCGCCTCGCCGATGAGCTCGAATTCCTACTGATCTTCGACGAGGTCCAGACCGGCATGGGCCTCACCGGAACGATGTGGGCGTTTCAGCAGTTCGGCGTCGAGCCGGACCTCTTTTGTTTCGGAAAGAAAACTCAGGTCTGCGGCTTCGCGTCGAACGGCCGGATCGACGATGTCGACAATGTCTTTTCGGTCTCGTCGCGAATCAACTCGACGTGGGGAGGAAACCTCGCCGACATGGTCCGCTGCGCGAAATACCTCGAGATCATCGTGGAAGAAAACCTGCTCGAGAACGCGCGAGTGGTCGGCGAACACCTGGTCGGCCGGCTCCGGGATCTCGCCGCGGAGGTCCCCGTCATTTCGAACGTTCGCGGGCGCGGGCTCTTCGTCGCGTTCGACTTACCGGACAGGGAAACCCGCGACCGGATTCAGACGGCGTGTCTTGAGAACGGCCTGATCACGCTCGCGTCCGGCGCCTGCGCGATCCGATTCCGGCCGCCTTTGAACCTTTCTCGCGAGGAGGCGGACGAGGGAGTCCGCAAGCTCCGCCGGGCCGTTCAGGGGACGAGTTAGCCGGGAGTACTCGCGCGGTGATCGCCCGCGGTCACCGGATTTCCCCCGGGTGAGGACAGCGATAGGCCTGGCCGCCGATTTCACGTTCGGCGTTTCGAACCGAGACGCTCTCGCTGACCACGAAAACAGTGTTGGCGTCGAGCGCTCTCGCTCTTCTCTTCAGATCGCTCAGGCCTTTTCTGGTCGAAACTTCGCCGAGGTAACGGCACATCGAGACGTCTCGGGGATCGTGCGTCACCCGCACGCCCGACCGGACAGAGAAGCAGGCCGTCAGCAGAAGGGTTGCCGAGAGCACCCACGAAAATCGTCGAGTCATGGTTCCTCCTACAGAACGAACATCCCCACCGCGGCGGCGAACATGAGCAGCGCCGTTACTGTGACGACCCCGAGGCTCCAGGCCGAGCTCGGCTGTCCGGCCATGAGCTTGCGGTCGGACGCGATCAAGAGGATCCCGACGAGAAGAAAGGGCGCGAGCAGGCCGTTCAGAATCGCCGTCCAGTAAAGGGCGCGGATCGGGTTGACGTTCAGGAAATCGAGTGCAATTCCGGCAGCGGTCGAAAGGATCACGACTGCGTAGAAGTAGCGAGCGTTGCGGAATTTGAGGTCGAGTCCATGCCTCCATCGAAAGGTCTCCGCGAAAGCATAGGCCGCCGAGCCGGCAAGGGTAGGTATCGCGAGGAGTCCCACGCCGATGATGCCGGCAGTGTACAGGAGCGCCGCGAACTTTCCCGCGAGTGGGACCAGGGCTTCGGCGGCCTGGCGAGAGGTCTCGATCTTCGTGATTCCGTGTCTGTGAAGTGTGAGCGCGGTCGTGAGGATGATGAAGAACATCACCACGTTGGAAAAGAACGTTCCGACGCCCACGTCCAGTCTTCGGGTCGCGATCTCCTTGGGCGACGCACTGACGCGCTGGACGAGCATCCGACGTCCCATAGCCTTCTCCTCTTCGACCTCCTGCCCGGCCTGCCAGAAAAAGAGATAGGGGCTGATCGTGGTCCCGAGGATCGCAACGAGCGCACCCCACCACTCTCTCCCGGTCGGGACGGAGGGGACGAACGCCGCCCCTGCCACTTCCCGCCAGTTCGGACCGACGAGAAAAGCGGTGACGACGTAGGCGAAGAGAGACAGCGCCAGCCATTTCAGGACCATCGCGATCTGGTAGTAGCGCAGGCGCACGGTCGCCCACGCGATCCCGACGCCGAACGGCACGACGAACCAGTGTGAGTTCCATCCCGTCAGCATTTCGGCCGCGTCGGCCATGCCCGAGAGATCGGAAGCGATATTGATCGTGTTCGCGACGAGGAGAAGCACCGAGAAAACGATGAGGAGCTGCTTCGGCAACTTCTTCCGCATCGCGCCCGCGAGCCCCTGTCCGGTCACCATTCCGATCCGCGCACACATCATCTGGACGGTCGCCATGAGCGGCCAGGTCAGGGCGGCAGTCCAGAGAAGCGACGTTCCGAGTTGAGCGCCGGCGACCGAGTACGTCGCGACGCCGGAGGGGTCGTCGTCCGCGGCTCCCGTGACGAGACCGGGGCCCAGCGCCGAGAAGAAGCGGCGCACGAAATTCTTCTTGGACATGCTTGCCGTTTCGGCGGAATGGACTTCGGGTGTCGTGACGGGGTTCGTCATGTTCTTTTCTCAGCGATGGATTGAAGGGAAGCGGGAGGAGTGAGGAGAGCCTATCGGGCTCGGATCGCTTCCGCCGTCGGCGAGCCAGCCTGGCGGAGGCGCACGGAACTTCGCGGATCAGACTGGCAGGCCTGTCGTTTCCCTTTGACTACTGCCATCGGATGGCAAGTCGGTCACCTCCACAAAGTTCCCGGACATTGTGTCCGTTCGATGAAGAGTGTCAACTGTTTTTTTGCGATCTTCGATGTCGGCCGCGGAGCTGGAGCAACTCCGCGCGCAATAATTCGCTCGCGTGACGATTCTCTTTCCGGGCCCCGCTGCGCGCGAGGCCGCTGCCGACGAGACTCCCCTTCGGGGAGCCGCCGGATTGGCAATCGACATCCTTCTGCTTCTGGGTCTCGCGGCGCTCGTCGGCGGTGTGGTGATTCTCGCGCAGCGCTGGAAAGCGCCTCTGCGAGCGGCGGTGACGATCGATCTCGACCCTCGCGCGCTCCCGGGTTACACGCTTCTTTCGCTCTCGCGGGGCTTTGCCGCGTACCTCCTCTCCCTCGTCTTCACGTTCGTCTACGGCACGGTTGCGGCCCATTCCAGGCGCGCGGAAAAAGTCATGATTCCGCTGCTCGACATCGGGCAGGGCATTCCCGTGCTCGGCTTTCTTCCCGGGCTCGTGCTCGGCATGGTCGCGCTCTTCCCGCGGTCGAACGTCGGGCTCGAGCTCGCCTGCGTCTTGATGATCTTCACGGGTCAGGTCTGGAATATGGTCTTTTCTTTCTACGGCTCGCTTCGCTCCGTTCCAACCGAACTCCGGGAGGTTGCCCGGATCCATCGATTCGGTTGGTTCAGGACCTTCCGGACGGTGGAAGTCTCCTCCTCGGCGATCGGTCTGGTCTGGAACTCGATGATGTCGATGGCCGGAGGCTGGTTTTTTCTGACCGTCAACGAGGCCTTCACGCTCGGGAGCCGAGACTTCCGACTGCCGGGAGTCGGCTCCTACATGGCGGTCGCCATCGAGAAGGGAGATTCGCGCGCGATGCTCTGGGCGATCGTGGCAATGGCCCTCATGATCATCACAGTGGACCAGTTGCTGTGGAAGCCGCTCGTTGCCTGGTCGGAACGGTTCCGGTTGGAAGAGCTCGCGGCCGCGGAGAGGCCCCGATCCTGGGTCCTCGATCTGCTGCGCCGGTCTCCGCTGATGCGGCGAGTGCGGCGCGCTCGCCGCCGGGTCGCGGAAGACAGAACGGGTCGTCCCGCGTCACCGACGCCGGAAGGAAGCCGGGCCTCGGTTACGGACGGCGGCGGGTCGGCGTGGTTGCGCCGCGCGCTCCTGGCAGTCATCGGCGCGGGGGCGGCGGTGGCCGCCGTATGGGGAGTGCTTCATCTCGTCCGCCTGCTGACTTCGGTGCCGCGCCAGGAATGGACGCTTCTCGTCGCGGCTCTGGGGGCGACGTTTCTCCGCACTGTGGGAGCTCTCGCCGTCGCGACGCTCTGGACGGTGCCCGCGGGTGTCATCATCGGCCGCTCCGCGGTCTGGTCGCGGCGACTCCAACCGGTCGCTCAGCTCGTGGCGTCTTTTCCGGCGCCGATGATCTTTCCCCTCGTTACAGCCGTCTTGCTCGCCTGCGGACTCCCGTTTTCCGTGATCGCTTCCGCGCTGATGCTCCTCGGCGCGCAGTGGTACGTTCTTTTCAACGTCCTGGCGGGAGCAACCTCGGTGCCGCACGATCTCGAGGAAGCCTCCACGACCTACCGATTGGTTGGCGCGGAGAAGTGGAAGAAGTTGTTCCTGCCGGCTGTCTTCCCCTATCTCGTGACGGGACTGATCACCGCCGCCGGAGGCGCCTGGAATGCTTCCATCGTCGCCGAAACGCTGAGATACAAAGGGCGTACGCTCCAGACGTTCGGGCTCGGTTCGACGATCACGCACGCGACGCTGACGGGGAACTTCCCTCTTCTTGCGGCGGGAGTGCTCACGATGTCGGCGGCTTTGATCATTCTGAATCGCGCAGTCTGGCGGCCGCTGTATCGCCTGGCCGAATCGAAATACGCTCTGAACCGATGACGACGGAGGCCTCACCCGCACCGCAGATTGCCTCCGAACCGCCGATCGCGCAGACGGTCGGCGTGACCAAGTCGTACGCCGACGAGGCGGGACGAGAGCACATCGTCCTCTCCGACGTCGACTTTGGCGTGCGCAAAGGGGAAACGGTCGCCGTACTCGGTCCTTCGGGTTGCGGCAAGTCGACTCTGTTGCGCATTCTCATCGGGCTCATCCCCGCCACGTCGGGCCTGGTTAAGGAGCACGGAGAGCCACTCGTCGGAATCCATCCGGGAGCGGCGGTCGTCTTCCAGAACTTTGCCCTCTTCCCCTGGTTGACCGTGGAGGAGAACGTTCGCGTCGGCCTGAACGGAGAGCCTCTCGCGGAAGACGACTCCCGCACGCGCGTCGCGAACGCGATCGAGCGCGTCGGTCTCGCCGGCGTGGAGCGGGCCTTTCCAAAGGAGCTTTCCGGAGGCATGAAGCAGCGCGTCGGAATCGCGCGGGCGCTCGTCGGCGGACCGGAGCTGCTCTGCATGGACGAGCCGTTCTCCGCGCTCGACGTTCTCACCGCGGAGCTGCTGCGCACGGAGGTCTATCGCCTCTGGTCGGACGGCGCGAGCGGCCTTTCCTCGATCCTGATCATTACGCACTTGATCGAGGAGGCCGTGTATCTGGGCGACCGGATCGTGATCTTCGACACGAACCCCGGAACGGTGCGCCAGGAAATCGTCAACACGCTTCCGCATCCACGGGAGTACGGCCACCCGGAGTTCCGCCGGATCGTGGAGAACATTCACGACGTCCTGACCGGAATCCACCTGCCGGAAGAGAAACCAATCGTCGCGGTCGGCGGGCGCCCCGCGGTCGGACCGATCCGGCCGATCCCCGACGTGCGGCCGGGCGAGATCCTCGGGCTGCTCGAGATCCTGAGCGACCACCACGGTGAGCAGGACCTGTTCGACCTCGATGCGATTACCGACTACGATTTCGGCCACACGATCGCCGTCGTGAAAGCGGCAGAAATGCTGGGGCTCGTGGACACGCCGGGCGATCTCGTTCGGCTGACCGAAATTGGACGCGGCATGGTCGCGGCGTCGCAGGCGGAAAAGAAACTGCTCTTCCGAACGCGAATCCTGACGCTCGGGGTCTTCGGCGCTCTCGTGCGATACCTGGCTGCCGACCCCGATGTCGCGCGTCCGGGAGAGGACACTCGGTCCTTCCTGGCCGAGCGCCTGCCGGGCCACGCGGCTTCCGAACTGTTTCGCTCGATCGTGAGCTGGGGAAGGTACGGACAGCTCTTTCACTACGACGCGAACGCCGACGAACTCTCACTGCACACGGGACGGGACGAGGACGATCAACTTCCGGAATAGATCGCCGGGTTCGGGCGGAGAGGAGGACCGAGTGTCTGGTCCGACTGCAGCCCGGACGGTGGTGGCCGCCCTTTCCCTGGTCATCGCCTGCTTTGCGCGCGCGCAAGAAGCCCCCTCCGCGGGTGACTCCCCGGCGACGCCGGAGGCCAGGACAAATCTTCACTTCCAGCTGACCACCGTTACGCAGACTCATCCGAGCTTCGACGCGCCCTATTCGGGTCAGAACAGCCTGAGCCCGGACTCCGAACACGAAACGACCATTACCTCGACACTGTTCCTCGGGGCCCGACTCTGGAAAGGGGCGGAAATCTACGTGAATCCCGAGCTTTCGGGGGGCAGCGGCCTCAGTCACACCGTCGGTATCGCGGGTTTTCCGAACGGCGAAGCCTTCCGAGTGGCAGACGCTCAACCGCGGATCTATCTCGCGCGCGTGATGTTGCGACAGACTCTGGCGGCAGGCCTCGAAACGGAGTCCATCGAAGACGATGCGAATCAGCTCGGTGGCCGCAGGCCCGTGCGGCGGTGGACGTTGACCATTGGGAAGTTCGGCATCGCGGACTTCTTCGACGGCAACTCTTACTCGCACGACCCGCGAAGGCAGTTCCTGAACTGGGCCGACTGGACCGCGGGCGCGTGGGACTACGCGGCGGACACCCGCGGCTACACGTGGGGCGCGGTTATCGAATACGACGACTTCGGATGGGCCGCCCGATTCGGCGCGACGGCAGAGCCCAAAGTCGCCAACGGGATCGAGTTGGACAAGGATCTCCGACATGCCTATGAGTTGACCGGCGAGCTCGAGAGAAGGTACGAGCTCGGCGAGCAGAAGGGCATCGCCCGGTTCATCCTCTTCTACAACCGCGCGCGGATGGGGAGCTACCGCGAGGCGGTCGACGAGGCCGACGGGCAGCCCCCGGACGTGACGTCCACGCGCCGGGTCGGCCGGACCAAGTGGGGGTTCGTCGTGAACCTCGAGCAAGCCGTGGGAAGCAGGAGCGGCGTTTTTCTCCGCGGAAGCTGGAACGACGGAAGCACCGAAGCCTGGGCGTACGCGGAAATCGAGCGATCCCTGACGCTCGGTGGAGTCCTGAAGGCGCCGCTCCAGAGCCGGCCGGAGGACGAGGCGGGAATCGCGGTCATCGTCAACGGTCTCTCGCGGGATCATCGCGACTATCTCGCCGCCGGCGGCCTGGGGTTCATGATCGGAGACGACAGGCTCCGGTACGGTCTCGAGACGATCGCGGAGGTCTACTACCAGGCTGCCCTGGTCCAGCACGTCTGGTTGACCGCCGACTATCAGTTCGTCGCGAACCCCGCATACAACCGCGACCGCGGCCCCGTGCACGTCTTCGGCATCCGTTTTCACTTCGAAATGTAGCGGCGCGCTTCGATCCGCGAGACAGGTTGATGATCCGATGCGGTGACGGATTTCGTCACGCGGCGCGCGCTTTCGCCGCTGTTTTGTTCGAGTTATTATCAGACCTTCGTCGGAGTTCATGGCCCCAATTCGCCGCCAGCCGCGGTATTGGAGACAAGGTATGAGATCCAGGTCGCGGGTGTCGACTCTCGGTGTTTTCGCTCTCGTCCTCGTTCAATTCGGCTTTCCACGGCAGGCACAGGCGAAGCGCCGGCCGACCCAGACACCGACTGCGATTCAGACGCCGCAGCCGACCAGCACGCCGACCTCTGCGCCGTCTCTCACGCCGACCCCGGCGTCGACGCCGACCTCGACGCGGACGGCCACGTCTCTACCGACCTCGACGCCCACGGTGCCGGCGCCGACATCGACTCCAACTCCGACGCCCGGCTCGGGGGCTTGCACGATCTTCCCGAGCGACAACCCCTGGAACACCGACATCTCGGGCTATCCAGTTCATCCGAACTCCGCCGCATACATCAACTTCATCGGCCCGACGAAGTTCCTGCATCCGGACTTCGGGACTTTCTACAATGGCGCGCCGATCGGCATCCCGTACGTCGTCGTGCCCGCGAGCCAGCCGGGCGTCCCGGTGGCTTTCCAGTACGCTTCCGAGAGCGACCCGGGCCCGTACCCGATTCCCGACAATCCTCCGATCGAAGGCGGCGCGAACTCGACCGGCGATCGGCACATCCTCATGCTCGGCCTCGATCTCTGTGAGCTCCACGAGCTCTACTACGCCTGGCCGCCCGGCTCGGGCCCGAATCCGTATACCGACCGGTGGTGGGCGGGATCAGGGGCGTACTGGAATCTGCGCAGCAACGCTCTGCGGCCCGACGGCTGGACGTCGGCCGACGCCGCCGGCCTTCCGATCCTCGCGGGACTGGTCCGCTACGACGAGGTCATCGATCAAGGCGCGATCAACCACGCCCTGCGCTTCACCGTGCGCGCCACCCAGCGGGGATACATCCATCCGGCGACCCACTTCGCTTCCTCGATCACCGATCCGACCTATCCGCCGATGGGTCTTCGTGTGCGGATGAAGTCGTCCTACGGTTGCTCGGCGTACAGCGCCGAGGTGCAGGTGATCTGCACGGCGCTGAAGAAGTACGGCATGTACGTCGCCGACAACGGGTCGGACTGGTACGTCACCGGCGCGCACGATCCGCGCTGGAACGACTCGAACCTGGGCGACCTGAAGCGGATTCCGGGCAGCGCGTTCGAGGCCGTGGACACCGGGCCGATACTGCATTGAGGATGTCGCGGGGACAGGTCCTTGGACCTGCACCCGCCGCAGTTCAACGTCGCGGGGACAAGTCATTGGACCTGCACCCGCCACCTTTTTCGCGCGGGGACAGGTCCTTGGACCTGCACCCGCCGCAGTGCGCTCGATCCGCCGAGCCCCCACGGCGTCGATGACCGCAAACCCGTCTAACGGCAACCCGGTCGTGCACCCGTAGTTGTAGATCGGGTTCGCTCCCGCCGTGTTATCCTTTTCGAAGTCTTTTCCAATGAAAGCGATCCGGGCCATCCGTGCGGCGCTCTGCCTGCTCGTCGTCTTCGGGACGGCCTGTTCGCGGAAGCCCGTTTCGATCCAGGTTTCTCCCCACAAAGTGGTTCTCTACGGAATCGGCCGCAGCGAGCGTTTGACCGCGCAACTCCTCGACAAGAAAGGCCAGGCGGTGGAATCCGGTCGCGTGGCCTGGGCATCTGCGAAACCGGACATCGCAACGATCGACAACGGCGGACGGGTCGTCGCCAAGGGCGGCGGAAAAACGACGGTCACCGCCACTTTCGGTGGTCTGACGTCCCCGGTACCCGTCGAGGTCGTGGATGCGGCGGCAATCGAGATCGTTCCGTCCCAGGCGACACTCATCGGGCCGGCGGGAACGAGCTTCACGCTCACCGCCGGCGTCAAGAGCTCGAAGAAAGAGCCGCTCTCCCTTCGACCGACCTGGTCTTCGTCTGACGAGAAGGTTGCGAAGGTGTCGGAGGACGGAGTCGTCACGTCGGTCGGAAACGGAACGGCGGGTGTGACAGCGCACGTCGGAGAGCTTCAGGGCGGCGCCGAAGTTACGGTTCTCGTCCGGGAAATCGCACGCCTGGAGGTTCATCCGGCGACCGCGCTCGTGCGGGTCGGCGACTCCCAGCGCTTTCAAGTGGTCGCCTTCGCGCCGGACGGCAGCCGGCTGGAAAACGCCGTCGCGCAGTTCCACTCCTCCAACCCCGCCGTGGCCACCATCAACGGAGGAGGGATCGCCTCGGGCGTCGCGGCGGGAACCGCGACGATCCACGTCGACGTGGCAGGCCGCGCGGCCGAAGCAACCTTGATCGTGAACTAGCCGATCCGGTTTTCGTGGCGATTCGCCGTCCCGCCGTTGCGGGCCTCTTCTACGACGCAAATCCTGAAACACTGGAACGGCACGTCCAAGCCCTTCTGCCGGCCGAGGCGACCGCGTCCCCGGCGATCGGCGCGATCGTTCCGCACGCCGGATACGTCTATTCCGGGCCGGTTGCCGGCGCCGTCTACGCCCGGTTGCGCCTTCCGGCAACGGCCGTGATCCTCTGTCCCAACCATACCGGCCGGGGCGCTCCCGCGGCGCTCGACCCCTCCGACGCCTGGCGGACCCCTCTCGGTGACGTTCCCCTCGCGCGCGGGCTCGCCGATCGACTTCTCGCGCTCGCAGAGAGCATCCAGGAAGACTCCGAAGCGCACCGTCTCGAGCATTCGCTGGAAGTCCAGCTCCCCTTCCTGAAGGTCCTGCGCCCCGACACCGAGATCGTGCCCGTGTGTCTCGGCGAGGCGTCGCTCCCCCTCTGCCGCGAAGTCGGCGAAGCGCTCGCCCGGCTGGTCCAGGAGGAGGAGGAGCCGCCGATCCTGCTCGCGTCCTCGGACATGAACCACTACGAATCCCGGGAAGTCGGACGGGCGAAGGACGACCTCGCCCTCGCGCGGATCGAAGGCCTCGATGCCGAAGGTCTCTTCCGGACCGTCCGCGAGAAGTCGATCTCGATGTGCGGATTTCTTCCGGCGACCACTCTCCTTTTCGCGGCGAGGGCGCTCGGCGCGGCTCGAGCGGAGATCGTCTCCCGGCGTGACAGCGGCGACGAGACCGGCGACACGTCGTCCGTAGTCGGTTACGCTGGAGTCGTCGTCACGTGACTTTTACCCGGATTGCGGTCGGGCTCGACGGGTCTCCGCACTCGGAGACGGCTCTCGGCCACGCCTTCCGGATCGCGCGGGCCGCGGCCGGAACCGTGCGCGGAGTTCACGTCGTCGACCGATCCCTCTTGGACGGCGTGGTCGTGGCGGACCTCTCCGGGTCGGTCGGTTTTCAGCCCTTTCTGAACCTGTCGGGAGAGTTGCGCGAGGCGCTGGTATCGGCTGGAGGCGCGATCGTCGCTTCGTTCGAGGCCCGCGCAAAGGAGGCCGGGGTTCCGTTCGAGCCGGTGCTCCGGGAAGGCAACGTTTCGGAGATCCTCGAGGAAGAGGCGCGAACCTGCAAACTGGCGGCGGTTGGATCCCGGGGAGCGAACGCGGTGCACCGGCGCGAGCTGATCGGCCGGCACGCCGACGATCTGGCCCGCCGGATGCCCACGCCCCTGCTGCTCGCCCCGGCGGAGTACCGCGAATTCCGGGCTCCGATCCTGGCCTGGGACGGCTCTCCAAAATCGAAGAAGGCGCTGGCGCTCGTCGCCGAGCTCGCAGCGCTCCTGGAGCTGCCGGTCCGGGTGCTGACGGCCGACGACGACGAAGGAGAAGGCCGGACGCTTCTCGCAGGAGCGGAAGAAGAGCTGCGCTACCGGCGGGTCACCGCGTCGGGCATCCTCCGCCCGGGCCATCCGGACGAGGCGATCCTCGTCGAGGTTCGAGCGGGAGCGGATCTCGTCGCCATGGGAGCGCACGGGCACGGGCGCGTGGTCGAGCTGGTTCTCGGTTCCACCACCGACCGGGTCTTGCGCGCGGCGACCGTTCCGGTTCTCCTCGCGGGTTAATCAGATTTCCGCGTCCGAGAACATCGTCGCGGCTGCCCGGACGATTTCCTCCGCGACACCTGGAGTGCCCGCGACGACGTTCCCGCGCTCCCAGTGGTTGTCGCGGCCGTCGAAGTCGCTCACGCGGCCTCCCGCCTCCTCGATCAGCAGCGATCCGGCTGCGATGTCCCAAATCGACAGTTTGAACTCGAAGAAACCATCGAAGACTCCGGCGGCGACGTTCGCGAGGTCGAGCGCCGCGGAGCCCGCCCTCCGGACCGCGCGGGCGCGCAGGAAAAGCGCTCGAAACAGCGCCAGGTAGAGATCGATCCGCTCTTTCGAACGGAACGGAAAACCGGTCGCGAGAAACGCGCCGTCCAGGTTCGGCTGCTCCGCCACCCGCAACCGGTCTCCGTTCCGGAAGGCGCCGCTGCCCCGCTCCGCGGCATACAGCTCCGCGCGCAGCGGATCCCACACGACGCCCGCCACGATCTGCCCTTTTTCGCGGGCGGCCACCGACACGCACCAGAACGGAAAACCCGCGATGAAGTTCG
>Ga0075425_100001552_pt1 | contig 22576 bp, 24 predicted proteins | sample SoiMethybrSBSTD4_FD_75300 | JGI IMG/M metagenome (GOLD analysis project Ga0075425, IMG submission 75300) | Bulk soil microbial communities from a Populus tree surrounding site in Tennessee, USA - Soil MetaG P. TD hybrid SBSTD4 | ecosystem: Environmental > Terrestrial > Soil > Tree plantation... | reverse complement strand
CGAGGGCGTGGGCCCGTTGGCCGACGCGCAAGGCGGCAGAGAAGTCGTGGCGGGCGAGCGCCAGCAGGCCGGCTCCCGCCAGCGTTCTCGCGTCGTCAGGCGCAAGCGTCTGCGCCCGCTGGAGGGCGTCGCCGGCCTTGGAGTACCACGACGGGTCCGCCGTGGCCCGGGCCTGGTTCAGGTAGGCGACGCCGAGGTCGGTGAGCAATGAGGCGTTCTCACCGCCCACCCGCAGCTGCTCCTGGAGCTGCTCGATGCTCTGGGCCTTGGGCTGCCGAACGGCAGTCGGCGCCTGTTCGCCGCTCCCAGCGAATACAAAGCGCCCAAGCAGCGCGCCCATCAGCACCGCGACGATGAGTGTCGCGACGAGACTCGAGGAAATAGGGGTCGAAATTCGACCCCTATTTCCTCGGAAGGCGACGTCAGCCTTAAGGGCCAACGTTGTGGTGGGTGGCGTCGTACCCCTGCCAAGGCGATGCCTCGTAGGGGAAGGTGGACGGGAACGGCTTGTCGTTGGCATCGACGCCGTCGCCCAGCAGGTTGTTGGGCGACTTGTTGAACTGCGCCGTCAACGGGGTCGCCCCCGCCAGGGCCCGCAGTTCGATGTCGGTGACGTCGTCGGCCAAGCGCCTGCCGTTGGGGAACCCGGCCGTGTCGCCGCCGAGCACGCCGAGCGGGTTCGGGTGGGCGGACGGCGGGATCGCCGTGTTCAGCCGGATGTACTCCGCCGGCTTGCCGTTGGGCACCATATTGAGACCCGGGATGCCGGTCAGGAAGATCGACACCAGGTCGTTCCTCGGTGCCGGCGGCACGGTGACGCCCGGATACAGCACCGGGATCAGCTGAGCCGGCTCGGGGTTCTGCACGTAGGACAGGAACTGGGTGTCCTTGGCCGGGACCGACGCGTTCCACCGGTCCTTCTGCCCGAGCGGGATGACCACCTCGTTGACGAGTGGCATGCCGAGGCGCGACACGCTGATCCAATCGCCCGAGCTCTTCGGCTGCTGGCCGCTGTTGCCGAGCACCTTGGTCTTGCGCCGCTCGGTCTGTGACCAGACGCCGATGATGGCGTTCGGGTCGGTGGGTCCGGTCGGCTTCTGACCGTTGGCCGTCAGGCGCTCGATCGGCAACTGCAAGGCGATCGAGTGGACGTTGAATCCGTGCAGGCCGTCGACTCCGTTGGCCTTCGGCTGCTTGACCAGGTGCGCCTGGTTGAACGGTCGCAGGCCGGCCAAGTCGAACACCGAGCCGAGGTCGACGAAGAACGGGTCGTCGCGCTGGCCGGCGAAGACCTTGGCGTTGCCGTCGTTGCCGAGCGTGTGCACGGCGGCGGCCGCCAGGGCGTCGTAGTTCGGCGTGGACCGGGGACCGATGTTGTCGGGCGGCGTTGACAACCCGCTGGCGAGCACCGAACGCTTGCCGTGGTCGACGCGGGCGACCGAGTAGGTCTGGCGGATGTTCCAGTGGTTGTCATCGAGCGACGTGATCGGCCCGGTGTTGTACAGGAACGTCTTGCCGTTGAGGACCTGGGTCTGGAACCGGAACTCGTAGATGATGTCCGGCACTGCGTCGGCGTTGTTGTCGATCTTGAACTGGTACTTCACGTCCTGACCGAACTTGTAGAAGTTGGGCCCGCCCGCTGGTTCCTCGAGCGGGATCCAGTTCCCGATCAGGGTCACGGTGTCGGGTTGGTCAGGGCTGACGAAGGCGTAGACGTCGGTGTCGTCGGCCACGGGATCCTCGCTGATGAGGGGCGCCTCGCGGTGGCTGGACGCGTGCGTCGGCAGCACGCCGGCCAGCAAGAGGCCCACGCCCAAGAGTGGGATCAGCAAGAGTCGTCGGAATCGGGACATCAGGCAGCTCCTTTCGCATGCCGTTTGAGAAGTCGTTCCATGGATGGGACTCAGGCGCTCACGGGCCTCACCCCCCGTCGCTCGTGACGCCGATGACCCGCCAGTCGTCTCCCAGCGGGGCGACGGCAAGGAGGAAGTGCGTCCGCGGGCCGCGCACCGGTACGAGCCGGGTCCACGTCCCCACGTCGGGCCCGTAGGCCTCGACGAACGCCTCGGTGTCCGGCGCCCGGTCGAGCGTTGTCGTCGGCCCGGTGACCGTCCACGCGCCTCGTTCGGCGCACGGCGCGGCCAGCAGGTCGCGCGGAGCAGTGAGGTCCGACACGCCCTCGAGGGCGGCGGCGGTCTCCCGATTGCACGCGGCCGACGCCTGCACCCAACGGCCGGCAACGTCGGCGGCCTTGGCGATCGCCGGCAGCGTGGGATCCTCGGTCACTGGCTCGGCCGCGACGCGCCACGCCGGCCCTTCGCGGGCGACGCGCCACACCTGGGTGGCTTGGGCGCTGACGTAGCCGGCGAACTGGTCGAGCGAGGGACGTCGGCTGACGACGACGGAGATCTCCTCACCGTCCGGCGTTGGTCGCTCGTTCGTGACCGTGAACGTCAACGGCTTGGGCCGGTTGGCGGAGGACTCCGCCCACGCCGCGGCCGAACCGATGTCCTGCTGGTCGGCGCTCGTCAGCAGGCGGAACGAGTGCTCCGTCCACCCGTCGCGTTCCGCGCCGAGGAAGTCTTCGAGCGCAGCCCGCGCCGACGTGGGCTCCACGAACGAATCGGCCGGGCCGAGGTCAATGGCGACAGGCCGCACGGACCCGTGCGTCGGGAAGCGGAAGGTGGCGACCGATGGAGTGGGCGGCCGGCGCTTGGGGCCCGGGCCGCCTCGCTGGATCAGGGCGACGGCACCAACGCCGACGCTGGTGCCGACGGCGACCACTCCCAAGACCGCCGCCGCCCGCAGCAAGGACGCGAACCGCCAAGGCTTCATCGCCACGTTTCCCCTTCACCCCCCGTGTTTGCGCTGCACGGTGTTCGACGACGTGGGGGAGCGCGGATGACGCGTGAGGGAAATGCCCGCTTCGTGCGCGGGCGGGCGGTGCGGTTAGCGTCCGCGTAAAGGACGCGCACAGCTTTTAGGAGGAGTCAGATGCCTGTTCGCAACGCTGAGGCTCGGTGGGAAGGCGACCTGCCCAACGGCAAGGGCACGATGCGCTTCGGCGGGGGCGCTTTCGAGGGCCAGTACTCGTTCAGCTCTCGCTTCGAGGAAGGCGCGGGCACCAACCCCGAGGAGCTCATCGCCGCTGCCCACGCCGGCTGCTTCTCGATGGCGTTTTCCAACGGCCTGGCCAAGGCCGGTTTCACGCCGACCCGCGTCGACACGACCGCGAGCGTCCACCTCGAGAAGACCGACGCCGGCTTCGGCATCACCAAGATCGAGCTGCGCACCGAAGCCGAGGTGCCCGGGATCGACGAGGCCGCCTTCAAGGAGCAGGCCGACACGGCCAAGGCCAACTGTCCGGTGTCCAAGGCCCTGGCCGCGGTCGACATCAGCCTGGACGCCAAGCTCGTGTCCTGACCAGGCACGAGTAGCGTTTGACGCAGTGGGGGGACGTGCGTGACCGACTCCGACTTCGACTTCGTAGGGCAGCTCCACCGCGCCTTGGACGCGGCGCCGCCGTACGCGCTGCCGGCAGTCGTCTCGGCCGTCCTCGCTGAGGCGGTCGGCGCCAAGGACGTGCACCTCCTGCTGGCCGACTACGGCGAGGTGACCCTCGAGCGCGTCTCGAGCGACGCCGCCAGCGACGCGACCGGCTCCATTCCCATCGACGGAAGCGCGGCCGGAGAGGCGTTTCTGACCCAGGATCCCGTCGAGGAGGACGATGGCGGCGGGCTGCGGCTGTACCTCCCCATCACCGTGAGGGCCGAACGCCTCGGCGTGCTCGACGTTCTGCTGCCCGAGACCCCGTCTGCCCGGCTCCGCGAGGAGCTGCAGCGAGCGGCCATCGTCATCGGCTACGTCATCGGCACCGCCCGCCGGTACACCGATCTGTTCGAGCGGGTGCGCCGGCGCCGCGACCTGATCCTCGCCGCCGAGATCCAGTGGGAGCTGCTGCCGGTGCTGGCCTACGAGGCCGACGAGGTGTCTGTGGCGGGCGCCCTCGAGCCCGCGTACGCCATCGCCGGCGACAGCTTCGACTATGCCGTCGAAGCCGACCACCTGCACGTCGCCATCACCGACGGCATGGGCCACGGCCTGCGCGCCGCCCTGCTCGGCAGCCTGGCCGTGGCCGCCCTGCGCCACGCCCGCCGTCGCGGGCGGGACGTGCTCGCCCAGGTCAAGGAGGCGAGCCAGGTGGTCCACGACCAGTTCGGTGGCGACCAGTTCGTGACCGGGACGGTGGCGAGCCTCGACGTCCGCAGCGGGCGGATGCGTGCCGTCAACGCCGGCCACCCACAGCCGTGGCTGGCCCGGGCCGCCGACGGGGTCACCGCGCTCGACCTCTACGCCGACTACCCCCTTGGATTGTTCCCCGGCGTCGACTATCGGGAGCAGATCGTGCCGCTCGAGCCGGGCGACCGGCTCCTGCTGGTGAGCGATGGTGTCATCGAGGCGGCCGCGCCGGACGGCGCGGAGTTCGGCAACGAGAGACTCGCCGACCTCATCGCTGCTACCGGAGCTCAGGCCCCCGTCGAGGTCGTCCGTCAGATCACCAGGGCCGTCCTGGACCACCGGCAGGTGCCGCTGCGCGACGACGCCACCGTCGTCTGCCTCGACTGGCGCCCGCGCCACCGACAGCGATGAGGGACCGCGTCATTGACGTCCTCAACGAAATCGGGGCGCGTCTCCTTCAGCTACTCGAGCGCCTGATCGTCCGGGCGTCCCTCGTGCCGACGACTCCCTTCCTCGACCCGGCCACGTTCCCGTGGGTGCGAACGCTCGAGGAGAACTGGAAGACGATCCGCCGGGAGCTCGACGACGTGCTCACCTACCGCGAGGACCTGCCCAACTTCCAGGACATCTCCACCGACCAGGAGTCGATCACCGACGACGACCGCTGGAAGACGTTCTTCTTCTTCGGCTACGGCTTCAAGTCCGACGCCAACTGCGCCCGCTGCCCCGAGACGACCGCACTGCTCGAGCAGATCCCCGGGATGACCACGGCGTTCTTCTCGATCCTCTCGCCCCACAAGCACATCCCCGATCACCGCGGGCCCTACAAGGGCGTGCTGCGCTACCACCTGGCGTTGATGATCCCCGAGCCCCGCGACGCGTGTCGCATCCGCGTCGGCGACGAGTTCGCCCACTGGATCGAGGGCAAGAGCCTCCTGTTCGACGACTCCTACGAGCACGAGGCGTGGAACGACAGCGACGGCATCCGCGTCGTGCTGTTCATGGACGTTCTGCGCCCGCTGAAGGCGCCGATCAAGCAGCTCAACAACTTCGTGATCGGCGCCATCTCCAAGTCGCCATATATCGGTGACGCCAAGAAGCGCCACCTCGACTGGGAGCAGAAGTTCGAGGAGCTCCGCAATCGCGGTGGTTGAGGGCTCAGGATCTCTCAGAAAAAGACCCTTTTCGTGCGAAGACGTCTGCGGTAGTTTTCTGCCACAACTTGCGTACGTGGGGGGACAACGTGACCGAGGAGCACTCTGGTTTCGCGTGGCGCGGGGTCGTCGCAGTTGGGGGGCTGGTTGTCGCCGCGGCGCTGCCACTGGCGAGTGCTACGCCGAGCTATGCGACAGCCACGGCGAACTGCGATCCCACCAGCACTTGCTTTGCCGTTGCCGATTCGACGAGCACGGCGACGGCGACGGGCACCGACAACAGCACCGCGCAAGCCATGTCCGCCATTGGCAGCACGGCGACCGCCCAGGCGAGCGGCAACAGCACGGCGACCGCCGCTTCCAGGGTTGACAGCACGTCGACGGCCCAGGCGAGCGACAACAGCAACGCGACCGCCCTTTCCGACGTTGACAGCACGTCGACGGCGCAGGCGAGCGACAACAGCAACGCGGCCGCCGCTTCCGCCGGTGGCAGCACGTCGGTCGCGAAGGCCAAAGACGGGGGCGCCGCCGTTGTGGGCACCAGCGGGCCCGGCCAAGTAGGGACGGCCAAGGCCAAGCGCGGGGGACTCGCGATTGTGAACCCAGTGGTGGGCGTCAGCTGCACGGGCCCCGCCAAGGCGACACTCCAGACTCCCGGCCAGAAGAAGCAGCACTGCTGAACTCCGTCCAACGGCGCGTCGCCGGTCGAAATTAGGAGAGGGCCAGCGGCAACTGGCGCAGGCCCCGAATGGTGAAACTCGGGCGCCAGTCCGGTTTGGGATCGAGCAGGCTCAGGCGAGGGAAGCGGCGGGCGAGCGCGCCGATGGCGATGCGGCCCTCGAGACGGGCAAGGGCGGCGCCGAGGCAGAAGTGGGCGCCGCCGCCGAAGCCGACATGCGGATTGGGCGAGCGCCCGAGGTCGAGGCGATGCGGGTCGGTGAAGACGGTCGGGTCGCGGTTGGCGGCGGCCGTGAGGCCGATCACGATTCTGCGGGCGGGGATCTCACGTCCTCCGATGACGACCGGCTCGAGGGTGACGCGCTCGACCATCTGGATGGGGCCGTCGAACCGCATGAGCTCCTCGACGGCCGAGCGGTCGAGGTCCGGGCTCTCCTCCGCCCGCAGGCGGGCCAGTTGGTCGGGGTGGCGCAGGAGGGCGAGCGTGCCGTTGCCGATGAGATTGGCGGTGGTCTCGTGCCCGGCGATCAGCAGGAGCAGGAAGGTCGAGACCAGCTCGTCGTGGCTGAGCGACTCCCCGGACTCCTCGGCGGCGATGAGGGCCGAGAGCATGTCGTCCGTGGGCGCCCGTTTGCGCTCGGCGATCAGCCCGTCGAGGTAGTCCACGAGGGCGTTGGTGGCGTCGTTGGCCGCGGCCACGGTGGCAGGCGTACGCATGGGCGCCGGATCGAGACCAGTGCCAAGCGCGGGCGCCTGGGCGACGATGAACTCCTCGTCGTCCTTGGGCACGCCCAGGAGCTCGCAGATGACCCGAGCCGGCAGGGGATAGGCGAACTCGTGCATGAGCTCGATGTGCCCGCGCCCGGCGGGCGCCTCGAGCAGCTCGTCGACCAGCTCGAGGATCCGGCCCGACAACGCCTCCACCCGCCTGGGCGTGAACGCCTTGGACACGAGGGCGCGCAGCCGGGTGTGGTCCGGCGGGTCGCGGAACAGCATGGTCTGGTCGAGGAACTCGATAAAGCGGCCTTCGAGGCGCGCCTGGGACTGGCGCTTGATGAACGGCTTCAACGGTCCCGGCGTCAACGCCGACATGTCGGCCTCGTCCTCGTTGCTGCCCATGTGCGGTGAGCGCAGGGCCGCGACCACGTCCTGATGCCTGCTCAGCACCCACAGTCCGAAGGGGCTCTTGTGCACAGGGTCGACGGTGCGGACGACCCGGTACTGCCAGTGGGGTCGGCGGCGGACGCGGGGAAGGAGCACGAAGGCCACCAGCCACGGCATCGTGAGTGTGCCTTTGACGTCCACCCGGTTCGGATCTTCGCACGCGCGTTCGCCTCTGGAGGACGTGACTCTTGCCACCTTCCTACCGGTAGGTAGGGAGGGTCCCGGACCGCTACCGTGGGTGAATGGCCATCCCCGATGTCCGGCGCCCGGACGAGCGCCTCAACTGGGTTACGTCGATTCCCTTCTTCCTCGTCCACGTGGTGTGCCTGGCTGCCGTCTTCACCGGCGTACCCGCACGCGCCCTGATCCTGTGCGGTGTCCTCTACTTCGCGCGCATGTTCTTCATCACCGCCGGCTACCACCGCTACTTCGCCCATCGCAGCTACCGGATGGGCAGGCCGATGCAGTTCCTCATGGCCCTGGGCGGCACCACCGCCGCCCAGAAGGGCCCGCTGTGGTGGGCCGGCAACCACCGCGACCACCACCGCTTCGCCGACACCGACCAGGACACGCATTCGCCACTCAAGGGCTTCTGGTGGAGCCACGTGGGCTGGATCCTCTGCGACCGGTACGGATCGGTCGACTACGACGAGAAGATCGCCGACTTCGCCAAGTATCCCGAGCTCCGCTTCGTCGACAAGTACAACCTGGTCGGGCCGTGGGCCCTGGCCATCGGCTGCTACCTGTTGGCGGGCTGGGCCGGCCTGGTCGTCGGCTTCTTCTGGTCGACGGTGCTGCTGTGGCACGCCACCTTCACCGTGAACTCGCTGGCCCACGTGGTCGGCTGGCGCCGCTACGCCACCGCCGACACCAGCCGCAACTCAATGCTGATCGCCCTCTACACAGGCGGCGAGGGCTGGCACAACAACCACCATTACCGGCCGTCGTCGGCGCGCCAGGGCTTCTACTGGTGGGAGATCGACACCAGCTACTACGTGCTGCGGACCCTGAACCTTGTCGGCCTCGTGCGCGACCTGCGCCGGCCGACGCGCAAGCACCGGCTCGCCAGTCGCATCAAGGACGGCAACTTCGACTTCGGGATGTTCCGCGCCTACTGGACCAAGGCCAGCGGCGCCATCGCCACCGCCAAGGCCGACGCCGGCGAGCGCATCGGATCGACCCGCCAGTCCCTGGACGAGGCTGTCCACACCGCCCTCGAGTCCGCCGAGGAGCTGGCCAAAGTCACCCGCCGCAGCCGAAGGGCCGGTTTCGCGGACTGACCGCTGGGGTACGCGCGTACGCGATGATGGATCCCCGGCTGGAAGACCACGCTGTCGGTCTCGAGCTCCAGATCGTGGAACTCGAAGAGCGATGCCAGCGAGCGACCGTGCAGGGCCGAACGGAGGACGCCGACCGCCTCGAGCGGGAGGCCGAATCCCTCCGTACGGAACTGGCCAGCACGGCCGAGCTTCTCATTTCCTAGCGACTTCCCCGTCAGACTGACGCGGTGCCGAACGCCGGTCAGGCCTTGCCGCCCTACGAGGTACGGGCTCACAACGCCGCCACCGCGTCGGAGAACAAGATCCACGATGACGCCGTCGCGCGCCAGCACGGCTTTTCTGGTGGCCTCGTCCCCGGCATCACCGTCTTCGGCTACCTGACCACGCCCGTCGTGAAGACGTGGGGCGCGGCGTGGCTAGAGCGGGGCTACCTGTCGGGCCGGTTCCGCCAGCCCATCTACGACGGCGACGACGTGATGGTCGCCGGCACGTTCGGCGCGGACGGCGACGTCCAGCTGGAGGCGCGGAACTCGGCCGACGAGGTATGCGCCGTTGGTCACGCACGATTGGATGCGAACGCGCCCGCGCGTCCGTCGACCGAGGACTACCCGGAGGCGCCGCTCATCTCGCCGCGGCTCGATCCCACGCCCGAGGCCCTGGCCAAGGTCGACGTGCTCGGATCACTCGAGGCCGGCTATCACGCCGACCGGGCCGATACGGCCCTGCTAGGCGACGACCTGCCGATCTACCGGGAACTGCGGGTGGCCCATCCGGTGTGGCTGCTGTACTTCGCCAACGCCATCCTGGCCTCGAACGTGGCCCTCGGCCCCTGGATCCACACCGCCAGCGCCGTACAGAACCTGAGCATGCTGCACCACGGCGAGCGCCTCTCGGTACGCGGCCGAGTCGCCGAGTTGAGTGAGCGCCGCGGCCACCAGGTCGTCGATCTCGACCTCCTGATGGTGGCCGGCAATGTGCGTCCCGTGATGCAGGTCCGCCATACCGCCATTTACAGGCTGCGGTCGACCGAGCAGGCCTCGTAGGCCACACTGGTGTGGAGGCTGCTGAACAGGGGGACACGATGGTCGATCGAGCGCCGTCGGGCATGCGCCGCTTCACCATGCGGCGGGAGCAGGACGTCTCGGGCGTCTCCGGCATCGGGAGCGTGCTGGAAGGGGTGCTGTTCTCGACGGGGGTGTGCGTGATCCACTGGCTCACGCCGCCTCCCCGCGGCTCGATCAGCGTGTTCGACTCCCTGGACCAGTTCCTTTCGATCCACGTGAAGCCCCATCCCGAGAACGGCACGGTGCTCACGTTCGAGGACGGCGAGCGCCTCGAGCCCGCCGACCTGGTCGTCCTGCCCCGCGGATGACGCAACCCCCGGCGCCCAATTAGTCCTATTACGCGGCGTCTTAGTGCTCGATACTTGAGCATCGACATCACACCTGAGAACTACAGCGCTCCTGATCTGGTGAGGACGTTCCGGGTCCGCGCCGTGCGCATCGGCGTGCTGGCGACGGTCCTCGCCGTCATCGCCCTCGGCGTCTTCCCGTTCATCGCCGGCGAACCCGGGGTGGACGGCGGGCCCTACGCCGCCATCGTGATCGTGGCATCCATCGGCGCCGCCCTGGTCGCCGGGCTGCCGTGGCCTCGCCTACTGGAGACTTCGGCGGGCGACTACTTCTTCTACCTCTGGTCGGCGTTCGACATCGGGCTCATCGCGTGCGCGGCGGCGGCGAGCGGCGGCGGCCGGTCGCCTGTCGTCCTCCTGTACTTCGCCACCACCTTGTTCTTCGTCAGCTCTTACCCGCGCGTCGGCCAGGCTGTCCTCCTCGTCCTGACCTTCGTGGCGTGGCTCTCGATGGTGGCGCTGACCGGAGAAAGCCCGGGAAGCGGTGTGCTCGTCCTGCAGTTCGCCAGCCTCGGCGTCGTCGCCTTCCTCGGCTCGTTTCTCTCCGGCGAGTTGGTCCAGCAGATGCGGGCGCTGGCCGGCGCCAGATCGGAGTCCCAGCGCCGGGCCCTGCTCCTGGCCACCGTGGCCAGCGCGGCCACCACCATCAGCGTGCTCGATCCCGAAGAGGTGCTCGCTCACGTCGTGGATGCCGTGATCGAACTGGGCTTCGACGCCTCGAACTTGTGCGTGTTCCAGGAGGACGGGGAGACGTATCGAGTGGTGCACGGCCGGGGTCTGCCTCCCGAGTACGAGGAGGGCGTCCATCCGGCGACGATCGGGATGCCGGCGCTCGTGCGCGAGGCTCGGGAAACGGTCGTCGTCAACGACTACGCCGCCGACCCGCGTGGCGTGCCCCAGCTGCGCACGCTCGGCTTTCGCGCCGTTGTCGCCACGCCGATCTGGGACGACAACGAACGGCTTGCGGCCGTGCTCGTCGGCGGCAGCCGGCACAAGCGGGCTATCTATCCCGAGGAGGTCGAGGCCTTCCAGCTTCTCGCCCGTCAGGCCGAGGTCTCACTGGCTAACGTGCGCCGCTACCAGCAGGAGCAACTCATGGTTGCCCGACTCGCCGAGCTCGACGGCCTCAAGCGCGACTTCATCGCCAACGTGTCCCACGAGCTGCGGACGCCGCTGACCGTCATCCAGGGCATGGGCAAGACGCTTGCCAAACGATGGGCTGACATGAACGATGAGACGCGCGCCGAACTGCTCGGGCGAGTCAACCGCAACGCCGACACGCTGGCCGCGACCATCAACACACTGCTCGACTTCTCTCAACTCGAGGCCGGTCGCCTCGACGCCCGGCGGGAGCCCTTCGACCTGGGCGACCTCGTCCGTCGCTCGGTCGACCGTCTGACCTCCCTGTTCGGCGGTCGCGAGGTCGTGCTGTCGGTCGAGGACGGCCTGATCGTCAACGCTGACCCCCGGCTCATCGAGCGGGTGATCGACAATCTCGTCTCCAACGCGGCCAAGCACACGCCCGAGGACGCGCACGTCACGGTCAAAGCCGCCGCCCTGAACGGCACCGGCGAGGCTCGGGTCGCGGTCAGCGACAACGGGCCGGGAATCGCGCTGGCCGACCTCGACCACCTCGGCGAGCGCTTCTACCGCGGGAGCGATGTGGTGGCCCGCCGAACCCGGGGCGCAGGCCTGGGGCTGGCCTTCGCCCGCCAGGTCGTCGAGCTCCACGGCGAGCAGCTCGAGATCGAGAGCGAGGTCGGACGGGGATCAACATTCGCATTCAAATTGCCGCTGGCGGGGGAGAATGACCGAGACCTGACATCGGCTTGAAAGGGGCACCATGCGGAGGTTCTCGTTCCGTCCGTCGCTGACATTGCGGGGCCGGAAGTTCAAGGGCCTCAGGGGGTACGCCGGCAAGCCCTTCCACCCGCCCCTCACCGACGTGCCGATCGGGGCCTACACGATCGTCGCCGGCACCGACCTGCTTTCGAAGATCCTCCAGAACAGCCACAAGGAGGTCGCCTTCGAGCTCTTCAAGGGCGGCACGTTCACCATGTGGGGCGGCGCCATCGTCTCGCTGGCCACCGCCCTCACCGGCTTCTGGGACTTTTGGAAGTCCAGCGAGCAAGGCACCCAGGCCCGGCGCACGATCAACGCCCATGCCTGGACGATGATCACCGCCACGGTCCTCGTCATCGTCGACCTCATCATGCGCACGTGGGTCTACGACACCTCCGCCCACACCCCCGGGCGCGTTTTGATCGTCTCGCTGGCGATCTTCGTGCTGATCACCCTTGGCGGCACCCTCGGCGGCGAGCTCACCTACGACTACGGGTTCAACGTCGAGACCGCGGGCGACTCACCGGTATGGGCCAAGTCCGAGGCCGACGTGATGCCTGACGGGTCGACGAGGGGCGGCCCCACACCGGTGCAGCCGGGCTAACTCAAGCCCTATCCCCTAAGACCGTTTGCGAGGCGCTGCCTTCTTGGTCGCCGAGCGCGCCTTGAGCGGGCGCTTGGCCGGCTTCTTCTCGGGCGGAGATGACGGCGGCGGTTCGTCGATCCACGCCTCCGGCGCCGGCGGTGCGACGGCCTGGCGGGGGCGGCGGCAGACCAGGCAGGTCTTGGAGTTCAGGTTGGTGTAGCCGCACTCGCAGTGCCAGGCGTCGGGCATCTATCCCAGAGTACGGGCCCGGGCGGTGGAACTGCCGCCGTCGACAGGGAGGAGGATGCCGGTGACGAACTCGGACTCCTTGGTGGCCAGGTAGAGGGCGGCGTAGGCGACGTCGAGCGGCTGGCCGAGCCGGGTGAGGTGCATGGCCTCGAGCCGTTGGCGGCGTTCGTCGGAAAGGTCGGCGTCCCGGCGGTCGTTGAGCACGTACCCGGGGCTGACGGTGTTGGCGCGGATGCCCTGGTCGGCGTGATCGATGGCGATCGACCGAGTCAGCGCCTCCAACGCGCTCTTGCTGGCGCTGTAGGCGGCGTGGCCGGGCGTGCCGCGCGCAGCCGCACGCGAGGAGATGTTCACGATCGAGCCGTGCCCCGCTTCCGCCATCACCGGGATGGCGGCCCGGCACAAGCGGGCGGGGGCGACGAGATTGACCGCGAGGATCTGCGACCACGCTTCGTCGGACAACTCGGTTACCGGCCCGTCCTTCGTGCCCGCGTCGACGGCGTTGTTGACGAGCACGGTGAGCGTGCCAAACCGCTCCACGGCGGCCTCGACGAGCAGTGCCGCGCTCGCCTCCCGCGCCAGGTCGGCAGGAACGAAGACGGCGTCGCCGTCGATGCCGTCGATCACCCGCGCACCTCGTTCGGCGTCGCGGCCGGTGACGACCACGCGTGCGCCCTCGGAAGCGAACAGCCGGGCGATGTGGACGCCGATGCCGGCCGTCGACCCGGTGACGAGGGCGACCTCGCCGTCGAGGCGGCCCACGTCAGGCGCCGAAGACGTCGGCCAGCTCGGAGGGAACGACAACCTCGAGCTGGTCGTAGGTGCAGGACTTGGGATCGCGGTCGGGGCGCCAGCGCTGGAAGTGGGCGGCGTGGCGGAAGCGCTCGCCCTGCATGTGCTCGTAGGCGACCTCGCAGACAAGCTCGGCGCGCAGCGGCTCCCATGTCATGTCCTTGCCCTGGCTCCAGCGGCTGAGGCCGCCGGGCACCGTGCCCCCCGACGCCGTGATGGCCTCCGCCCACCCGGCCCACGGGTGGCCGTCGAGGGCGTTCTCCCGATAGGGAGCCAGCTCGTCGACCAGCTCCTTGCGCCGCGCCATGGTGAACGCGCCGGCGACGCCGACGTGGTGGAGGTTGCCGTCCGTGTCGTAGAGCCCGAGCAGCAGCGACCCGATCACCCCGCCGCTCTTGTGCCAGCGGAACCCGGCGACGACGCAGTCGGCCGTGCGCTGGTGCTTGACCTTCACCATCACCCGCTGGTCCTCGCAGTAGTGGACGTCCTTCCGCTTGACGACAACACCGTCGAGTCCGGCGCCCTCGAAACGATTGAACCAGTCGCTCGCGACACCCGGATCGGTGGTGAGCGGCGTCACGTAGATCGGCGGCTCGAACGCCTTGCCGATCTTCTCCAGCTGTGCCCGCCGATCGGCGAACGGTGACTCGCGCAGGTCCTGGTCATCGAGGGCCAAGAGGTCGAACGCCACGAACGACGACGGGATCTCGCCCGCCAACTTCTTCACCCGGGACGCGGCCGGATGGATCCGCATCTGCAGGGCGTCGAAGTCGAGGCCGTGCTCGGTGGCGATCACGATCTCGCCGTCGACGACGCATCGCTCGGGGAGGTTGGCCTTCAGGGAGTCGACGAGCTCGGGGAAGTAACGGTTCATCGGCTTCTCGTTGCGGCTGCCGAGTTCGATGCTGTCGCCGTCGCGGAACACGATGCACCGGAACCCGTCCCACTTGGGCTCGTAGAACAGGCCGTCGCCCTCGGGAAGGTCGCGCGACAGCTTGGCCAGCATGGGCTTGATCGGGGGCTTGACTGGAAGGCTCACGGGGTTACGACCGCGCCCACGTCACCAACTCATCGGCGGCCCACGTGTTGACGATGATCTCGAGGGGCACCTCGCAGTCTGCAGCCCGTGCGCAGCCGTAGACCTGCCACTCCAGCTGGCCGGGGGCGTGGGCATCGGTGTCGATGGCGACCTTGCAGCCGGCGTCGACGGCCTTGCGCAGGAGGCGGCGGGGCGGGTCGAGGCGCTCGGGTCTGCTGTTGATCTCGACAGCCGTGTTGTGGGCTGCGCACGCCGCGAACACGGCGTCCGCGTCGAACTGGGACTCCGGGCGGCCCCGGCCGACCACCATCCGCCCGGTGCAGTGGCCGAGGATGTTCACCCTCGGGTTGGAGACGGCCTTGAGCATGCGCGGCGTCATCTCCTTCTCGTCCATCCGCAACTTGGAGTGCACGCTGGCGACGACCACGTCGAGCTGGTCGAGCAGCTCGGGCTCCTGGTCGAGCGTGCCGTCCTCGTTGATGTCGACCTCGATGCCCTTGAGGATCCGGAACGGAGCCAGCTCCTGGTTGATTTCGTCGACCAACTTGAGCTGCTCGCGGAGGCGCTCGGGCGAGAGGCCGCTGGCCACCTTGAGGCGGGGGGAGTGGTCGGTGAGCACCATGTACTCGTGGCCGAGGTCGCGCGCCGTGCGGGCCATGACGTCGATGGGGCTGCCGCCGTCGGACCAGTCGGAGTGGGTGTGGCAGTCGCCCTTGAGGGCGGCCCGGATGGGGTCGCCCTTCTCGAGGCCTTCGCCTGGTGCCGGCGCGTGCTCGAGCAGCTTCTTCAGGTACCCGGGCTCTTCGCCGGCGAGGGCCTCGCGGATCACCTGCTCGGTCTTCGGGCCGACACCCGGGAGGCTGCGCAGTCGGTTCTCGGCGGCGAGCTTCTGGATCTGCTCGACGCTCATGCCGTCGAGGGCGGCCGCCGCACCCCGAAAGGCGCGAACGCGGTACGTCGGCTCGCGGGCCCGCTCGAGCAGGTGCCCGATGCGCTCCAAGGCTTCGACCGGGTCCACGAATGGGCAGGCTAACTGTGGTCTCGCGCGACAACGCGGCGAACGGCGTCGCCGGCGCGGCGACCCGCCTCGACTGGCGGAAGGGCATGCAGCTCGTCGGAGAAGACCTCGACGCCGATCGGCGCACCCGTTCCGATCTCGGCGAGCACCCCCATCAGTCCCGACAGGTCGAACTCACCGTCGCCGGGAAGCCGCCGATCGTGCAGGGTGGCGGCGACCAGGTCGGCCTCGGGTAGCGCTGGCCCGTCGTCGAGCTGGATGCCGAGCACTCGAGATCCGGGAAGGCGGCGAAGGCCATCCAGGCTGCTGTCGCTGCGAAAGAAGTGCCACGAGTCGACGGTGATTCCACCGTTAGGCCGATCGGCGCCGCGTACGACTTCCCACGCCGCTGACAAATCCGGAATCTTCGACCAGGGCAGGAACTCGAGGTGCACGAGCAGACCGTGGTCGGCGGCGCGGTCGCAAAGGCCGGCGAACGCCGACGCGGCGTCGTCGCTGTTCCAGTCACCACCGAACACGTCGACAGCGTTGACGGAGCGGGCACCGACGGCGTCGGCGATGCGGAAGAGGTCGTCCTCGCCATAGCGGAACACCTCCTCAGCGTCGTCCTCGGGCCGAATAGTGCGACCGATGTCGCCGGCGCCCGGCAACCACCACCACGCCGGATCGAGCTCGGCGACGAGAAGACCGTTGTCGTCGAGAAGGGCCCGCATGTCGGCGTCGGTCAGCCCGTCGGAGCGGGCGGCCCAGTAGTCGCGGCCCCAGATGGAGATTCCGGCGAAGCCGCCCGCCACCGCGGCCTCGACCCGCTCATGAAAGCTCGTGCCACGGGGGAGGGTGCCCGCGCAGAGCACGAGATCGCCGGCGCCGAGTGTCATCACGGGCAACCTAACGAGGCGTACCCTCCCGCGCATGGCTGTGGCTGAGGCTCCGTATCCGGTAACCCTCGAGCTATTGGCGGCGCCGGAGATCGCTCGGTGGCGGCCGCTGGTGCACTGGCTGTTGAGCATCCCGTACTACGTCGTGCTCTACATCCTTCAGATCGCGCTCGGCGTGGTGACCTTCATTGCTTGGTTCGCCATTCTGTTCACTGGCAACATCCCCGAGGGCATGTTCGCCTTCATGGCGTCGGTGCACCGTTTCCAGTGGCGCTACAGCTCGTACTTCCTCTTCCTTCGGGAGCCCTATCCGCCGTTCGAGCTCACGGGCCCGGGCGCCGATCCGGGGAGCGACCCGCCAACTCGCTTCTCGGTGGAGTACCCCCAGCGCCTCAGCCGTCTTTTGATCTTCGTGAAGTGGCTGCTGGCGCTGCCGCACTACATCGCTTTGCTCTTCCTCGTCGTCGGCGCTGCCATCGCCAGCCTCATCGGGTTCTTCGCCGTGCTGATCACCGGTCAGTGGCCGGAAGGGCTGCGTGAGTTCATCGTCGGTGTGCACCGGTGGGCCTACCGCGTGCAGGCCTACGTGTTCCTGCTCACCGACGCGTACCCGCCCTTCCAGCTGGATTGACCGGGGCCGGGCCGACGCTCCTCAGGTGTTCTCCTCGCTGAGGGCGTCGTCGGCGACCGGCTCGTCCACATCCAGCAATGCGTCCTCTGCGGCGCGGCCGAGGCGGGTCAGGATGATGATGCTCGTGGCGAAGATCCAGGCCAACAGACCGATGAACGCCGCGAACGGCAGGGGACCGGTCGGCGAGCGCAGGCCTTTGAAGTCTGAGATGGCGCCCGCCGCCAGGAGGTCGTAGACGGCCAAGAGGACGCCCGCCGCACCGAGCCACGGCGCCCCGAGCCGCCGGATCATGAGGCCGCCGGCGGCGAGGAACACCGCCGCCGCGAAGAACACGATCGTCAGCGTGAGGGCCTGACCGAGGTACAGCGTGCGGACGAGGTCGGTTGAGTTCTGGATGCTCCTCGCCAGGTAGACGAGCGTGAGGTTCACGCCGGTGGCCGCCAAGGCGCCCGCGGCCAGGGCCACGCCGCCACCGAAGGCCACGGCCGAGAGCTCCCGCGCCGAGCCCGGCTCGCGTGCCCATGCGCCGCGAAGGCTGCCGGCGAACCACAGGAAGAGGGCGGCGCCCAACCCCGCCAGCCACTGCGAGAACAGGAGCAGGTGCCGGTGGTCGATGTAGTAGGCGAGGATCTTGGCCGTCGAGGCGTCGGCCTTGGGTGGTTGCGGCACGATCAGCGTGCTCGCCACCAGGGCCACGACCGCCCCGATACCGCACACGGCCCCGACCCGTTGCCACGCCGTACCTCTCGTTTGCTCCGCGTCGAACTCGCGGTCCATGCCCCGCTCCCTTCCGCCGGACGTCAATCAGTATTCCGCCGCGGCCTGTCGGTCGCGGCGATGATCAGGCCTCCGAGGATCGCCAGGTTCTTGAGGAAGTGCGTGCGCTGCATGGCCTTGGACTGGGGCGACTCCTCCTCCCAGAAGCGGTGGCCGGCGGCGGTGGTAGGCACGAGCGAAGCGGCGAGCACGGCAGCCGACAATCGCGGCAGCTTGCCCAGCGCCAGCGTTGTGCCGGCGACGATGTGCACCGCCGCGTTCAGCCGCACGAGCGTCACGGTGTCGTCCGGGAGGGGTAGCGACTCACCCACCCTGGCGATGACGGGCTCGACGCGCTCGGCTCGGGGACCGGGGTTGCGGAACGTGTCGATGCCGCCCGATACGAAGATGCCGGCCATCAGCGGCCGGGCGATGCGGCGGGTGAGCATGCCGAGTGTCTACCCCGCCTGCGGTCGATCCCCTACACTCGGATACTGACACGTATGTCAGGGTTTGCTGGAGGAGCATGACGACGATCGAGCCCGTCGACGACCTCGGGTACGACGCCATCGAGGCGTCGGCCGCCGTGGCCGGCGACGTCCGAAACCCGTATCCGGATCTGGCCGTGGCCCGGGAGCGCACGCCGATTCAGCGCGGCGACTTCATCCCCGACATCCCCCGGGACCCCGACGGGCCCGAGAACTTCACCGTCTACAGCTGCGATCTGGTCAGCCAGGTGCTGCGCGACAACCGTCACTTCTCGAGCGAGGTGTACGCCGAGATGATGGGCCCGGTCATGGGCCACAGCATCCTCGAGATGGACGAGCCCGAGCACAAGATCCACCGGGCGCTCGTGTCCCAGGCGTTCCGGCACAAGGCGCTGGCCCGGTGGGAGGAGGAGTTGGTCGGCTCGGTGTGCGACGAGCTCATCGACCGCTTCGCCGCTGCCGGCCGCGTCGACCTCGTGCGCGCCTTCACCTTCCCGTTCCCCGTGCAGGTGATCGCCCGCATCCTTGGCCTTCCTCGTGAGGACTATCCGAAATTCCAGCGGTGGTCGATCGAGCTGATCAGCGTCGGCTGGGACTGGGATCGCGGCGTTGCCGCGTCGCAGAGCCTGCGTGACTACTTCAAGGGCGTCGTCGATGAGCGTCGCCGCGACCCGCAGGACGACCTCATCAGCGACCTCGTCTGCGCGGAGATCGACGGCCAACAGCTCACCGACGAGGAGATCTTCGCCTTCCTGCGCCTCCTGCTCCCGGCCGGCGGCGAGACGACCTACCGCTCGAGCAGCAGCCTCTTGTTCTGCCTGCTGACCAACCCCGACCAGCTCGACGCCGTACGCAACGACCGTGCCCTGCTTCCGCAGGCCATCGAAGAGGGCATCCGGTACGAGCCGCCGCTCTTGTTCATCGTGCGCAGCGCGCTGGCCGATGTCGAGGTCGGCGGGATGCAGATCCCCAAGGGTTCGACGCTCAGCGTCTGCATGGGCGCGGCCAACCGCGACCCGTCGAAGTTCAAGGATCCCGACCGCTTCGACATCTTCCGCGAGGCCCACCAGCACATCTCCTTCGGGTTCGGCCCGCACATGTGCCTGGGCATGCACCTGGCCCGCATGGAGACGCGCGTCGCCCTGAATCGTCTCTTGGACCGGCTGCCCAACCTGCGCCTCGATCCCGAAGCGGACGACGTCCACGTCCACGGGCTGATGTTCCGCTCGCCGAAAGCACTGCCTGTCCTCTTCGATCCTGCCTGACGCACGTACCCTCGGGTTGTGACGCCCGAGGTCTCCCGTCGCCAGGTGCTGCGGTGGGGGATGGTCGCAGGCATAGGTGCGGCTGCGTCGCCGGTCCTCGCCGCATGCTCGAGCAGTGGGCCGACCAAGGTCAGGGCGAGCGACACGATCAAGTTCGGTGTGGTGTCGCCGTTCTCCGGGGTGGGGTCGTTCGTCGGAAACATCACCAAGAACTCGCTCGACGCGGCTGTGCAGCAGATCAACGCCAACGGCGGGGTCGGTGGTCGCAAGGTCGAGCTCGTGCTGCGCGACGCCGGTCAGGAGCTCACCAACGGCATCAAGGCGTACCAGGAGTTCGCAGGCGATCCGCGGGTGGCTGGCGTGCTGTGGTGCGGCGGCCTGGGCTTCGACGAGAGCCGCAACCTCATCAAGCGCGACCAGATGCCGGTGATGGCAGTGTTCGAGGACCCGGCGTCGAGCGACGACCTCTATCCGGCGGTTCCGGAACGGTCGGTGTTCCAGCTGGTGATGCCCGAGAAGATGGCCGTGAAGGTCCTGTGCCGCTACCTGGGCCAGGACCGCGGCTACAAGCGGGTGGGCCTGCTGTTCGACTCGACGATCAGCGAGGGTGTGAAGACCTACTTCACGGACGCCGCGTCGGAGTTCGGGATCACGCCGGCGGGCATCGAGAGCTTCAACGTGTTCGCGTCGGAGTTCGGTCCCCAGCTCCAGCGCCTCAAGCCTCAGCATTCCGAGGCGCTGCTCGTGTGGGGGCTGGCGGCCAACACCGCTGGTGTGGTCCAGCAGTTGGAGCAGCTGGGCGCCGCCTACATCGACACGCCGACGGCCAAGGGGGCCGAGTGGCACCCGCACGTGATCGGGGCGCCGACCGGCACCGGCGACAAGTCCTTCGCCGACCTGGCGAAGACGGCGGCCAAGACGGGCACGGTCACCGCCTGGCACCTGGGCGGACTCGTGTACCTGCCCACCTTCGCCATCGGCCAGTGGATGAAGAAGTACCTCAACAAGACGGCCACCGGGGGAGAGGAACTGCCCGCCGACGGCCTCGGCACGCTCGTGCGGGCCATCGAGCAGGGCAAGAGCGTCGACCGACGCCGGATGGTCGACACCATCGAGGCCATGGGCCGCTTCAAGTTCGCATCGGTCGAGTTCGGCTTCACGGATACGAACCACCTGGCGCGCACCGAGGACGAGATGATCATCGTCACCCTCGAGCGGTCGTCAGGACCGGCGCCCACCGACCCGAGTTACCAGCTGGGTCGGGAGTGGAAGGACGTGTTTCCGCCCGGCTACGCCGGCCCCACCCACCTTGTGCGCCCAACGGTGGACGCCAACCGCCGCGCCCACGCCGACGTCGTCGACCAGGTCCTTGCCGAAGGCTGGGGCACCCAGTGCACCCGCCACGCCGACGGCAGCCTGGGCCCCGAGTGCAAGATTCACTGAACCGCGGCATGCGTTGCGCAGCGGCAGCCGCCGCGGCCATTGCCTTGGTCGCGACGGGGTGCACTCGCAAGGCGCTTCTGCCGAAGGCGACGATCGTTTCGACCACGATGCCGACGGCAACGACGGCGGTGGCGTTCCCCCGTCCGGCGGGCGTCGTATTCCACGGGTCACGCGCGCAGAAGTTGGTCGCCCTCACCTTCGACACCAACATGACGGACTCGATGCTGGCCGAGCTCGACAAAGGGACGGTGAAGTCGTTCGTCAACCAGCCTGCCATCGACGAGCTGCGGCGACTGCAGGTGCCGGCGACGATTTTCATCGCCGGTAAGTGGGCCGAGCGCTACCCGGACGTGACGCGCAGCCTGGCCGGCGACCCGTTGTTCGAACTCGCCAGCCACTCCTACGCCCACCGGGCCTTCAGGGCGCCGTGCTACGGCCTGGGGGCAGCCATGCCGGTGGCCGAGATGGCGCCCGACGTCGAGCACTCCGAGGCGATCCTGCGGCAGTACACCGACCACCCAACGCCGTACTTCCGGTTCCCGGGCGGCTGCTACGACCAAGCGGCCTTGGACGCCATCGCCCCGACGGGCGTGGTCGTCGTGCAGTACGACGTGGCCAGCGGCGACGCCTTCGGCACCTCGGTCAACGCCATCGTCTCCGAGACGCTGAGCCAGACGGCAAGCGGCTCGATCGTGGTCATGCACCTCACGGGCGGGAACACTGCGCCACTCACTGCGGAGGCCCTCCCGCGCGTCGTTGACGGCCTGCGCGCTCAGGGCTTCAGGTTGGTGAAGCTGTCAGAGCTGCTGGCGGCGTCCTAGGCGACGCGGGCGCACGGCGAGTGCGGCTGCGAGCGGGAGCAGCGCCCAGCCGAAGGTCGCGGGGCCGCCGGTGTTGGCCAGGCCCGAGCCGCTCGTGCCCTGCGTCACCGACTCGCCCTGCACATGGGTGGCCGCCGTTGTCGTCGGCGACTGTGACGACGCCGTCGACGGCGCGGGTGCAGCCGCCGCCTCGCCTTCCACGACGATCGTCCCGTTCATGTTGGTGATCGGTTGGTTCTTGCCGGTGGCCGCCGTGCCGCCGTGGTAGATGCAGTAGTAGTTGTACGTCCCCGGCTTGGTGAACGTGAACGAATACGACGCGCCGGCTTTTTTCAGCGTGCCTGAGTTGAATAGGGCCTTGCCGTCGCTGCCCTTGTCCGACGCTGTCGCCGTGTGCCCGGGGCACTGTGTCGAGAGCACCGGGGTTTCGCAGTTCGGCATCGGGTCGGTGGCGCTCTCGTCGTAGGTCCACGTGACAGTGGTGCCGACCTTGATCGGTGGCGGGGTGGCGGGCATGAAGGCGAAGTCCTTCATGCTGACGTGGAGCGTGGTGCCCGTCTGGGCCGCCGCGGGCGGGAGTCCGGTCGCCGGACCCCAGGCGAGCGCGAGGAAGGGGGCGGCGACCAGCGCCGGGAGCACGAGGCGGCGGAACCGTCTCCCCACCAGTCGCATATGCGTAAATCCTTCCTCTCGCAGGACCTACGCGCCACTCGGGTCGCCGGATGATCTACGGTGTGGAGCAACAGCATCACACGGAGGTCTGCCCCATGCCCCTGGACGAGGTGGTCACCGAGCACTTCCTGGCCCGCTACCGGGCCCTTCTGGATGCTGAGGACTGTGCC
>Ga0075425_100001551_pt1 | contig 22578 bp, 18 predicted proteins | sample SoiMethybrSBSTD4_FD_75300 | JGI IMG/M metagenome (GOLD analysis project Ga0075425, IMG submission 75300) | Bulk soil microbial communities from a Populus tree surrounding site in Tennessee, USA - Soil MetaG P. TD hybrid SBSTD4 | ecosystem: Environmental > Terrestrial > Soil > Tree plantation... | reverse complement strand
GGGCGGTCGATCCTGGTGTGCGCGCAAAGCGAGGTTGCGGCACGGCTCTATCTCGAGACGATCGTCAACGCGATGGCGGGGAAGGAGCCGGCCGGGGATCTGGCGCGCGTGTCGTGGCGCCTGGCGCCACCCAAGCAGCAGCCCGACCGCCCGGTGCCACCGGGAGTGCATTCTGTAGTCGCGTGAGTGGTGGTGCGCAAAACACTTTGCGCCCGAGATTGCACCGGGCGCTGTGCCTTTCGGTTGATCACGCTTGTGTCGGAATTCCGCGGAATTCTTCGGAATTCCGCGCGTTTCTAATGCCTCCTTTTTATAAGTCTTCTCGTCGCAGTCACATCGTGGGTAGTGCCATTGGCATAGGGCCTGCTAAGAGGCACACTGACTCTACTCGTGGAGTGCCTCGATGTCCGCCGTCAGCTTGTCTCTTCGCAGTGTGGTTGCATTCCAGGGTCTTACAATCGTTCTTAGCATTGCAAATCTATCCGCAGCGCTCTCGGTGCCTGCCCGATTATCTGCGAACTCACTGCGCCCTGATCTGGATCACTCGCGAGCCAGTAATGACATAACCGGCCGCGCGGCGGGAGCATCCGTGACCGCACGCGCAATTTGTGACAGTACTAGCGTCTATTCAGTAGCGGTCACACCCGAGGCCCCCGGATCAGCGAGTTGGACGGCGCAGACGACAGGTCACACAACGACCTTCACTGTCCAGAACACCGGTGACTGCAATGACACTTACCAATTTGCTGTATCCGCCACCGGACCGATCCCTCCCGTCGTGACGCTGAACAAGACCAGTGCGTCGGTAATTCATGGCGGCAGCACTACGGTCATTGCCACCTACGATGTTGGCAATCCCGACACGGGCTCGATCACGCTGACGGCATCGAGCGCCATCACTGGAGCATCGGCCCAGAACTCCTACGTGGTTACCGCGGTTACTGGCGCGCCTACAAACTGGGACATCAGTCCGTTCAATCATGATAATCAGTTGGTTCATCTTTGCAGCGTCGCGTGTTTTGCCGTTACCTACGCACAGAGCACGGTACCCTATTTCAGTCTCGATGCGCCTCGCAGTGCGACACTCGCCTACGATGGCGACCGTGTGTGGCCCAAACCCTTCGTGCTCCTCAACGTGCAAAAACCTTCCGGCACGCCGGACACGATCTTTTTCCAAGTCAGGAAGGCTGGTGTGTGGCAGACCTTCGTGAACGGTGAGACGCTCCTCAAATTCCTGCCTGCGTCGTCTGGCTGGCAGCGAATCGGCGGGCAGCTACGTGACAGTACTTGGGCCACAGGAATGTACGATGTTGACGTGGTCGTGACGTGGCATTACGCGGGTGGCTCCACCACGGTCCAAACGTGGACCACGAAACTGCTAGTGGTTAACGAAACGAGTTCGTCGATCGCACGCGGTTGGATCGTTGCTGGCTCGCCGCGAGCATATCCCCAAGCCGACAACTCCGTCCTCATCACGGAGGGAGATGGATCTGCGGTGTTCTTCCGCAAACGCGGTGCTACGACATTCTTCGCACCGGTCGGTGATTTTTCCACGCTCCTCGTGAACGGGACTGGCTGGAAGCGCCTGTACCCAGACTCGACCGTAGTCTACTTCAATAGCGCCGGGCGAATCACCGATGCATACGACCGCTTTAATAACCGCACGCAATTCATCTATGATGGTAGCAACCGGCTCACAACGATACGCGACCCGAACTCCCAAGACCTTGTGCTGGCATACGGGTCCTATGGATTGAGCTCAATTCGCGACAATTTGTCGCCGAATCGCTATACCAACATCACGGTGCTGTCCGATAGTTCGCTTACGGCGATCCAAGATCCTGATGGAGTGAGTACCACGTTTCAGTATGACGGCAATCGAAGATTATGGAAGACTATAAGTCGCCGCGGCGATACGACGACCATGAATTACCAAACTATCAGCGGGATAATTACAGGGAAACTGGCAAGTGTCACCGAGCCCACCGTCCCCGTCTATGGAGAAGGGGCAGTCTCGCCAGTCACGAGTTATGCTCCATGGCAGACTGTCGGTGTACCGTATTCGGTGACCGCTTCGAGCCCTTGGGCCGCGGTTCTACCCGACACTGTCTATGCGCGTGTCACCGATCCTGGCGGCCACGTCCTAAAGTTCACGGTTAACCGCTGGGGTACGTCCGCGGTTGCGACTGACGCACTCGGTCGGACCGACTCCACCCTATTCGATGCTTCGGGACTCCCCATCCGCATCCGCTCTGCCAACGGTGCAGTCGACAGCACGGCATACGATTCGAACGGCTTGCCCATATACGTGAAGAGCGCCGGATATCCGGCAAGTATCATCCGTTATGGGGCGTGGGCCCAGGTTGACAGTGTCCGGGTCGAAGACGGCTCAGCAGGAATACGCTACTTCATCGGTGCGAATGGACGCATCGACTCAGTTCGCGTCGCCGGTGGGACTTCCGATTCGGCGAAGACCAAGATTCATTACGATACGCGCGGGCGGCCGGACTCCGTAATCGATCCACTGGGTCATCTCGTGAAACGCACGTGGTTCGCTGGTACGAATGGCAACCGGAGTAAGGATTCGCTACCAGGCGGTCGGGTGACGACATATACGTACGACGCATACGGCCGCCAAACAGGTATTTCGGTCCCTGGTTTGGCAACACGCACAACCTACTACTCAGTGGTCAACCGTGCCGATTCCGTGCGGGATGGCGTAGATACCCTGCCGACGCGGTATGCGTATGACAGCCTTTTCCTTGTGAGCGTAACCGATCCCAAGAACCAAACGTATCGGTTTTCCTACAACGCTTTGGGTTGGCTCCTCTCGCGCACGGACGCGACGAATCATTCAGAACTGTACGAGTATAGTCGCGATGGAGAACTGCGGAGGTGGACTAATCGTCGAGGGGAGGCGATCACGTCCTTGTATGACGCTCTTCACCGTCGCACAAGCAAGTCCGGTACCAACACCGCTACGGAATCATGGGCTTATCCGAACGACACGTTACTTGTTGCGACGAGCCCAGTCGCGTTAGACAGCCTCGTGTCGAGTCGGTATGGGCAGCTGTTGCAGGTCACCACATCAATGGCAGGCCAGACCTACAAGCGCCTATACCGTTATACATCCGCAGGGGCGCTCGACAGCATGATCCCTTCAGGAGCGGGCATCACTTTTCAGGCGCGGCACTATACCTGGAACCTGCGGCTGGGAACGCTCACCGGCATCAAGTTAGGTCCCGCGGCTGCCGGCTCTACGAGCATTGTAGCGGACCGCGACGGGTTGGCGTCCACCGTGACGCTTAATGGCGGGGATGTGTTGACGCAGAACCACAATTCGCTGCACGCCACCGCTGACATCGCGACAAGTGCATCCTATGCTAGCAGCGTGAACCGATCAGCTGGCTTCGACGCTGCCAACCGCATCCGCAGACACGTCACCACCCCGACCGATGGTCACCAGTACACCTATGACGGTCTCGGCCGTGTAACTGCTGACTCGACGATCCATAACGACACCCCCCCATGCGATCCATTACATACTCAACCGGATCCGAACGGCGATAGCTGTGTGTTTGGTGCTGGTTGGACCGTCAATTCTGGCGTGAGTTTCAGTTACGATTCTGCTGGCAACCGACGTGACTTGGGTGGCACGTACAAGACCGGTAATCGGATTTCCGCTTTTGATGGATGTACCTACATCGCTGATACGCTTGGGGATGGAAACGTCACCAGTAGGACTTGCGGGGGAACGACTGTAACGTTCGCTTGGACCGCTGAAAACCGTCTTGCAAGCATAACATCCTCAGGTCAGACGACGACATTCGACTACAATGCATCCGGTCGCCTGGTGAAGGCTGCCAGGCCGGGCTGGGTACATCACTTTCTTTGGGATGGGGATGACAATCTACTCGCAGAATTGGATAGCGCTGGCACTACGGAGATCGCTGAGTATTCGTATTACCCAGGTGTCGACAATCCGCACGCCCTGATCGCCGGCGGTACCAAGTACTTTGCTCACGACGATATCATTGGTAGCGTCGCTGCTTTAACGGATTCATCATTGAACCTTGCCCGAGTTTCCGATTACACTGCGTTCGGCAAAACTTGGACTAGCGCTGATTTCGCGGGCCTGAATGGAAAGGATCGCACTCGGTTCAAGGGGGCGCTCTTTTTTGGTGACGTTCTCGATGATCTGTACTATCTGCGAAATCGGTGGTACGAACCCCGAACAGGTCGTTTCCTCAGCGAAGACCCGCTCGGGATTAGCGCTGGTATCAATCAGTATGTCTACGCTGGAAACGACCCGGTAAATGCCAGTGATCCATCAGGATTGCTGCTGATTGTAATCAGTACATCCAGCGGAGACGTAGCCTTCGATTGTTTTGAAGAAGTGCCAGGGAAGTGGGTATGCCACGCGGTCGGTATCGGAGGAATAAGCGTCGTAGGTGCTCCTAATGGCTCCACGGAGCTCCTTTTTCCACCGAGGCCTGGCGGTGGTGATTCATGGCGTCCGCCAGTCGACGGCCCGGGCGGCCCGGGCCGGCCCCGCCCCGACCGCGGCGGCGGTTCTGGAGATAACCCCGGCTTGGACGGGGCATGGTCAGCATGCAGACGCTCCGCCCTTGAAGCTGGCATCGCCGTTGTCTCTGATGTATTCAAGATAAATGTCATAAGAGGCGCCACCAACCTTGCCCGTGCCGGGCGCTTTGGTACGATCGCAGCCTACGCCGCAAAGGGGCGCTGGACGGGTGTTGCCACATACTGGGGAGCCAAAAGTCTCAGAGCCTACGCAGCGGGCATTACTCAGACAACGCTTGGCTCAGCAGCACTTGGATACCAAATTGGTGAGGCCGTAACGGACGACGAGAATGGCTGGTTGTACAACGGTATGAAACTTGTGCCGATCCTCGGGTCGATCATGTCAGTGGGTGAGATGCTTGGCACATGCGCTGCGGCTGTTGCATTGTCTCGGGAGAAATGATGATGACACTGGGCCAGAAACTGATGCTCGTCGCATTCCTAGTCGGACTTCTGTCCGGTGTATGGCTTTTCTGGCTCACCCGTCATGACACCAACGAGGGCGCGCGACGAATCCGTCGTCGCACGGCCGGGTTCGTAATCATGGGGGCGATAATCCCAGTTGGAATTCTTCTTGAGAGGCCGCTGAGCGCATTCGGTCCAGTTGGCAGCGTTGTGTATGTCGTATTATTGATGACACTCGTGACGACTGGTCTGATCATCTACTGGCGCGCTCGGGGTTTCAGCGAGTGGCCCTGATCGAGGTTCAGCTACTGCTCGGTAGCGGGAATGTCGCCTCCACGGTACACGCGACCCAACAAGCAGCGCCCGGAATTCCTCCCGGGCGCTGCGCTTTTTCCGGGTTGACCGGACGTCGGGTCGTCCGACGTCATGACGGCATCCGATGGCATCCGATTCCCCTGACGGCTCAGCGGAATGCCCGGATGACGGGCCGTCACCCGTGAAACGCGCACCTGGTTCGGGAGTCCCTCACGTGGCGACGGTGAATCCCGCGCGACGTCCTGCGACAGGATCCCCAGGGCCACCAGCCGGCTGAACGCCGTGTAGCTGACCATACTTGCGCAGCAGACGTAGTGAGATGCCTGCATTTTTAAGCTGCTGGTATAACGTGGACCGGGAGATGCCATAAGTCGCCGCGATGCGGTTAGCATTCCAGCCTTGGGCCTCACAGCGTACCATCAAGTCGTCCCATGAACGGTGGGGGTTCAGCCGCCGTCTGTCGGATCCCTTCCCACGCCGCTCGTTTGCTCGTCTATCACCGCGCTTCCCCCGCGGCATGCCTAACGCGATCGCGTCCCGCACCGCATTCGGCGGTAGCGTTCCGTCCTCAACCAGGCAGCCAGCTCGTTCGATAGCCAGACGTAACTCTCGCACATTCCCCGGCCACGAATGGCATTCGAGTACGTCCGCAGTTCCCGCTTCGAGGCGCTGACCTCGCGCCGCCGCAAAGTGCTCGGCCAGTGGCACGATGTCTTCGGGTCGATCGGCGAGAAGCGGCAAATCAATCACGACTCCTGCCAGACGCTGGAAGAGGTCATGTCGGAAGGTGCCACCGTCGAGCCGTTCTGGTGTGTCCTCTTGTGCCGCCGACACGATCCGGAAGTCGACCTGCTGCTTGCGTCCCGACCCAAGCGGTTGCACCTCGCCCGTCTCCAGCGCGCGCAGAAGCTTGACCTGCGCCGACATTGAGAGATGCAGCACCTCATCGAGAAACAGCGTCCCGCTGTGGGCACGCTCGAGGTGACCCGTGACGGACTCGACCGCGCCGGTAAACGCCCCGCGACGATGCCCAAACAAGAGGCTCTCGGCGATATCGTGGGGCAGGGCACCGCAGTTGACATCGATGAGCTCGCCACGCCGACCGCTCGAATGATGAATGTGCCGAGCGAACAGCTCCTTCCCGGTTCCGGTCGCGCCAACCAACAGGATCGGCAAGGACGTCGGTGCGAACCGCTGAATGAGTGCAGTCGCCCGCTTGATCGCCGGTGACAGGCCGACGATCGGCGCTAACCCGTTCATTGTAGGCCGCTCCGGAGTAGGCGTGGGACGGTAATGCTATCGGCATCCGCGTCCGTCTTGAGAATCCGGGGTGTGAGAAACAGATAGAGCTCGGTCCGTGTGGTCTTGCGCTCCGCATGACCGAACAGGCCGCCGATCAACGGAATACCTGCCAGAATCGGCACGCCGCCCCGCGTCGCGTCCTTCTGTTGATCGCGCAACCCGCCGATGACGATCGTCTGTCCGTTCTTTACGAGCACCTGTGTCACCGCCTCGCGCGTGGAAATCACCGGAGCGTCGAACTGCACCTCGCTGGTCGCCTGATTGATCTCCTGCTGGATGAGCAAGGAGACGTAGCCATCCTGGTTGATCGTGGGCCGAACGGTGAGCTTCGTGCCGACATCGCGGTACTGAATGACCTGATCGCGCGTGGGTGTGTCGGTCGGTAGACTGCGACTGACCTGCACGAACGGCCGCTGCGATCCGACCAAAAACCGCGCCTCCTGATTGTTGGAAGCGAGGAGCACGGGGCGGGAAATGATCTCCACGTCGCCGCGACTTGCCGCAGCAGAGAGGGTGGCATCGATGTTCGCCCGGCCCAATTTCATGATCTGGACGACGAGGTCGCCGAGCCCGGCCCCGGTCAGGCTCCCGCCGGCAGTCGCGTTGCCCTTGTCGATCGATTGTTGTGGTACGAAGAAGGACGCGCCGAAGGAAACGCTCCGATCCTGCCGTGCCTCGACGATCAGGACCTCGATCAGTACCTGCAGCGGCCGGATATCGAGTTGGTCCACCGCCTCGTTAATGACGTCGTAATCCCGTTGAGATGCCCGGACCAGCAAGGAATTGGTGAGCTCATCGGGAACGATCGTGACCGATCCGGCGAGCGACGATTGGCGGACATTCGTCTGAGTTGATGGCGTTTGAGCGCCAGCCGGAGCTACTACGTTGCGTCGCAACTCGTCCGAAAGCGTCCCGGCGGACAACCCGCTCTGCCCAGAGAACCCCCCCGTGCCGCCGAAGAGCTGGTTTACCGTGGCGGCAACATCTGATGCGCGGGCATGGCGAAGCCGGATCACGAACAATTGGACAGGACCAGAATCTGACGACGCTTGGTGCGCAGGTCGCGGCTCCTGCTGCGTTCGTGGTCCGACACGATAGAACGAAGAGTCTTCCACGAACTCCAGATTCTGGGATTGGACGAGACCTCGCAGCAGCGCCAACAGTGTCGTCCGATCGACGGGACCAGGTGTCTGCAACGTCACGCGCACCGACTGGATCGGACCGACCAGAACCGGTTTCGGCAGATACTGGCCGATCGCCTGGATCACCGCCCGAATGTCCGTCTCCACGAATCGGACCGCGATGCTGTCGTGGGCCATTCGCACGGCGGAGGTGTCCTGTGCCGCCATCGAATGCGCCCGGAGAGCAAGGACGAGCAGGACCAACGCCGCCCTTCGCCGCCCTTCGCCGCCTTTCGCCGCCTTCAGTTCTTCCATGGCTCCCGCACCTCCAGCACCCAGGTGGTATCCATTCCCGCAACGACGACTTGACCATTGGTGATCTTCTTGATGTGCAGACCAGCGACTATGTCTCCCACGCGAACGACGCGGGACCCCTCAACTCCAGGAAGCCCCTCAATGACCGCGGACGGTGCGCTGCCATTCACGAGACCGACCAGTGTCAGCGTGGGTTTCGGCGGCTGGGGAGCGACTTGCTCGGCGAGTCGCAGTGGGTCGTACGCCGGAAGGAGCGGACGCCGCCCGATACGAAACGGGTCGCGCGATGCGATCGCCACTACCGACTCAGGCGGAATCCGAATGCCCGATCTGCCGGCCTGAGTGCTCGAATCGGGAGCCGAGGGGCGGGGCAGCTGGATGCTGGCAATCGGACCTGCCACGACCCACACGGAGACCGTGACACCGAGCAGACCCACCACAAGCAGTGGCACGCGGAGATCGGTGGTCACGTGTCCCGTTTCTCCGACCGGGGCCGGAGGTACCAGCCGCTGACTGTGATCTCTACCTTCAACATTTCCGGGCCACGCTGGGCGGCGCCTTGCTCCGGAGCTTCGACGCGGAGCTCATCGAGCTTCAGCACTTCCTCGCCCGTATCGATCGCGCGGATCAAGGCGATCAGCCCACGGACGTCGGTCTCTAGGGCCGCATGCACACGCACGCGACCGAGTCGTCCGACGCCGCTCGAGTCCGGGAGCGGGTCAAGTCGTTCGACTTTGGCGGGCGCTCGCGACGCGGCGAGGTTCATCCTAACCGACAGATCTGCGCCGGCTTCCACGGCCGTTGAGCCGGACAGCACTTGCGGAGCCAGTGCGACTAGCGCCTGCGACAAGACGTTGGCTGAATCGCGAAGCTGGGGCAGGGAAGCCAGTTCTTCTTGCGTCCGTGCCAATAGAGTGGCCCGTTCCCGAAGCAGCGCGCGTGCCGCCGTTGCCTGCCGAATGGTCCACGGCAAGACGCGAAGTCCCAGGACCGCGCCTGCGACCGCGATTCCACCCACGAGCAAAGCATGGCGATCCCGCGACGTCATGGGGTTCTCGGACCGAACAGGATTGTGAAGCGCTCCCACTCGTGGCCGCTCAACGCCTCGCGGACGATCGCACCGTCGATGCGCGGATCGGCAACGGCGTGGCTGCGCTCGACGGCGGCGAGCACGTCCGCCGCCCGGCGCCCGGCGCCGGCTACGATGCCGGACCCGTCTGATCGCCAGGTGTAGGAGGTGAGCACCGCCGAATCAGGAATCGCGCCGTTCACGCGTGCGAGCGTCGCGAGCGCCTGGCCGCGCGAGCGCCGTGCGTCGGCGAGGCTAAGCACCATCGCTTCGGCTGTCCGCATCTCCCGACGCACGTCGCGTAACGCGGCAAGCGGAGCGGAGGCCGCCGCCAGCTGTGCCTCGATGTCCCGTCGCTCCACCACAAGGCGGACACCAAATAGCGCTCCGGCGACCAGCCATGCCGCGCAGGCGGCCATGGCGAGGCGAAGAGTCATGCGGCGACGGGCACGCTCGCGCACGGCCCGTTCTGCAGTGGGCAACAGCTGCAGCTGCGGAGACATCCCCGCCGCCGCGATGGAGTCGATCACGAGTCCCGCCTCGGCCGCGCCGGTGACAATCGCCAGGACGAGCGGTTCCTCCACTGCCGCCGCATGGGTGACGCGGCCAGTACCATTCGTGACCCAGGTGGCATCCGTGACCAGCGCCGCTCCATTACGGCGAAAGAACCGTCCAGCCTGATGCGCCACGAGCGCTGCCAGCTCGCGGTCGCGAACGGGGGGCAACTCTGTCAGGGTTCTGGTCTGCGCCGGCGGCCGCTCTAGTGTCACGCGCAGCCGCCGGCAGCGATCGGTGGGCGCCGCCGCGAGGCGCGCAACGACATCCGCCAAGTCGTCACACGAGTCGTACTCAGCCTCTCCCGCCCACACCGCGACATTCGCTCGCCTCGCCTCGGCCCGGACCGTTGAGCCGCCCACAGTGAGGTGGAGCACGGGTGCCCGCGCGACGATGGGGATCACTCTGTCTCCCGGTGAATGACGGCAAGCCGACCCGGAACGGGGACCGTCGTCAGCGTCGCGCGTGCTAGGATAGGCGTACCACCTACTCCCCCCTCGACCATCACGATTAGCTGAGGCGGAGCGAACACGGCGGCGCGGACAAACTCCGCATAGCCGCTGAGCAGCACAGCTCGCGAAGAGCGCGATAACAGGCCTGCCAACTCATCTGCGCTGTGGAGTGGGCGAAGGGCGCGACGAGTCGTGAGCAGAAAGACGCACTCTTCGGTCATGCCTGGTAGCGTGCGTAGCACCTCGGGCGGCGCGGCGTTGACGTTGACGACGCCGGTTCCCCGCACTGTCACGAACGGCATCAAACGTCTCGCTGCAATCGAGTCGAGCCCAGGGATCTGTCGCGCGTCGTAGAGGATGCCACGGGTACGCTGGACCACGACGGACTCCGCAAGCGCTTCTTCCACACCCAGTACTCTGAACAGCTGCACAACCGCCACTCGATCGGCCGAATTGAGGTTCAGTTTGGTGGCCGGGTCTTCGATCGTGGCTCGGCACCACGTCGCACGTCCCAGGTCGATGGTGTCCAGGGCACGGATCGACGGATTCACGGCGAATCGTGCCAGCAGGATCTCCCCACATGCTTCGCGCGCCCACTCGGCGCGAGCGAGCAGTACCCGATTTCGGGTGGTCTCGCTGCCGAGTCGTGCGACGAGCACGCCGGCACCGGTGAGTGCCGTAAGGGCAGTGAGGACCCACAGGACTGCGAGGAGTGTGAACCCGTGCCGGTTCACCCGCGCTCCTTCACCAGAACAAGCAGGGTATCCGCACATGACGCATCGCGTCTCCCACATCCCGCGATCCGCAGGCGCACGGCGAGAGGGGCGCTCACCGGTGAGATCCACTCTCGCACCCACTTGGTGTCTGCCCCCGGATCCAGCAAGTAGTCGAACGCCACGTCGCTCACACTATCTGCAAGCTGCAGCGACACGGTCCCGGTGGTTGCGACGAAATGGTTGCCGTCTTGGAGGAGTTGTATCGGTTTTTGCTCAAACCACCCGCCCGGGACCAGTTGCCACGAGGTGAATGACGCGCGATTGGCACGTCCCTCAAACGGCGGCTCGAGCGAGAGAAACGTGGATTTGAGCCAGCGCCGCGCGTTGGCGCTGCGGTCGAGGCTCGCGCGCGCGATGGCGACTGCTCTTGCTCCGTCTGCCACGCCGGTGAAGATCCGGTGCGCCGCGAGGATGACGAAACCGGCGATGGCCATCGCGACCATCACCTCGATGAGGGTGAAGCCCTGACCGTGCCTCACGGTGTGGTCTCCGCGCGATAGATGACGGTCACGAGGTCCTCCACCTGCGGCGACTGCTCTTGTAGCAAGGCGATGCGGTATAGGGTGCGTCCCGGTCGCTGGACGTCCACAATGAACTCGCCGATGCGGCGGCGACCAATGCGTTGATCGAACTCTTTGCGATTCAGCAGCACGAGAGCCGAAAGGAGACGTTCTTCCGTGGCAAGCGTGCCTTCGCGGAGCCGCGCGTCCCGTTCGGCGCGGAGGCCGGAGGCCACCAGCTCGACAAGACCGATTCCGGCAGTCGCGAGGATCACGACGGCGACCAGCACTTCGAGCAGCACCACACCGCGCTTATTTCGCATTGGGAATCCCACTGAGTGGATCGACCCTCGGGCCAATGGCGCGGCCATCCGGCAAGAACAGCACGCTGTCCGCTGTACGCCGTGCGCCCCAGTGAATGGCCTCAGCTCGCGCCCGTTTGAGCGCGCGGACATGGTCCGATTCCGGCGGGGCCTGGAGCGATCCCATCGCGAGACCCGTCACAGCCAGGACTAGACCAAGTACCGTCAGCACCACCAGCATCTCGAGTAGTGTGACGCCTGACGTACGACGCACGACGCACGACGCGCGCATTTCACACCCCCGGCCGCAGCGAATACACAGCTTGGAGCAGCGCCGCCGCGGTGAACGCGACGATGCCACCGAAGGCGACGATGAGAGCCGGCTCCAGGACCGTAACGAGCGTTCGGAGGCCACGCTCCGCTTCCTGCGCCGCGAGATTGCCCGCGCTCCACGCCATGTCGCTCACTCGGCCGCTCGCCTCTCCCACCTTGACGAGCTGCAAGGCGTTGGGGCTGAGCGCGTCCTCACGCTCGAGCGCGCCGGCGAGCGGTGCGCCTTGCACGACGCGCTCGCGGCTCCGCTCGAGCCGGTCGGCGATCGCGAGGTCGCCTGCCGCATCGCGCGCCGCATCGAGGGCAGGTAGGAGTGGCATGCCGGCGCGCAGCATGCCGCCGAGGGCGCGCATGACGCGGGCGGTGGCGAGCGCCCGTCGCACCGAGCCGATGAACGGGAGCCGGAGCGCCAACTCCTCGAGCTGCCTCCGTCCCCCGGGGCGACGAATCCATTCGATCGCGCTCCACACGGACGCCACAACGATTATCAGCAGCGGAATCCAAAAGCGCATCAGGAGTTGTGACAGTCCGAGGAGCAGTCGCGTGGCGGGAGGGAGCTGCTGGCCGACGTCGCCGAGGATCGCCGCGAAGCGTGGCACGACGACCGTTATGATGACCAGCACGGAAGCCGAGCCCGCCACGGCGAGGAACAGCGGATAGGTCAACGCCTGGCGCACGCGCGCGACGAGGTCGGCTTCCTGCTCGAGATGCGTCGCGATCTGCTCGAGGGTCGTACCGAGCTGACTGCCGCGCTCGCCGGCTCGGATCATGCCGATGACGAGCGCAGGAACGACACCCCGTCCCACGCTGAGCGCGTTGGCGAAGCTCGCTCCTTCACGGAGGCACTCGCGGGCTGCCGCCAGCGTCTGACGCAGGGCGCCTGAGGCGAGCGGTTCGCTTGCGCAGACGGCGCGCTCGAGCGGCACACCGGAGGAGGCCAGGGCGGCGATGCCACGAAACACGATCGCCAAATCCCGGCGACTCGCGGCCGGACGATGCTCCTCCACTGCGGGCGATACTGCAATTGCGAAGAGCCCGCGGCTCGCGAGCGTCGCGGACGCTTGCCCATGACTCTCGGCATTGATGGCGCCGGTGACGATCGCCCCATCCTGGCGAGCGGCGCGGTAGGCGTACGCGCTCATGGCCGCCGCGCGCTGCCTTCCCAGGACGTGACATCGGCATCTTCGCCGGTGCCGCCCGGCTGCCCGTCGCGGCCGAGCGACAGGAGGTCATAGCTCTCGGCGTTCACATCGCCAGGTGATTTGTAGCTGTACGGGTGACCCCAGGGATCGAGCGGGATCGTCTTGCGGAGGTAGGGGCCGCGCCAGTTGCGCGCCGCTGGCTCGCCACTGGGCCGCTCACGCAGGGCCGCGAGTCCCTGCGAGGTGGCGGGATAGAAATCGTTATCGAGGCGATACTGATCGAGCGCGAGCGCGAACAGCTCGATCTGGGCGCGCGCCGCCGAGACCTTGGCATCGCCGACGTTGCGAAACACCATGGGCCCCACGAGGCCAGCCAGGATCGCGATCACCGTGATCACCACCAGCAGCTCGATGAGAGTGAAGCCTCTAGTGCGCTGTGACACGCAAGACCTCCTCCACCGTGGTGATTTCGGCTTGCACCTTCACCCAGCCGTCCTGGCGCATCGGTCGCATTCCCTCCTGTGTTCCCAACTCGCGCAGCCGAGCGAGTGATTCCCGGCCCGTGATGGCTCGATTCAATGCTTCCGAGACGACGAACAGCTCGAAGATGCCGATGCGGCCGAGGTAGCCGGTGCGGTGGCACGCCTCGCAGCCACGTCCGCGGACCAGGTGTGGCGTGCCTTCGGGCTCACCGGACACGAACGAGACAACCTGGGGATCGGGGCGGTAGCGCTCGCGGCAATGGGGACAGATGCGGCGCACCAGCCGCTGCGCGAGCACGCCGTTGATCGTGGCCGCGATCTGATACGGCGCGACTTGCAGATCGAGGAGCCGCGTGACAGCGCTCGGTGCGTCGTTGGTGTGGAGTGTCGAGAAGACGAGATGGCCGGTCATCGCCGCCTGCACCGCGACCTCGGCGGTCTCGGGATCGCGCATCTCGCCAACCATCATGACGTCGGGGTCTTGCCGCAGCACGCTGCGTAATGCCGAGGCGAACGTCATGCCGGCTTTTCGATTCACGGGAATCTGGGTGACGCCGCCGAGGTGATATTCGACGGGGTCTTCGACCGTGATGATCTTCTCGGCCGTCGTGTCCCGCAGGGCGAGCGCGCTGTACAAAGTAGTGGTCTTGCCGCTGCCGGTGGGGCCCGCCGCGATTACGATGCCGGTCGGGCGCGCGATAATGCGGCGGAACTGTTCGAGGGTCGTGGGCGCCATGCCCAGCTCTTCCAGGCCGACGGGCCGACCTCCGCGATCGAGCAGGCGCAGTACTACCGACTCGCCGTATAGCGTTGGCACGGTCGATACACGGATGTCTAGCTCGCGCGATTCCAGCCGAATCCTGAAGCTTCCATCCTGCGGCGCGCGTCGTTCCGCGATATCCAGCTCTGCCAGCAGTTTTACGCGGCTGACGATCGCACTTTGCGCCTGCTGCGGCGGCGCGGGCGCATCGGCCAGCACGCCGTCCACACGAAACCGGGCTCGTAGTCCCTGCGGAGTCGATTCCAGGTGGATATCCGACGCGCGGGCGTCGTGCGCTTCCTTAATAAGCAGGTTCACGTATTTGACCACGGGGGGCTGGCTCGCGAGGTCCCGCGCATCGGCCTGTTCCCGATCGTCACTGCCCGAGAACGCTTCGCCGTCCCGCAGGTCGTTCACCACTTCTACCATCGATTCGGCGGCCGCGTAGGCGCGGCGAATGCCGTCCACCAGGTCCTCCTCGCTGACCGGGACTAGCTGGACCGGTCTGCCGAACTCGCGCTGCAGGTCATCGAGGACATCGGGATCGGGGTCGCGTGATACGGCGACGCGCACGTGGGTCTCTGTAGTCTCCAGGGGGAGAATGTGGTTGTACTCGAGGTAGCCCGCCTCGAATGACTCGGCTAACAGGAGTTGTGAGACTACGGCGGTGGTGGACACGGGCGCGCCTCATTGCCACGGGACGTCCATTCGTGGTGGCAGGGAGCGTGCCAGGTGAAAAGGAAGGGAGTCCAAGCGGGCGGTAGGGTGCTCAGCGCGGCCCGAGTGTCCAGTGTGTCAAGTTCGGGCCGCGAACTGGACTCGATTTGCAATGAATTTCGCGCTCAGAAATGGCCCAATGCGCAGTATGTCCAGTTCGACACCCGCGACTGTACATGAAGGCCGGTGTCAACGGAGTCAGTCGCGCTCAGAACGCGACGGCACGGGGAGTGCCTAGGAGCAAGGGCGCTCCGGGCGTCCGGAAACCCGCGACTCTCTCCGTGGAGTGCCCATGCTGCCCCGACTACCTCGCTGGGTCCGATCGATCATCGGAGGCATCGCTTGCTGTCTCCTCTCCGCCGCCGCCGCCCAGCCGCGTGTCGCTTCAGGCATCGTCGCGCTCCACAACAACGCCTGGGACAACGTTCGTGTCGAAGTTCGGCTGGGCCCATCGACGCAATGCGACCTGTATGACTCCCCCGCCGTACGCACGCTGAAGCGTGGTGGGGCGTGGGCCGTGGTGGCCGATCAGGCGCAGGTGGTGTGTTGGCGGCGCGAGGCGAGCCCCGGGGCAGCGCCGATCGTGTGGACCGCCTGGCAAACGCGCGTGGTCCCCAGTGCGGGGGTAGACGATGTCACGCTCTAACGGCATCGCGTTGGTCGTCTTGCTCACCGTGGTCGGTCATGGACCCGCCGGCTCCGCACGCGGCGCCTTTCCCTACGCGGTAAGCGTCACACCAACGAGCGGATCCCTTGGGGACCGGTTCGCAGACTCGACCGGCTTTAACGCCATTTTCAAGGTCAAGAACACTGGCACCAACACGGACACATACGACCTCACATGCAGCGGCACGAACGTCGTGTGTACCGGTCAGTCGTACTACGTGGCCACGCTGACACCCAGCGAGTCCATCCAGGTGACGGTGAACTTCAATACCACCTCGACGACCGGGACCTCGTCCATAGAACTCCTCGCCGAGAGCCCGAACGCGCTGGGCCATGGCCGGTACAACTTCACGAGCTGGGCCAAAGTGGATTACGCCGTGATCGTCAATCCGGCGAGCGGCACCGGTGCCAACCGCAACAGCTTCAGCAGCGGGTTCACGGCCGCGTTCACTGCGAAGAACGTGGGCGTCAAGAGAGACAGCTTCAACCTCACGTGCGAGCCGGCGGCCAACATCTCGTGCACGAGCCAGACCCTGACCGCGACGCCGGGCCTGAATGCGTTCGATTCGACGAACTACACCGTGACGTACTCCACCGGGGCAAGCGGGGCGTCCTTCATTGCTTCGAGTGCGATCGGTGCCAATTCGTTCGCGACCGGCCGCTGGAACTTCACGGTGCTGGTGGGCCCGAGCTCAGGTGTCGCCGTCACGCCCGATGCCCAGGCGGTCGGCGTGCGGGCGAGCGTGAGCACGAGCCGGGCTTTCACCGTGAAAAACACGGGGACCGCGTCGAACACCTATACCATTACGGCGACCTGCACCGGGAGTGCGATCGCGAGCGGCTGCACGCCGTCGCCGACGTCCCTGACGATCGCGGCCGGCGCCTCCAGCAGCGCAGCGGTCAGCTACACGTCTGGCACTACCGGTACTGGCACGATCACGCTCAAGGCCGCGCAGACGAGCGACCCGACGGTCAAAGACACGGGCTGGGTGAATCTCTCGATCGGCACGATGCAGATCCCGACCGCGGACGTCGCCGCGGTGAATCCGGGCACCATGCTCGAGCGGGGCCTGTGCGTCGCCGTAGCGCTGGCCGACGCGTCGGCGTCCGAGTGCGGCGACCTGCGGCTCGCGCACGCGCTACCAGCCGTGCGCACACTGAACAAGACCCGGGTGCCCACGTTGCTCTACTCGAGCGCGACGGCTCACCCCTATCCGCTCGTGGCAGCCAACGTGTTGCTTCCCGCCGGTGCTGCGAACCCCGACACGCTGTCGGCCACGCTGGTCGTCAACGGCGTGGTGCGGGACAGCGGGAAGTGGTCCGGAGCCGGAATGAGCCCGGGCCGCGCCAGCCGGATCGTGCTCGGCTACGACGGCCTCGCTCAGGACAGCACGGGGATTTACAACTACACCCTCAGCGTCGCGAACCGCTACAATGGCCAGAGTTTCCTCGCGGATACCGTGACTGGGCAGCTGGTCGTAGTGAAGCGGGACTCCTCGGCGTTCGGGGCCGGCTGGTGGCTCGCGGGCCTCGAGCTGCTCAAGAATCCGACTCCGAGCGCTCCAACGATTCTCTGGGTCGGCGGCGACGGCAGTGCCCATCCCTATGCGGCGGCAGGCACGAATGTCTGGGCCGCAGCCGCCGTGGACCATCCCGACACGCTCAAGTGGAACGGGACACAGTATATCCGCTACCTGCCGGGCGGTCTCCAAGTTCGGTTCGACGCCCAGGGTCGGCATGTGAACACGGTGAACCGGCTGGGCGACACGACCAGGTTCCACTACGATGCCAATGGGCGACTCGACACCCTCACGGCGCCACCGGCGAGCGCCGCGCCCCGCTGGATTTTCACCTACACGAGCGGGCAGCTCACGTCCGTCAAAGACACGATCCTCGGCGCCGCGCCACGCACCACCACGCTCACCGTCAGCGGCCCCCAGGTCACCGCGATCAAGGACCCCGACTCAACGACAGTGACCTTCGGCTACGACGGCTCGTTCACGAACCGCATCACCTCCCGCACCAACCGTCGCGGATTCAAGACGAGCTTCACGTTCGACGCGGGGAACCGGATCATCAAGGACAGCCTCGATCCCAGCTCGGGCCAGCCGGTGATGGTTACCCAATTGCGGGCGCTCGAGAGTCGGGGACTGCGCACCACGCCAGCGGGCGACGTCGTGGACACGGCGCTGGCGTACACTCTGCTCGATGGCCCGCGCACCGACGTCGGCGACTCGACGCGCCTGTGGCTAGACCGCTATGGCGCGCCGCGGCGCATCGTGAACGCCCTCGGCGGCGAGACCCTCTTGGGCCGCACCGATACCACCTGGCCCGCGCTTGTCACCCGCGTCCAGCAGCCGAACGGACGGGTATTGCGGGCGACGTACGATGCACGGGGCCACGATTCCACGACCACAGACTCCGGCACGGTGGTGAACGGACAAGTCGCGATCACGCGCTACGTGTGGAACATGACGTGGGACGCGGTCGAGCGCGTGATCTTGCCGGAGCAGGACAGCACGGTGATCAGTTACGATGCGAACGGCAATCGTCAGTGGCAGCAGGACGGCCGCGGCGCGATGAGCCGGGTGACGTTCGGGTATTCGACTGCGACCAAGCTGCTCACGAGCATCCGCTTGCCCGGCGCCACCGCCGCCGATTCGTTCCACTACGACGCCGTACGCGGCAATCTCGACTCGAGCTGGACCCCGAAGAGATTCCGGACTTCGCGCTTCAGTGACGCGCGGGGCCGCGACACCCTCATCGTCACGCCGATCGACAGTCTCACGACGACCGATAGTCTGACGCAGCGGCAGCGGATCATCTATGACCTCGCCGGTCGCGTGACGCAGACGCAGACCAGCGTGCCGGCGTTGCCGTACACGTTCACGGCGCCTGGGTTGGTCCGCGACTCGACCGCGGTCGATGCCGAAACCTTGTTTGTCGTCAATGGCTACGACGCGGAAGGGAACATCCTCAGCGTCCGCTCGTACTCGCGGCCGGACCGCGCGTCGTACATCGGCCCCGACCATCTGCCGATCGATCTCCTGGACACACGCAGTTACGACGGCGCCGACCGTCTGCTCACCCGCGTGCTCGGCTCTGCCCCGACGAACATCACGTATGACGCGGCGGGGAATCCGGTTCGGCAGCGGTACCGGTCCGGGTACGAGGTGACGGAGACCTACAATGCGCTGAACCGCCGCGCCACGAGGGTCGTCTCAACCGTCGACTATTCTCAGCTGAATTGGTCAGGCATCCCTGCGCAGGGTCCTCCCTATTGGTACTTTCCTGTGTATCCCAACAACGGGACCGGGTACCGGATTGCGGCCGATACCAACAGCTTTACCTATGACGTCGTGGGGAACTTGCTCGAGGCGGATAACAAGGATGCGCGGGTCTCACGCAGCTACGGGCTGAACGGGTGGCTGCAAAGCGACACGCTGCGCCTGCGTGCCCTGACTGGGACCACCTTTTCCACGTTCGCGGGCCTGAGTTACGGCTACGACCGCGATGCGCGGCGCACTTGGATGCGCCTCCCTGATCAGCTCGGCACGGGACACGACACCGTGCGCTATCAATATGCTTTACCGTTGGGTGCGTTGAGCCAGGTAACGGATGGTGCGGGCAACCGCTACACGTTCGCGTACGACTCGGCGGCGCGCCTGGACAGCCTGAAGGTCTTCCCGTCCGGCAGTCAGAACGCTGGGATCATTGAGACCCGGGTGTACGACGCCGACAGCCGCCTGATGCAACGCGTGCGGCGGCGCGGCGATGGGAGCGGCGACCTCATCAACGTCACGCTACTGTACGATGCTCGCGGCAAGGTGCTCCAGGCGCGCAGCTACGACGCCGCCGCCGGCCATACGAATGAACAGGCCCGCGTCGCCTATGACGGGATGGGGGCCGTCGTCGCCTCCGAGGACCGCGATCTGTCCGGTCCCGGGGCGTGGCAGGCGGAGGAGTTCCGGAACAATGCATTCGGCACCGTGTGGTACAGCCGTGCCACGACCTTGTCGAACGGAGCCGAGCAGCCGCGCCGGCGGGCTTTGGACGGCCACGGTGGGTTGCGCGCGATGACCGCGGATACAGTGCCGGTCGGGACGTGTGGCTCGGCGCTGGTCCACCAGGACACGCTCGCGCAAACGGTCGACGGGAGCGGTAACGTCTACCGTCAAGCCGAGTACAAGACGGACTGCCACACCTATGCGGTCTTGGAAGACATGGCCGCAGTGTCCTACTTCAGCGCGGACAACCGGCTCAGCGCCCTGCAGCGCTACGAACAGAGCACCAGCAACGCGGGCACCTGGGAGGAGTACCGCTACGATGCCTTGGGGCGGCGTGTGCTCGTGCGGGCGCGGCGGGACTCGATGGCGCTGTGCGGCGCGGGACCGGATGTGTGCGTGTCCTTCGTGCAACGCGTGGCGTGGGATGGCGATCAGATGCTGCTCGAAGAGCGCCACACAGGCAGCGATGGAGTCGGGGCGGCCCCTCACTACGGCACGATCGGGTACGTGCACGGTGCCGGGCTCGACGAGCCCCTAGCGATCCTGGATTCGCACTTCTCAACTCTCCGGGTCCCGCACACCAACTGGCGGGGGCTTGGCGAGTCGAGCAGCTGGCCGGATGGAACGCCGGCCGACTGTAGCATCATGAGCGCCCCATGTACGATGATCCAGTGGCCGGCCGGCGCGGGAGTTTACATGCGGGTAGTGCCCCAACCCGGGCCGGTCCCCAACTGGGTGGGGAGCCTGGCGAGTAATGGGCAAGATGGCACCGGCCAACTGTACCGGCGTAACCGCTACTACGACCCACTGACGGGAAGATTCACGCAGGAAGATCCGATCGGACTCGCTGGTGGGGTCAACCTGTATGGATTCGCTGGAGGTGATCCGGTCACGTTCACGGATCCTTTCGGTTTGTGTCCGCCTAAGGACAACGTGCCGTGCCGGGACGTCAATTCAGAAGAAGGCCGGAAGATCCTTCACTCCGCGGCGAAGACTGGCCAGTGGACCTGGACTGAGGGCAAGACGGATGAAGGCCAGATCGCCAAGGACGTGCCCAATCACGTGGGCGACTGCGCCGACTTCTGCGAGACCGGTCAGGAGAATTCAGGTCTTCCGGCTCTCGATCCGCGGCCTAGCACGGGCGAGTTCGCTGGCTCTTCTGACTTCCGACCTCTGGCCGCTGGCGAGAAGCCCCAGATGGGAGACGTCGTCGAGTACCACGGGCACGCGGGCCTCTCTACGGGCCAGGTAGATAAACAAGGACGCCCGCGTGCCTTGCAGAACGGCAAGCACGGGACCAGAGTTATTCCGTTTGACAAAGATGCAAAGATTTATCGTCGCCAAGTTCCGGACTCACCGTGAGGTCTGGTATGAGAACTGTCAGTTTCTGCGCCGTACTCGCCCTAGCCTCCATGATTGCGGCAGCGGCCGGCTGCCAGGCGTCTGGCCCACGGGTGGCAGCTGCTCGGCGCGTGGCGGCCGCCTATGTCGTCGCCGATACGGCGGGACGCTGGCGAGCCGCGGACTCGCTGGTGAACTGGCGCGGCTGCGACTTCGATCCGGCCACTGACTACGTGCAGGTAACTACAGCAGCTCGGGTGACCGATGCCACAGTGCGGGGAGACACAGTGGACGTCACGGCTGAATACGCCGTGATCGGCCGCGCATGGTCGTACGATCGCAAGCGAGCTGGGGAGAAGAACTGGCGCTTCAAAGCCGGTCCGCTCACAGACAAGCTCGTCTTGCACGTCCTACCCCTTTCGCGAGGAGGGCCGCCGATCGCCTGCGGGCAGTACCAGTCGAACCACGTTGGATTCTCCCACATGAGCGAAGCCCTGGCGCACATGGATGACTCATCGCGCACCGCCCTTGAGCAGGCAGGGCGGTCACCCAGATAGGGGGCCCGCTAGCCGCCCGTTGTCCACACATCGGTCGCAGATATCGTTGTCTGCGCCAGTTTTCGGGTGCGCGGTCGGAGGTGACGGAGACTTACGATGCGCTCAATCGCCGGACGACGAGGGTCGTCCCGACTGTCGACCGCCCCGTACGGTAGTGACGGTGTTTCTACTGACACCCAGCCGCTGCGCCGCCTTCTTCACGTTGCCGCCGGTGATCTGCAAGACCCTTTCTACGACGAGTCGATTCTTCTCGGGGTCCCCACGCCGCTTGTACTCAAGGCGCGGTGTCAGCTCGGCGGGCAGATGCTGCACGCCAATCTCCGCCAGACCTTGGTCTCTCGCGAAGAGATACGCGCACAGCACGACCCCCTCCAGCTCCCGCACATTCCCCGTGTACTCGCCTTCACAGAGCAGTGCCAGTGCCGCATCGGTGAATTGCGTCGGGCCATCAACGCCCGTCTGCTGCGGACACCGCTTCAGCGCCCGGTGCACGAGCAACGGAATCTCCGACCGCCGCTCTCGGAGCGGTGGTATCCCGATCGCACACGCCCCAAAGCGATATCGGAGATCCTTCAAGAGCTGACCTCTCTGCATGAGAACATCGGGATCGTCGGTCATCGCGAAGATAATCCGACATGTGACCGTCAGCACACGATCCGACCCCACCGGGCTGTAGCTCCCACGATCGAGCACCTGCAGCAACTGCTTCTGAACTCCCAGGTCAAGATTCTGTACGTCATCGAGCAACAGCGTCCCCAACTCCTGCTGTCGCTAGGAGGCCAATGCGTGTCTTCCGGGCATCCGTATATGCCCCCTGCACGTGCCCAAACAGTTCGTCCATCGCGAGCTGCGGCGCGAGCATGCCGACGCTGAATGC
>Ga0075425_100001550_pt1 | contig 22579 bp, 16 predicted proteins | sample SoiMethybrSBSTD4_FD_75300 | JGI IMG/M metagenome (GOLD analysis project Ga0075425, IMG submission 75300) | Bulk soil microbial communities from a Populus tree surrounding site in Tennessee, USA - Soil MetaG P. TD hybrid SBSTD4 | ecosystem: Environmental > Terrestrial > Soil > Tree plantation... | reverse complement strand
GCGACGATCGCGTTCGCGAACGGATTCGGAACGTCCGGCGGAAAGTACTGGACGCCGATGTCGAAGACGTAGAGGCCGCTCTGGACGGTCCTCTCCGAATGCGGGAAGGGTTTCGCGAACCGCGGATCCTTCTGCAGATTGCCGAGCGTGGTGAGCATCCCCTCACCGGACTTTGACTCGAAGGCGAGGGCCAGCGTCACCGATCCATCCGGAGCGAAGGCCGGCGCGACCGACATGATGCGAACGTCGTTCGGAAGAATCGATTCGAGCCTGTCGAGAAGAACGCTCCACGAGAACGAGCGCTCGCGCAGCTTGGCGTTGACGAAGCGGGTCTGGTCGTCGAGGAGGCGAAGGTCGAGCGCGGCGAGGCGGCGCTCGACCATGTCGGCGCGCTCGCGCTCCTGACTGGTCTCGCGCTCGATCTTTGCGATCCCGGTCCGCGTGTCGCGCGTGTCGTGGACGTAGTCGTAGTACGCGCCGAAGTTGCCGAGCATCAGATACGCCGTGATCAGCGAGACCACGACGACGACGGCGTAGACCGGGCGATAGTCGCGGTAGGGCCGCGCCGCGAGATTGAGATGGATCGGTTTCACGCGGTGAATACTCCCGTGCAGGCCGTGAGCTCGGCGTCGTGGCCGGTCAGACCGGACGGCACTTCCTCGACGTAGTCGCGCAGTGAAACGGCGCGCACCTGCGTGTTGAACTCGGAGGCCAGCGTCTCGTGCACGCCGCGATCGACGTCGTTGCCGGCGACGTAGCAGCTCGCGAAGTCGGTGCTCAGCGCGTCGCGCAGATAGCTCGCCGAAAGACGAAGCTCCTGCTGCAGCGAGCGCTCGCCGGAGAGATTGCGCGAGCGGATGAAGAGCGGCTGCGCGCCGGAGAAGACGGCAGTGGTGAAGTCGGTGTCGCGGACGTAAACGAACAGACGCTGCGCGGTCGTGTCGCTCTCGCGCACCGTGATCGCGTTCCAGATGTTCATCCCCACCGGCTCGATCATCACGAGCTCGATGCCCGCCGCGGCGAAGACCTTCTCGATCGCCGTGAGTGTCCGGTCGAGCGCGGAGAGGATCAGCGCCTTCGCCTCGCGGCCCTTGCGGGTCAGCACTTCATACGCGACGCGAAGCTCGTCCGGCGGAATCGGGAGCGTGCGTTTGAGACTCCAGCGCACGACTTCCATCGCTTCGTCGTTTTTCTCGGGAAGCGTCAGATCGACGATGTTGATGCGGAACCACGAGTCGGGCAGCAGCAGCGAGGCCTTGTCCCACTTGCCGGTTTCGTTGCGCATCCGGCGCACCGCGTCGGCGAGCGCGCTCTCATTGGTCAGCTCCGGCGTGACGACCGTGTTCGTGAACGTGTCCGCGGCGAGGCGATAGCTCTTCGCATGCACAATGCGCGGATCCTTCTTCCCGCGGCCAAAGCGCGCGTGGACGAGCGAATCGCCGTCGAGAACGAGAACGTCGGAAGGAAAGGAACGGGCCATGGTTCTAGAGTGCAGAGTGCAGAGGGCAGAGGGCAGAGTTTCGAGTGGTCTCAGCGAGGATCGAGCGCAGCCGCGACGGGGCCATTCTCAACTCTGCCTTCTGCACTCTGCACTCTGCACTCATCGCGATCACTCCACAAAGGTGACCTTATTAATCTCTCGCAGCGTCGTCTGCCCTTCCATCACCTTCAGAAGAGCCGACTCGCGCAGGAAGGTCATGCCTTCTTCCTTCGCGGCCTTCTTGATCTCGGAGGCGGGACGGCGGTCGAGGATCATGCCTCGAATACGATCCGAAAGGTCGAGAAGTTCCGAGATCGCGGAGCGGCCGTGGAAGCCCGTTCCGTTGCATTCGAGACAGCCCGCGCCCTCGAAGAAATGCCGGCCCTTGAAGTCCTCCGGATTGAGTCCCGATTCGACGAGGAACGCATCCGGATAGGCCACTTCGTGCCGGCAGTGATCGCAGATGCGGCGCACGAGGCGCTGCGCGAGCACGCAGTTCAGCGCGGACACGAAGTTGTACAGATCGACCTTCATGTTCAGGAAGCGGCCGAGGACGTCGACGACGTTGTTCGCGTGAACGGTGGTGAAGACGAGGTGGCCCGTCAGCGCCGACTGCACGGCGATCTGCGCGGTCTCCTCGTCGCGGATCTCACCGACCATGATCTTGTCGGGATCGTGGCGGAGGATCGAGCGCAGGCCGCGCGCGAACGTGAGGCCCTTCTTCTCGTTGACCGGAATCTGGGTGATCCCGCGCAGCTGATACTCCACCGGGTCTTCGATCGTGATGATCTTGTCCTCGGGCGACTGGATCTCGGAGAGCGCGGCGTAGAGCGTGGTCGTCTTGCCGGAGCCGGTCGGACCGGTGACGAGCACCATGCCGTACGGCTCCTTGATGAACTTGCGGAAGCGGGTCAGCATCCCCTGGTCGAAGCCGAGGATGTCGAGGCGAAGGCTCTTGAACTCCTTCGACATCGACTCCTTGTCGAGGATACGGATGACCGAGTCCTCGCCGTGCGCGGTGGGGACGATCGAGACGCGGAAGTCGATCGTGCGGCCGGTGATGCGCAGCTTGAAGCGGCCGTCCTGGGGGACGCGCTTCTCGGCGATGTCGAGCTCGGACATGATCTTGATACGGCTGATGATCGTGGAGTGATGACGCTTGTCGATCGGATCGAGCGCCTCGTAGAGCACGCCGTCGATGCGGTACTTGACGACGACCTCGTTGTCGCGCGTCTCGATGTGAATGTCCGAGGCGCGGCGCTGGATGGCGTTGAAGACGATCGAGTCGACGAGTTTGATGATCGGCGACGAGTCCTGCTGCGTGATCGAGTCGATCGTCAGCGTCTCTTCGCCCTCCTCGTTCTCGGCGACGAGCTGCATGCGGAAGCCTTCCGTGGCCTCGTCGAGGACGCGCTGCGTCGACTCGGACTTCTGCAGCTTCTCGCGGATCGCCGCGGGGGAGGCGACCTTCACCTTCAACGGCGCGCCGAGGAGAAGCTCGAGCTCGTCGAGCTTGAGGACGTCGGTCGGATCGCCGACCACGACCACGATGTGCCCGTTCTCCCGATGCTCGGGGAGGAACTGATAACGGATCATCAGGTCGAGCGGAATCTCGCGGAAGAGCTGGTGATCTCCCTGGAAGTGCTCGAGGTCGACGAAGGTGAAGCCGTACTGCTCGGCCAGACGCTGCGCGCGCGAAGCCTCGCCCGTCGGATCGGCGTTCTTGTAGAAGGTGCGGTTCGGATCAGCGACCATGATTCGTAGTCAGTTGCCGGTAGTCGGTAGTCAGTAGTCGGTAGTCGGTGGGCGATGTGATGTGGTCCGGCACCGACTACCGACTACCGACCACCGACTACAAAAGAGAATCATCCCTGCGCACCCACCGTCGACAGGCGGAAGAGCGGGAGATAGAACGCGTAGAGCAGCACGGCGATGACTCCGCCCATGATGACCAGAATGATCGGCTCCAGGGCCGACACCAGGCGGGCCAGTCGGGCCTCGATTTCCTCGTCGTAGAACTCCGACACATTAGCGAGCATTTCCGTGAGCGCGCCGGTCGATTCGCCGACTTTGATCATCTCGATGGCGAGATCGGAGATGACGCCTGTCGAGTCCAGCGAGCGCCACAGCGGCTCCCCTTCGCGGACGTTCTGCACGATGCCCGAGATCCTCGTGGAAACGAGGTGATTGGTGACGGACTGCGAGGCGATCTCGATCGCCGGAACCATGGGCGTGCCGCCGGCCAGCAGCGTGCCGAGCGACTGCGTGAACTGCATGATCGCGAAACGGTGGAGCACGCCTCCGACCAGGGGGATCTTCAGCTTGATGCGGTCCCAGATCAGACGTCCCGCGGTCGTGATCCAGCGATGGATGAGGATCGCGCCGAGAACGCCTCCGCCGAGAACGAGGAAGACGTTGTTCCGCAGGCCCGTCGCGAAGTTGATCATGAGCAGCGTGAACCACGGCAGCTCCGCGCCGAACCCGGCGAAGAAGTCGGCGAACTTCGGGATGACGTAGGTGAGCATCACGAAGATCATCACCGACGAGAGCAGGACGAGCACGGCCGGATAGACGAGCGCGCCGACGACGCGTTTGCGCAGCCCGACGATCATCCGCTGATATTTGAGGAAGCGCCGCAGCACACCCTCGAGATCGCCGGAGCGCTCTCCGGCGCGCAGCGACGTCGCGTAGATCGGCGGGAACTTGTCGCCGTACGAGGCGAAGGCATCGGAGAGCGCGATGCCCGACTTGAGCTTCTCGCGAATCTCGCTGAGCACTTCGCGAAAGCGGGGGTTCTTCTGCCGTTCGAGCATGATGTCGAACGACTGCACGATCGGCAGGCCCGCGCGCACGAGGGCGAGCAACTCCTGATTGAAGAGAAGGAAGTGCTCGGTGGAGATGACCCGTCCGAAGCGGGGCAGGAAATCTCTCATCGAGAACGCGCCGCGCCGGGCGTCGAAAACGTGCATTCCCTGACGGCGGAGCTCGTCCTGCGCGGCACGCGCGGTGGCCGCGCGGACCTCGCGCTCGACGATCTCTCCATCGGGTGTCCCGACTCTGACGATGAATTCCGGCATTTGGCTGACCCTTACGACGCCGCAGCGGTGCAAACGTTCCGTGCGACAGCGAGTTAACCGCATTTCGCTTCCGCCGCTTCCACCCGATGGCGGATGGCGGGATTGGGGAGGGCAGAGGCCTCGGCCATCCGCCATCTGCGATCCGCCATCAACTTTTGACGGGCACGTCTCCTGCTCCTCGGGAACCATTGATACACTTCGCCCGGCGCAGCGGAAAAAGCCGGACGGTGGAACCGCATTGAGGCGCAAGGAAAGAGGAACGCCGAATGGCTTCGAAAGTGTTTGTAGGGAATCTCGATTTCAGGACGTCGCGCGAGGAGGTGCAGAAGCTCTTCGAGCAGGTGGGCGCCGTCCGCGACGTGTTTCTGCCGATGGACCGCGAGACGGGCCGCCCGCGCGGCTTCGCCTTCGTCGAGTTCACGGCCGATGAGGACGCCGCGAAGGCCATCGAGAAATTTCATCAGTACGAATTTGCCGGACGCCCGCTGCGCGTGAACGCAGCCGAGGAGCGGCCGCGGCGCGAGGGCGGAGGCGGACAGCGATTCGGCGGCGGCGGTTATGGCGGCGGCTACGGTGGCGGCGGCTACGGCGGCGGCGAAGACCGCGGCGACTTCGGTGGCGGCGGTGGTTACGGCGGTGGCGGCGGCGGCTTCGGCGGCGGCAAGTCGAAGGGCAGCCGTCGCAACATCCGCGCGAAGAAGCGCGGCCTGTAACGCGCTAACGCCGCGCGGCGCGAAGCTGCGCGGCGAGCATCGCCACGGGCCGGCGCATCAGGCCGGCCGAGTGAGGCAGATCTCCTCCGGCGTCACTGCTTTCCGCCGAACGAGCTGTACAGATCGTCGAACAGCGCGAAGCCGCGCTCGAGGCGCTGCTCGTCGCTGGCGTGCGCGGCGAGGATTCCCTCGATGAGCTGTCGCACGCCGGCCGTTTCCGCGCGGCCGTAGCGATCGTCCTTCAGATCGATGTCGTGCACGATCTGCGCGATCTTCTTCAGCGCGGCGTCGCGGAGCGCGAATGTGACCGCGATCGTCTCGAACGTGCAGTGATTTCCCTCGTGCGTGTAATCGCCGCCGGCCATGTCGAAGGCGATCTCGCCTTCCTTCCGCTTCCACGTGTCGGGATCGACGAACCGCAGCCGCGCCGCGGGATCGATGAATCGCCGCACGAGCCACGACGAGGCGATGCGATCGATCTTGATTCCCCGGCGCGTGACCCACGTCCCGCCTGAGGGTGGTGTTCTGCGTCCCGGTTTCGTCGCGCGCGGCCGCGGCTGTTTGCGTTCGAGCCTGGTGAGCATCTGTTCGCACTCCTTTCGTTTCGGCGAGTCGAAGAAGTCGATGGCCGCGACGTCGGCGAGGCGGCGCCGCAGTTTCGCCAGCACCACCGCCGGCGTCTCCGCCCTGCGATCGCTTCCGTGGATCTCCTCGCGCAGCGTGTCGTAATCCGCGGCTCTCGCGCTGCGAAACGCGGCGATCAGCTCCTCGTCGGTGACGCCCGCGAGCACGTTGCCGCGGGTGATGAACGCCTGACCGCCGCCTTCGCCGATCTCGCCCGCAAGCCACTGCAGGTCCTCCAGCGCATCGTCGCGCTCGGGAAGGACGTAGACCGAGTTCTTCAGCGCGACGGCGCCGATGCGCTCCAGCCGCTGGCGCACCTTCGCGCGGAGATAAAGCGGCTTCGGTGGAATCGAGTGAATGAGAAAGAGCCACTGCCGCCGCACGACTTGATTCTAGCAACTGTGTCGTAGTATGGCAATTGCTATGTTTCGACTGCTCCTGCTCATCGCTGGCTGTGCGCTTCTCTCCGCCCTCGAGTCGATCGCTCCGCTGTATCGATTCCCCGGTCGGCGTCTGCGCCGCGCGCTGCCGAACATCGGCCTGACGATCCTCCTCGTTGCGACGAACCTCGCGCTCGCATCCGCGACCGCGCTGGTCTGCGCCCGTTTCGCGCGTCACGACCTGCCGCCGTGGCTGCAGCTGCTGGCGGGGATCGTCGCACTGGACTTCTTCGCGTATCTCGCGCACGTCGCGATGCACAGGACGTCCGCCGGCTGGCGTTTCCATCGCGTGCATCACTCCGAAGTCGAGGTGAACGTGACGACCGCGTTCCGCCAGCATCCCGGCGAGTCGATCTGGCGCATCCTCGCCCAGCTCCCGCCGATCCTCCTCCTCGGCCTTCCGCTCGACGTCGTCGCGATCTGGCTCGCGCTCTCCGCGCTGAACGCGCAGCTCGAGCACGCGAACGTCCGCATGCCCGCGCGGCTCGACGCGCTCGCGCGGCTCGTCGTCGTCACGCCGGACATGCACAAGGTCCATCACTCGCGCGAACAGCGCGAGACCGACTCGAACTACGCGAACATCTTTTCGATCTGGGACCGCGTCTTCGGCACGTACACGCGGCGAACCGACTTCGCGACGCTGCGGTACGGTCTCGATGGATTCGACGACGCCGGCAAACGGCTCGGACGTTTACTGGCGATTCCGTTCGATTAGCTCAGGACTCAGTGCATCGGCATGGAGCTCGTTGCTCCGCCCGCTGCCGCGCCCAGCGTGCGATCTCGTTTCTCGACGATCCGATACGCATCGCCGAGGAGGGCGATGACGATGAGGACGAGAAGAATCCGGCGAACGATCTTCATCAGCGGGCCTCCTATTCCATCTGTGCATCGCCGTTCGCGATCACCCAGATCGCGGGACGCGAGCGGAAGTTGCCGCCGCCGGCCGGTCGCGTGATCGTACCGGCCGCGCCGCGATGCTCCGTCACGTTGCGAACGTACGTGGCGACGTCCTGTCCGCTCTCGAATGCGTCGGCGAGGATGTCGAACGAGTCGTACGCGTACGGGATCATGTGCGCGACGAACGGTGTGTCGGGGAATCGCTTCTCGAAACGTGTGCGCAGAACGTCATCGACGTAGCTGTCGGTGTACCACGCGCCGTCGAACACGTCCTTGCGCACGCTCAGCGCGAGCGCCACGATCGCGGAGACGTTGCGAATGCCTCGCGCTCGAAGCTGCTCGCCGAGCGCATCGAGCGATGGATTGAAGGCCTCGACGACGAAGACGTCGGGATTCATGCGCGCCGCCGCGTCGATCATCGATGCGAAGTCCATGGTCCCCGCATCGAATCGCGAAACGTGCACGATGCGCACGCCCCGGCGCGCGGACTCGCGCGCGAGAGCGTTCATGTGACCGTCGATGCTCGGATAGCGCTGCGCGAGGATGGCGATCGTGCGGATGCCGCGTCGCTGCGCTTCCTCCATCCAGCGCGTCGACTCGTCCTCCGGCAGCGGAATGTTCGTGAAGTTGTACACGCCGTCGCCGATGGTCTTCACCGAGCAGACGCAGAGGTGGGGGATGTGCTCGACGGTTGCGTACGGCGCGACGATCTGTCCGGAGCGGGAGATCCCGCCGACGATCGCATCCACTTTCTTCTCATACACGAGCCTCTCGATCGCCGCCCGCGCCTCGGCCGGCGTCGTGCCGCTGTCCGCGACGACGAGGTCGTAGTTGCGGCGCGTGTCGCGATCCTCGCGGGCCATCTCGACGGCGCGGACGAAGGCCACGCCCAGCGCGGAGCCGGGACCGCGCGTCGGAACGATGACGCCGATGCGGACGACGCCGCGCTCGTGCTTCGTGCTGCGCTGCACGATGCCGAACGCCGTGCCGACGATCAGCACGAGCAGCGGCGCGACGAGCAGCAGCGGGCGCGCGCGCATGTCGACGGAACGCAGAAAACGAATGAGGTAGACGAGCGCGAACAGGCTCGCGACCGCGGTGAGAATCGCGGTGGCCTCGAAGCCGAACGGCCGGGGAATGCTGCGCTGAAAGATGTCGGCCGCGGGAAAGTAGTTGCGAACGAACAGCTTCAGCACGCCGTCCCACAACGCGTCGACCAGACCGAAGCCGGTCACGATCCATGCGCCGATGAGCGCGTATGCCCAGATGGCGACCGGACGCCGCGACGACCGGAACCAGAGCAGCAGAAGGATGAGCGCGACGCTCAGGAGATTGAAGAGGAGAGCGGGCGCGCCGAATCGGTAAATGTGACGGATCGACGTGAAGAGAACCGTCAGGACCAGAGCCATCAGCGAACGTTGTGCGAAGCGATGTGTTGTGTTAGACATATGTCCAGTAACTTACGAACGTCCATTGCGTCCGGCAATCGACAGAATGGCTCTAAATTCCGGTACTGGACACGGGACGCCGATTCATCCAGCAATGAAGATTCCGAATCCAGCCGATCGTCGCGTGAGGCGCACCAGGCGCCTCCTCCGCGATGCCCTCCTCGATCTCGTCCGGGACCGGGGATGGGAGGCGGTGAACGTGCTCGACATCTGCGAGCGGGCGGAGGTGGGGCGGTCGACGTTCTACACGCACTTCGCGCACAAGGAGGCGCTGCTGCTCAGCGGCTACGACGACCTGCGCGAGCACCTTCGCGCAGAGCGGGCCGCGCATGCACGCGGGCCGCTGGCGTTTCTGCCGGGCCTGATCGAGCACGTGTTCGACAACCGCCGTCTCTTCCGCGCCCTGGTCGGCAAACGCGCGGGTCATCTCGCGATCGGCGGATTTCGCCGATTCGTGCTCGACATGGTCTCGGAGGATCTGGCGAACGATTTCGCGAAGATGCCGAATCTCGAGCCGGTCGCGCGCTACGTGAGCGGCGGAATCAGTGAGCTGCTGATCTGGAGTGTGGACGCGCGTCCGGCCACGGACGCGGTCGAGCTCGAGGCGTTGTGCCTGCAGTTCACGCAACCAATCCTGGCGCGCCTCCGAAAGTGACGCCGCGTTCCGCGACGCGTTTCACTTCCGCCGCCGATCCCACGCGATGCCGATCGCGGCGATGGGCAGCCACCAGCAGGCGACGGTCGTCAGCACGCCGATCGCGTTCGGCGGATGCAGTCCGCGGCTTCGAAGGAACGCCAGCAGCGCGTGACCCGGCGCGAACACGAGGTGCGGCTGGACGCCGAACAAAAGCAGCACCGCGATGATCACCGCCGCGGCGATCGGCGCGAGAACGAGCAGGAAGATCGCGAGAAACAGCGGATGCCCGGCGCGCATGCATCTAATGATGCGCTGACCGGCGTCGGATCGTTTCGGCAGGAATCGAATACTGCTTGAAGAACGTCCAGTTGATCTCCTGCCAGTCGAATGCCGGCGGGTTGTCGTTCAGCCACGTGTGAAGCAGTTGCGAACTGAGCGTGTGGAGAATCACCACGCTTCCGTTCTTCCCGCCGAGCCACTGCTTCACCGTGTCGGTGATGGCGCTCGACAGAGGACTCGGGACCACGGTGGTCGTCGTCGGCCATGTGTACGAAGGCAGTTGAGAGACGGCGAGGTGCACCGCGATGCTGTAAGGCACGCTCGTGTCGCCCGAGCCGCCGGTAAACGGCGAGCCGGTGTCGCCGAGCGATGCCCACTCCATGACCGGAACCGCACGCGACGCCTGGCACTGCGCGATCTTGATCGTTCCCTCGATCGGTGCGATTGCGGTAATGCGATCGGCAAGCTCGCACGACAAGCGGTGCGCCATGCCGCCGCCGTGCGACCAGCCCGATGCGTAAACGCGACGCGCGTCGTAGCTCACGCGGTTTTTCAGATCGTCGAGCAGCGCATTGAAGTAATGGATGTCGTTGATGCCGATGGTGTCGAGGCCGAGGCCGCAGCCCGGATGCGTCGACGGTCCGGTGTAGCCCGATTGCGCCGGCAGTCTGAGACAGTCGCCGTTGTTCCAGCCGCCGCCTCCGCCGGGAAAGATGAATCCCTGCGGGAAGACGTAAATGAAGCAATTGCGATCGCTCGAGGTATAGCCGGCCTGATTGCGCGCCTCGCCGGCCGTCCCGCCTCCGCCGTGCAGATGCATGACCACGGGCAGATTCGTGCGGCCGCACGATGATCCCTGCGGCAGGTGGTATTGATAGATGCGCTCCCATCCGTCGACGACCAGCTTCACTTCGGTGCAATCGGCGGGTTGTCCCTGACAGAGCGGAAGAGCGGCGAGGCACGCGGGGGACGCGCAGAGCGTGGCGATGGCGAAGAGAAGGAATCGTCTGAACGTCATCGCGTCCAGCGTAGCATCCGCGGATAGTCCGACGTCATCCTCCAGTACTGCAGCATCGGCACGCCGACGAAGCTGCCGGCGACGAAGTTCTCGCGCAGGTTGTCGCCCTTCCCGCCGAGCGCGCCGTCGTGAAGGATGTCCTCCGGCGCGAGGCCGAGGTGCACGCCCGCGGCCCAGCTCCACGCGATGGTCGACATCTCGTCGGCGGGGTTGCTGCCGATCCAGCCGTCGAGCTGCGACCGTTTGTCGGAAGGCATCAGCGCGATGTGTCCCGCTTCGTGAAGCACGTCGCCGACGTTGCGCAGAATCGCGGTGTCGATGCAGACGTGCCCTCCGATGATGTCGACGCCGGGCACCGTCGAATTCGGAGTCGCGCCCTCCTCGACCTCGATGCCGATCGAACGGACGAAGGCGATCACTTTTTCGAGGAGATCGGGGCGGACGAGCACCGCGACATTATGGAACGCCCCTCACCCGGCGCTGCGCGCCACCCTCTCCCCGCAAGCGGGGCGAGGGGCCACCGCCCTTGCGCGGTCGACCTTCATGTGGCCCTTCTCCCCGCTTTTGCGGGGAGAAGGTGGCCGAAGGCCGGATGAGGGGTGGCGACCTGGTGATTACCTGGCCCGCACGTAAACTGCGCAGCGATGGCTCTCGCCTCCCGATCGATCCGCTGGTGGCTCGGACTACTCGCCGCCGTGACGGCGCTCCCGCTGATCCTTCTCTTCGGATGGCTCGTCACGACCGAGATTCGCAGCGAGCGCGCCGATGCCCAGCAGACCGCATTGCGCACCGCGCGTGCGACGGCCGTCCGTTTGCGGAATCTCGATCGCGACTCGCATCAGCTTCTGACGCGGCTCGCGTCGCGTCCCGCCATTCGCGATTTCGACGGCAGTCATTGTGACTCGCTGTTCGCGATCACGGAGTTCTTCCCGCAATACGCAACCGTTTTTTTCTTCAATGCCGATGGCGCGCTGCTTTGTTCAGGCGAGCCCGCACTCGCGGATCGCCATGCCTCCAGCGCCGCGCTGCAATGGATTCAATCCGACTTTCACGCGCACGAATCACAGCGCATGCTGCTTCGCCAGATCGGCGCGTCGCTCGTCGCCACGATTGCGATGCCTGTCGACAATGACCGCTCGAGGGGCCGCTCCCTCGTCCTCGTCGCCCTTCCGGACGTTCTCGCATTGCAGGGCCTTCCGTCAGGCTCGATCGTCGCGCTGCTCGATGAAAGTGGAACGATCCTCGCCCGCTCGCGCGGCGCCGAAAAATGGGTCGGCCGCAATGCTCGCGGTCTGAGCGTGACCGACGTCGCGCTGGAGCGAAAGGACGGCAGCGCGGAAGCGGTCGGCGTCGACGGCATCGCGCGGCAGTACGGCTTCACGTATCTCCCCGAGGTCGGCGTTTACGTGTATGTCGGCATTCCGACGCAGAGCGTCATGCAGCCGGTGCGCGGCACGATCATTCGCGCGGTCAGCGGCGGCATCGTCATCATCCTGCTCGTCGTCTTCGCCGCGCTTTTCGTCGCGCGCGCCATCGAGCGTCCGATCGATCGCCTCGCGCGCTCCGCCGACGTCATCGCGAGCGCAGGCTATGTCGAGCCGATTCCCGCGGGCGGTCCGCGCGAGATCGCCAGCCTCGGCGAGAGTCTGCAGCGCATGGTCGACGTGCGGCGCCACGCGGAGGAGAAAGTGCTCGAGAGTCAGAGCGCGCTCAAGTCGTTGTCGGAGCGTCTGCTCACCATTCAGGAACAGGAGCGCACTCGCATCGCCCGCGAGATTCACGACGACCTCGGACAATCGCTCACGGCGTTGAAGATGGACGTCATCGGCCTCGTGCGCGCGGTGCCGGCCGGCACGGGCGGCGCGATGCCGGATCGCATTCTGCGCACGATCGACGCGACCGTGACCGCGGTGCAGCGCATCGCTCAGGAACTGCGTCCCAGCGTTCTCGACGATCTTGGATTCGTCCCCGCCGTCGAAGCGGAGGCGCGTCGATTCGAGGAGCGCACCGGCATCGAATGCGATCTCTCGATCACGACCGGATCGCTTTCGATCGAGGAGCCGATGGCGAGCGCGATCTATCGCATCATCCAGGAGGCGCTGACGAACGTCGGGCGCCATTCCGATGCGAGCCGCGTCGAAGTGCGGCTGCGGCATCGCGGCGACGATCTTCTGCTCGACGTGCGCGATGACGGCCGCGGAATCACCGAGGAACAGATCGCCGATCGGGGATCGCTGGGGATGATCGGCATCGCGGAGCGCGCCTCGCTGCACGGCGGCACGGTGCACGTCGAAGGGTTCCCCGGACGGGGAACGATCGTCTCGGTGCGTCTGCCACTCACGCGTCCGACAGGCGGGTAAGCAAATTACCTACACCGCGGTCATCGAATCGCGCACAGCGGCGTCGGAGGGCCGAGGGTTATCTTGGAACGTCCTCTTTCAGCACATTTTTCCGTAATCCGGTCGGGGGTTCCATGAGACGAATCGCGTGTGTCGTGCCGATGGTCCTGGTGCTCGCTTTTGCCGCGTTCGGTGACGAGCGCGCGAATGCAACGCGTGGGCAACGCGAGCAGGAAAACGAGATTCGCGAAGCGGCGGAACAGCGCGCGCGGGTCGCGAAGAAAGCGGCGAAGAACGGGCCGCGGTTGTCGGCGGCCGGACGACGCACAGCGTCGCGCTTTCCCGGCAGCGGCAACGCGCAGACGACCATCGACGCGACCCCTCCTCCTCCGACCGCGGTCGTGCCGGTCCTCACGCGCAATCTGCGCGACCTGCCGGTGATCCCCCCGCCGAACGATCGTCGTCGCGGCGAAGGACATCCCGAACCGATTCGTCCGAAGCCGCCCGTCCAGGACGGGCCGGACACCGCGCGCCAGACGGTTCCCGGCGCGCTGGTGTCGGCGCCGACGGCGACCGGCGTCAGCTTCGAAGGCGTCGGCGTCGGTCTCGCCGGATTCACGGTCAACGGCGCGCCGCCGGACACGAACGGCCGCGCGGGCGCGACGCAGTACGTTCAGTGGAACAACACGAGCTTCGCCGTCTGGAGCAAGACGGGCACGCTGCTTTACGGACCCGCGGCGGGCAACACGCTTTTCCAGTCGCTCGGCGGCGCGTGCGCGACGCACAACGACGGCGATCCGGTCGTCACGTACGACATTCTCGCGGGCCGCTGGGTGCTGTCGCAGTTCGTCGTCGGCGCCTCGCCGAATTACTCGCATCAATGCGTCGCCGTCTCCACGAGTGGCGATGCGACCGGCTCGTACTACGTGTACGACTTCGTCACCGACGCGACGAACTTCGTCGACTATCCGCATCTCTCGGTATGGCCCGACGGTTACTACATGTCGGCGCACGTCTTCAATCAGGCGGGCGACACCTACGTCGCCGGCCGCGTGTACGTCTTCGAGCGCAGCAAAATGCTCAGCGGTTTGTCGGCGCAGATGGTGAGCGGCAATCTGCCGAACGTCGCCGGCCAGTCGCAGTACGGATTTCTTGCAGCGGACGTCGACAGTCTCACGCCGCCGCCGACCGGCGAGGCGGAGTTCATCCTCGGACCCGATCCCGGTCTGACGACGCGCGTCGATTCGACGCGCGCGACCGTCAACTGGACGACACCCTCGCTGACCTTCTCGAACACGACGCGCGTGCACGTGACCTCGCTGCCCGCCGGCAAATGCGCGAGCGGCGTGACCGCGGACGGACGCGACTGCGTGCCGCAGCCTTCACCGGCCGTGGGCACCGACTATCTCGACGGCATCGACTTTCATTTCATGAACCGCCTCGCGTATCGCAATTTCGGCGGCTCTCCGATTCAGGAGTCGCTCGTCGCGACGCAGACCGGAGGGAGCACGGCCGGCGGCGATCACGACGTGCTGCGCTGGTATGAGTTTCAGCACGACGGCACGACCGGCGCGCCGAGCCTCTTCCAGGAGAGCACGCTGGACCCGGATACCGCGTGGCGCTGGATCGGCTCGATCGCGATGGACAAGGACCACAACATCGCTCTCGGCTACAGCAAATCGAGCACGTCGATCAAGCCGGGCATCTACATGACCGGCCGTCTCTTCAGCGACACGATCAACACGATGGGCGCCGAGACGACCGTGATGGCGGGCGGCGGCGTGCAGCTCGGCACCGGCAATCGCTGGGGCGACTACTCCGCGATGGCGCTCGATCCGGTCGACCAGTGCACGTTCTGGTACACGAACGAGTACTACCCGGCCGATGGCAGTTTCGCGTGGGCGACGCGCATCGCGGCGTACAAGTTCCCGTCGTGCACGGCCTCGGCCGCGTGGGGCACGATCAGCGGCAACATCACCTCGTGCGCGACCGGTCTGCCGATGTCGGGCGTCGTGGTCACGCTGAGCAACGGATTCGCCGGACAGAGCGACGCGTCGGGTAACTACTCGATCGTCGTGCCTGCCGGCACGTACACCGCGACCGCGACCGACACCGACCGCAACTGCACGACCTCCACGCCGTCGTCGCCGAGTCTCCTCGTCACGAGCGGCGGCACGCTCAATCAGAACTTCTGCATGACCGGCAACTCGAATCTGCAATTCAATTCGGTTGCGATCGATGACTCGACGGCCGGCAACAACAACGGCGTCGTCAATGCGAACGAGTGCTTCGCAGTCAACGTGAACGTGAAGAACAACGGCTGCGCGAACGAGTCGGCGATCTCCGCGACTCTGACCACGAACACCGCCGGCGTCACGATTCAGCAGGGAAGCTCGGCGTACCCGGCCCTGGTCATCGACGCGAACGGCGGCAACGCCACGCCGTTCCGCGTGCAGACGTCGAGCACGTTTGTCTGTGGCACGACCATCAACTTCACGCTGAACCTCACGTACGCGAGCGGCAGCAAGTCGGTCGGCTTCACCGTTCCGACGTGCAGCGGCGGCGCGAATCAGACCATTCCGTCGAGCGCGATCACGCTCGGCGACTCCACCCAGACCGATCGCCTCGGCCGCGACGGCAATGCCAGCACCTGCGCGGGCAAGACCTGTCCGGCCGGCATCGGCACCGCCGGCACGCGCAACTACAAAACATTCAACTTCACGAACTCCGGCGGCGCGCCGGCGTGCATCACCGTGCAGATCAGCGCGGCGTGCGGCGTCGGCGGCAGCGCGGGCGACATCTCCAGCTCCGCGTACCTCGGCAGCTTCAACTCCGCGAACCTCTGCAACAACTACCTCGGCGACAGCGGCATCAGCGGCCTCGGCACGACTGCGCCGAGCGGCTCGTACACGTTCGAAGTGCCGGCGGCATCGAACTTCGTCGTCGTCGTCGGAACGAACACCGGATCGACGACGTGCACGCAGTTCTCCGGCATCGTGTCGGGATTCTTCGACTTCACGCCGGCGACCGTGACCTCCGCGCCAACGATCAGCACGAATGATCCGACGACGTTCTGCGCCGGCGGCTCCGCGCTCCTGAGCTCGAACAGCGCGACCGGCAATCAGTGGTACCTCAACGGCGTCGCGATCAACGGCCAGACCGGACAGACCTACAGCGCGACGGCATCCGGCTCGTACACCGCGACCGTGACGACCGACTACTGCACCAGTCCCGCGTCGAACGCGATCGCGATCACGGTGAACCCGATTCCGTCGACGCCGACCGCGTCGAACGGCGGTCCGTACTGCGAAGGCGCGACGATCCAGCTGTCGACGCCGACCGTGAGCGGCGCGACGTATGCGTGGACAGGACCGAACGGCTTCACGTCCGCCAATCAGAACCCGACGCGCACGAATGCAACGACCGCGGATGCGGGCACGTACTCGGTGACCGTCACCGTCAACGGCTGCACGTCGGCGGCGGGCACGACGAACGTCGTCGTGAATGCGACGCCGGCGACGCCGGCCGCGTCGAACGGCGGTCCGTACTGCGAAGGCGCGACGATTCAACTCTCGACGCCGACGGTTGGTGGTGCGACGTATGCGTGGACGGGACCGAACGGATTCACGTCTGCGAATCAGAACCCGACGCGCACGAACGCGACGACCGCGGATGCGGGCACGTACTCGGTGACGATCACTGTCAGTGGATGCACGTCCGCGGCGGGCACGACGAACGTCGTCGTGAATCCGATACCGGCGACGCCGACCGCATCGAACGGCGGGCCGTACTGCGAGGGCGCGACGATTCAGCTTTCGACGCCGACCGTGGGCAGCGCGACGTATTCGTGGACAGGACCAAACGGATTCACCTCTTCCGATCAGAACCCGACGCGCACGAATGCGACGACCGCGGATGCGGGTACGTACTCGGTCACGATCACTGTCAGCGGATGCACGTCCGCCGCAGGCACGACGGACGTCGTCGTGAATCCGATTCCTGCGACGCCGACCGCATCGAACGGCGGACCGTACTGCGAGGGCGCGACGATCCAGCTCTCGACGCCGACCGTTGGTGGCGCGACGTACTCCTGGACCGGACCGAACGGCTTCACGTCATCCGATCAAAACCCGACGCGCACGAACGCGACGACGGCGGATGCGGGAACGTACTCGGTGACGATCACGGTCAGCGGATGCACGTCCGCGGCGGGCACGACGAACGTCGTCGTGAACGCGACGCCGGCAACGCCGACCGCGAGCAACGGCGGTCCGTATTGCGAAGGCGCGACGATCCAGCTCTCGACGCCGACCGTGGGCGGCGCGACGTACTCCTGGACCGGTCCGAACGGATTCACCTCGACCGATCAGAACCCGACGCGCACGAATGCGACGACCGCGGATGCGGGCACGTACTCCGTGACGATCACTGTCAGCGGATGCACGTCCGCGGCGGGCACGACGAACGTCGTCGTCAATCCGATTCCCGCGACGCCGACCGCGACGAATGGCGGTCCGTACTGCGAAGGCGCGACGATTCAACTCTTCACGCCGACCGTGAGCGGCGCGACGTATTCGTGGACCGGTCCGAACAGCTTCACCTCCTCGGCGCAGAACCCGACGCGCGCGAACGCAGCACTCGGCGATGCGGGCACGTACTCCGTGACCATCACTGTCGACGGCTGCACGAGTGCCGCGGGCACGACGAACGTCGTTGTGAATGCGACTCCGGCAACGCCGACCGCGAGCAACGGCGGTCCGTACTGCGAGGGCGCAACGATTCAGCTTTCGACGCCGACTGTTAGCGGTGCGACGTATTCATGGACGGGACCGAACGGATTCACGTCTGCGAATCAGAACCCGACGCGCACGAACGCGACAGTCGCCGATGCGGGCACGTACTCGGTGACGATCACGGTCAACGGCTGCACGAGTGCCGCTGGCACGACGAACGTCGTCGTGAACGCAACGCCGGGCACGCCGACCGCGAGCAACGGCGGTCCGTACTGCACGGGCGCGACGATCCAGCTCTCGACGCCGACGGTCGGTGGCGCAACCTATTCGTGGACGGGACCCAACGGATTCACATCGAGCAGTCAGAACCCGACGCGCACCAACGCAGCGGTGGCCGACGCGGGCACCTACTCGGTAACGATCACGGTCAACGGATGCACGAGTGCCGCAGGCACGACGAATGTCGTCGTGAGCTCCGGCCCGGCGACGCCGGCGATCAGCGCCGGTGGTCCGACCACCTTCTGCGAGGGCGGCAGCGTGCAGCTGACCTCGAACAGCGCAACTGGCAATCAGTGGTACGTCGACAACAACATCATCAACGGCGCGACGAATCAGACGTACGCCGCAACGACCTCGGGCAGCTACACGGTCGTCGTCAACAACGGCTGCAGCAGCGCGCCGTCGAACGCGATCGTCGTCACCGTCAATCCGGTTCCGGCGACGCCGACCATCACGCCGAACGGCCCGACCACGTTCTGCGAAGGCAGCAACGTCATCCTGACGTCGAGCAGCGCCAGCGGGAATCAGTGGTACTTCAACGGCAACGCCCTGACCGGCAGCACCGGACAGGGGCTCATCGCCGCGAACACGGGCTCGTACAGCGTGCGAGTGACGTCGAATGGCTGCACGAGCGACTTCGCGTCGCCGATCTTCGTGACCGTCAATCCGAAGCCCGACGCCACGATCACCGCCACCTCGCCGATCTTCCTCGGCGCCAGCTCGACCGCGTCGGTCTCGGTCTACTGCGTCGGCGCGACCTACGCGTGGAGCGTGACAGGCGGCACGATCACCAGCGGTCAGGGCACGCGCGCGATCCAGTTCACCGCGACCAGCGTCGGCACGCTGACGATTACGGTCACGGTGACGAACGCATACGGCTGCAGCGACACGAAGATGGCGAACGTGACGGTCAATCAGGCCACGTTCGGCGCGCCGCCGTGGATGCGTGCGAACGCGACGAGCACGACCAGCGTCGGCGTGCAGTGGGCGGCGGTCACGTCGGCGGATCACTACGAAGTCTTCCGCAGCACCGACGGTGTGAACTTCACGCTGCAGGGATCGCCGGTCGTGACGACGTTCTCGCAGTCGGGCCTCACGCCTTCGACGACATACTTCTACAAGGTACGCGCGGTGAACGCGGTGGCCACGACGACCGCATTCTCGGCGGTCGATCCCGCGACGACGTTCACGTTCACCGACGATCCATTGACCTCGGCATGTCCGCCGATCGTGAAGGCGGTGCACATCACCCAGCTGCGCACGGCGATCAACATCGCCCGCGCGGCAGTCGGCCTGTCGGCATTCGCCTTCACCGATCCATCGCTCGCAGCAGGCAACACGATCAAGGCGATCCACATCACCGAGCTGCGCACGGCAGTCACGGCGGTCTACACCGCCATCGGAGCCGCAGCACCGACGTTCACCGATCCGACGCTGACCGTCGGCGTCACGACCGTGAAGGGAGCGCACGTCACGGATTTGCGCGATTTGATCAGGTGATGCCAGTTCGGTAGTCGGTAGTCGGTAGTCAGTAGTCGGTGTTCATGCGACGCGCATCGCATGAACACCGACTAACGGACCAACCGACCAACCGACTAACCGACAACGGGCGACCGATGCCCGACCATCCGTCATCCTGAGCGAAGCGAAGGACCTCTTCTACGAAACAGTTGGCGCAGAAGAGGTCCTTCGCTTCGCTCAGGATGACGTTGCGTTTCATGCGCCGCACACCGCATGAACACCGACAACCGACCAACCGACCAACCGATCGCTCAGGACGACGTTGCGTTTCATGCGATGCACGCCGCATGAACAACCGACTACCGACAACCGACAACCGACTACGGGGCGGGAGGTGGCTGGCTGTAGCATCATCCGATGATCTCCGTCCTCATCGTCGACGACCACGACATCGTGCGCGAAGGTCTCAGGCAGATCGTCTCCGAGACGAATGACATCGTCGTCGGCGGCGAGGCGCGGACGGGCGCCGAGGCGATCGAGATGGTGCGGGAGCGGCGGTGGGATGTGGTGGTGCTCGATCTCAATCTGCCCGATCGTCCCGGGCTAGACGTCCTGACCAACATCCGCTCCATCGCGAAGAACACGCCCGTGCTGATCCTCAGCATGCATCATCAGCCGTCGTATGCCGCGCGCGCGCTGAAGGCCGGCGCGCAGGGATACGTCAGCAAGGACAGCGCGCGCGATCATCTCGTCGCCGCGATTCATCGCGTCGTGCACGGTGAGCGGTACCTCTCGCCCGCGCTCGCGGAGAGTCTCGCCTTCGAGCTGATGGAATCGGGCGAGCGCAAACGCCACGAGCGTCTCTCCGACCGCGAGTTTCAGGTGCTCTGCATGATCGCCGCGGGCAAGCCGCCGCGCACGATCGCCGCGGAGCTCAACGTCAGCGTGCGCACGGTGGGCACGCATCGCGCGCGCCTGCTCGAGAAGATGGCGTTGCGCAACAACGCCGAAATCGTTCAATACGCCATCGAGCACGGCCTGCTGTCGGGACGGTAGGTAAATTACCTACACCGCAGTCAGCGAATCGCGCGCATCTCTGTCGGACGCAGAGAAGGTATCGTTCGATGCGCCCCCGCAATGCCTGCCGTCCCCCGCACGATCCTTCTGATTGACGATGATGAGTTCGTCGCGGGATCGCTGCGTCACTACCTCGTCAGCCAGGGATGGCGGGTCGACAACGCCCACGACGCCGGCGCCGCGACGGCTCTCATGACCGCGAATCACTACTCGGTCATCCTCGTCGATCCCTACCTCACCGGCTCGTTTCACCAGGACGGCCGCGCGCTCATCGCCTCGATTCAGCGCATGCAACCCGACGCGCCGGTGATCGTGCTCACCGGGTATCGCTCGCCGGAAGTCAACGATCCCGCCGCCGCTCTCGCCGTCGCCGCGATTCTCGCCAAACCGCAATCCGTCGTCGCTCTCGAAAACATCCTCGTCCGCGCATCAGCGGGACGAGAGACAGGACAAGTTCCATGAAACGAATTCTCGTCGCGTCGTTCATGCTGTTGTGTGCCGCCACGGCATTCGCGCAATTTCCCGAGCCGACGAAGGAGCAGGCCGCGCTGCTGAAGCTGGCGAAGCCGATCACGCTCGATCAGCCCGCGGATCTGCCCGACGTCGCGCAGTGCCACGGCATCCTGTCGCAGATCGTTCTGGACATCGTGAACAACGCCGATCGCGATCCGGCGGACACGTTCGAGCAGTACCGCATGGAACATCCGCACGCGCTGATGATGCCGCCGCCGCTCGATTGCGCGAGCAAGCTGTGGCAGGCGTTGCATCGCAACCCCCACCTCGGCGCGTTTGCGACCGTGCCGGCGGGAACCGAGGTGTTGTCGCTGCGGCAGTATCCGGTGGAGTCGATGTTCAACCTGCGGTCGCTCTCCGCGTCGGTCGGGACGAACATCGATCCGTCGAGCGGCGTCGAGGGGTATCAGGGCGAGAACTTCATCTCCATCGATCCGAACAACGCGCAGCACATGGTCGCGCACTCGAACACGTTTTATAAGGATCCCGATCCGGGATGCCAGTCGCCGACGGGCGGCAGCGCGAACACATACGGCACGATGGCGCTCTTCGGCTCGACCAACGGCGGCGCGACGTGGAATTACAAATGCGCGCCGTGGCCGTCAGCAACGACCGGCGGCGTCAGCGGTGCCACGTTCTGGTTCGGCAGCGACCCCGCGCTGGCGTGGGACAACTCGGGCCGCGCCTACGCCTGCTACATGCTCATCTCGCAGGATTCGACCGGGGCCAACTTTGGCGCATCGATCGTCGTCTCCCGCTCCACCGACAACGGCGGCAGCTGGTCCTACCTCGGCACCGTCGTCAACGGCATCGCCCTCTCGAGCGGCAACGGCAGCGGCAACGACAAGCAGATGATGGCCATCGACAACACGACCGGCCAGGCGTTCTCGCATCCCGGACGCATTTTCGTGATCTGGGACAACTGCAGCGCGACGGCGTGCAATCTCGAAAAGCTCGCGTACTCCGATAACGGATCGAGCTGGACCACCGTCAGTCTGCCGAGCAACACCGGCGCCATCGGCGGCAACGTCGTCGTCGGCGTGGACGGCACGGTCTACGTCATCTGGACCCGCTACAACCTCGAGAACCTCGTCTTCTCGAAGTCGACCGACGGCGGCGCAACGTGGAGCGCGCCGACGGTCATCGCCACGATCGCCCTGCAGTCGTTCGGCTCGAACAACAAGCCGCCCGCGCAGGACAAGCGCGGCATCAACGCCTTCGGCTCGATCGACATCGACCGCAATCCGAGCTCGCCGTTCTTCGGCACGCTCTACGTCTCGTTCAACGATTTCCCGACCGGCGTCAGCACCGGTGCGGATCTGAACACGTATGTGATCCGATCGACGAACGGCGGGACGTCGTGGTCGTCGCGCGTGAAAGTGAACGACGACGCGTTCGGCGCGACGCAGATCTTCCCGTGGCTGGCCGTCGATCAGACGGACGGCTCGCTCAACGTCTCGTGGTACGACTCGCGTCTCGATCCGCTCAATCGCCAGACCCAGATGGTCTACGCGCGGTCGGTCGACGGCGGCGTGACGTTCGAGCCAAACATCCTCATCACCGA
>Ga0075425_100001549_pt1 | contig 22589 bp, 16 predicted proteins | sample SoiMethybrSBSTD4_FD_75300 | JGI IMG/M metagenome (GOLD analysis project Ga0075425, IMG submission 75300) | Bulk soil microbial communities from a Populus tree surrounding site in Tennessee, USA - Soil MetaG P. TD hybrid SBSTD4 | ecosystem: Environmental > Terrestrial > Soil > Tree plantation... | reverse complement strand
CCGTGCCCGTAGGGCCCTCCGCGCAGGTCACGCCGGACGGCGGGACGACCCCGGATCGCCAGGCGAATACGGGTGGCTATGGCGAGAGCTTCACGGTCACGAATCGGGAGGCCGCCGCAGTCACCTTCACATTTAGTTGTGCTGGGTCCGCGAACGTCACGTGTACGGGCACAACCCCGAGCAGCGTGAGCGTCGGTGGCGGCGCCCAAACGACAGTCACGGCCAGCTACAGCGTGGGTGCCGTTGGCACAGGTTCGCTCACACTGACGGCCACTGGCGGCGTCGGAAGCGATCAGGGCTCCTTCACGATCCCCGTTGTGAGCTACGGTGTCACGATGACCCCGGACGGAGGAACTGCCCCAACCCGCGCGGCGAACACCAGCGGCTATAGCGAGACCTTCACCGTGACCAACGCCGGCTCTGCCTCGAACACGTTCAGCTTCAGCTGCAGCGGGGGGGGCGGGGTGACCTGCGGGACTGCGCCCGCAGCTGTCACGCTGGGAGCCGGGCTCCAGACGACGGTCACCATGCCCTACAGCGTCGGGGCGCCAGGGACGGGCACGCTTACCGTCACGGCGAGCGGAACCAATGCCAGCGACCCGGGGAGCTACTCCGTCCCGATCGTGTCTTACGGCGTAAGTCTGACACCCGACGGCGGCACCGCGCCAACCCGCACGGCGAACACAGGAGGCTACAGCGAGACGTTCACCGTACTCAACACCGGCTCGGCTTCGAACACGTTCAGCTTTACCTGCAGTGGCGTGGGTGGCGTTACTTGCGGGACGGCACCAGCGGCCGTGACACTGGGAGCCGGGCTCCAGACGACGGTCACCATGCCCTACAGCGTCGGGGCGCCAGGGACGGGCACGCTTACCGTCACCGCGAGCGGAACCAATGCGAGCAATCCCGGGAGCTACTCGGTGCCGATCGTATCCTACGCGGTAGCGGTGACGCCGGACGGTGCGACCGCGCCGAGCCGCCTTACGAACACGGGTGGTTACAGCCAGAGCTTCACGGTGCAGAACACGGGCACCGCCCAGAATACCTATTCCCTCGTCTGCGGCGGATCGTCCAACGTTACATGCACCAACCTCAGCCCGACCAGCGTCACGCTGGCCGCAAACGCGTCCGCCCCCGCCACCGCGTCCTACAGCGTCGGCGCGACAGGAACCGGCACCCTCAGTGTCAATGCGTCCGGGACGAACGCGAGCGACGGGGGATCCTACTCCGTTCCCGTCATCTCGTACGGCGCAGCCGTGACGCCCGACAGCGGCGAATCCTTACTTAATCAACCGCATCGCTACGGCGGTACCACGTTCACCGTTAAGAACACAGGCACCCAGCCGGACACCTTCTCTTTCTCATGCGCGGCCAGCGGCAACATCACCTGCGACAAGGACGGGTTCGGCGCTCCCAACATCACGCCGTTATCGGCGGTCCTGGCGGGCGGAGCTCAAACGAACGTCGCTGTCGGCTTCAATACGGCCGAGTCCGGCACGGGCCGCCTTTATCTCGGCGCTGCTGGACATCACTCGAGTGATCAAGGATGGAAAGTTGTTCCAGTCGACAACGCGACGTTCGGTGTTACGCCTGCCACGAGCTCTACAAAGGGAGCTTTCACCAGTACGAGCTATATCAGCTTCTTTGTCCTGAATAATCCAGACACCGCGACACACTCCTACACGCTCGGCTGTAACACCAGCGATCCCAACATCACGTGCACAACAGTCCCGGCGGGGACGGTTGTTTATTCGGGCGGACAGTCGCAGAACATTCAGGCGAACTACACAGTCGGGTCTGCGACGCCTGCGGGTACCGGCTATATCTGGCTGACCGTCAACGCGGTCGATCTGTATCACGGGCCCGGGAAACTCAACTTTACAGTCTGGCCGAACGTGGCACACGCGGTGTCGGTGACGCCGGCGAGCGGCACCGGGCCCGATCGAGGCAGTTTCGCCAACAGTTTTACGTCGAGCTTTACCGTGCGGAACGTAGGCACGTCCACGGACACCTATACATTCACGTGCCAGCCAGCAGCCAACGTGACGTGTACGAACGTCAGTCCGGCGAGCCAGCAGCTTGCGTCATTAGACACGGTCGTGGTGAACGTCACGTACAATGCTGGTGCGTCCGGTTCTGCATACGTTCGTCTTCAGGCGTCAAACGCTAACGCCAACAATACGGGCCAGATCAACTTTACGATCGTCCCGTCTTCAGGATACGCAGTTGCCGTGACGCCAGACGCAAAACCGATCGGTGTACTGGCAAACGTTAATGCGTCCTATCCCTTCAGAGTCAGAAATCCCGGCACGGCGCAAAACACGTACACGATCGCCGCCACGTGCAGTGGTGCTGCGATCGCGAGCGGATGCACACCCTCACGTACTTCGGTGACTGTGGTGCCGCTCGGAGACAGCCTCGTCACGGTGTCCTACACATCCGGTGGAGCTTCCACGACGGGAACCATCAAGCTGACGGCGACCCAGACAACCGACGCAGGCGTCAAAGATACGGCCTGGATAAGCCTCGCGACCGGCACCAAGCAAGCGCCGGTCGTGTCCGTCTCGACCGTGAATCCGGGGGTTTCGGTCGAGCGGGATTTGTGTATCACGGTGGCGCTCGCGGGGGCGGCAGCGGAGTGTGGTGATTTGCGGCTGGCGCACGCGTTGCCGGCCGTGCGCACCATGGGACGGGCGCGCGCGCCGACCCTCGTCTACTCGAGTGCGCAGGCACATCCCTACCCGCTGGTCGCCGCCGAGGTAACCCTGCCGGCAGGCGCCGCGAACCCCGATTCGGTTGAGGCGGTACTCCGGTTCAACGGGATTGAGACAAAGCGCGCGCGCTGGGCAGGTCCCGCGTTCAGCCCTGGCCGCGCGAATCGTATCACGATCGGATTGGACACTCTCGGTCTGCCAACGGGAGTGTACTCGTACACACTCGAGATCAATAGTCTCTACCCCGAGGTCTATAGTGACACTGCACCATCGAGCAAGATCATTGTCGTCAACCGGTCGCAAAGCGAGTTTGGCGCAGGTTGGTGGCTGGCGGGGCTCGAGCACCTCTATGTCGCGCCGGACTCGATGTTATGGGTTGGCGGTGACGGGAGTGCGCGGGTCTACCGTTCCACTGGTATTACGAATGTTTGGGCGGCAGCCGCGGTGGATCGCCCCGACACGCTCAAGAAGGTGGGCCTCGAATACGTCCGCCTGTTACCGGGAAAGGCCGAAGTCTGGTTCGACACGACCGGGCGGCATGTCCGCACGATCAGTCGGCTGCGGCACGACACCACGTTCTTCGACCGCTCGACGGACGTGACCCATCGGCTCGACAGCATCAGAGTCGCGCCGAAAGGTCAAGGACTCCGCTACAAGTTCGTGTATAACGCGTCATCAGGTCTGTTGGACTCCGTCATCGCACCGCCCGCGGGTACGACGCCGCGCGCTGTGAAGTTGACCAAGAGCGGTGGATTGGTAACCGCCATCAGAGATCCCGACACGAGCACCGTGAGTTTCGGATACGACGCTGGCTTTGCCAACCGAGTCATCACGCGTACAGACCGAACGGGCGCCGTCGCGACCTACGTTTACGGTGCGGCCAACAAGCTCGCGCGCGATAGTCTCGATCCTGCGTTTGGTCAAGCGGTCATCGTGACGAGGCTGCGTCCCCACGAGAGTGCCGGGTTCATCGGCTCAGCGGCGTTAGACACTGCGGTCGCGACGGCCGCGATCGACGGTCCGCGCACCAACGTTGGGGACTCGACGCTGCTCTGGGCCGACCGGTTCGGCGCACCGCGACGGGTCAGGAACGCTTTGGGTTACGAGACCAGTGTCAGGCGGGAGGATCCTAACTTCCCTGCCCTCGTGACCCGGACCCAGGGTCCGACTGGCCAGGTCATGAGAGCACACTACGACGCGCGAGGCCATGCAGACACGCTGACTGATTCTGCAACGATCGTGAATGGACAACCGGCGCGCACTCGCTATGCGTGGGATGCGACTTGGGACGCCGTCACGAAAATCGTTCCGCCCGAAAACGACAGCACCGTCCTGGGCATCGAGGCGTCGACGGGACATCTGATCTGGCAGCAGGATGCCAGCGGCAGCGTGAGTCGAGACACGTTCACGTACTACCCGAACGGCTTGATCGCGACCGCCAGGGAGGCGGGGGGGACGCTTCTCACGAACTTCAACTATGACGCGCGCGGCAACCTGAAAGAGACGATCTCGCCGCTTGGTTTTCACACCTTCATTTACGCTGACAATATCGGCCGAGATACTTTGACGGTCTCATCCCCTCTCGATCAGGCTCAACCAACCAAGGTCGACAGTTCGCGGACCGTCTACGATATCGCTAGTCGAGTGTTTAAGACGGTCACAAGGGCGCCTGCTTTGCCCTACACTCTCAACGGCATTTCCCCCGACCCCACGCCTGTCTCCGCGGACAGTGTTGTCGTACAAACGCTATACGATCGGGAAGGCCGCCCGATCGAGGTGAGCGGTCCAACCGTGGAGAATTTTGCATACGATCGCGCAGGACGCGTTCTTACGAAACATGTTGGATCCGGTCCGACCGGCTTCAGCTATGATCCTGCCGGCAACGTCACGACGGAGACGTACCGTGGAGGGGCCAGCGTCACGTCGCAATTCGATCCCTTGAACCGCGTCGTCCTGCGAGCAATCCCGCGGACGGCGTATCCGCGCACGGCTTGCGCCGGTCATATGGCGGGGCCGGTCATCGGCGATCCGTCGTCGTGCCTTTACCACACTCCGTGGTTCCCGAACATCCTGGGCGATTCGCTCGAGATTCCGGCCGACACGCTGGTGTTCGCCTACGACACCGCCGGCAACATGGTCCGCGCCGACAATCGCTATGCACAGGTGCGGCGCACATACTACCTCAATGGCCTCCTCGCGACCGATACACTCCGCGTGCGCAACTATGTCGGCACCGGCTTCGGTCACTCCTACCAGCTGCGATACGGCTATGATCGCGACGGGCGACGGGGCTGGATGACCGTCGGTGGGGTTTCTTCACCCTCGGACAGCTTCACATACGCCTACAGTCCTGCAAACGGCGCACTGACGCAGGTGACGGATCTCGCTGGTCGCAAATACGCGGTGACCTACACGCCTGCCGGTCGAGTGGACAGTCTCAAGGTCTTGCCGGCAGGATCGAACACTCCGGGGATCAAGGAATCCCGAATCTATGATGCCGACGGCCGTTTGACGCGGCGCGAGCGGCGGACGGGAAGCTCCGGGCTCCAACTCGACAGCCTCTGGTATACGCCGCAGGGCAGGGTCACGAAAACCAGCGCAAGTTCTGCTGCCACTGCGCAGGGCTGGCTCACGATCACTAACGCCTACAACGGCCTCGGCGCCGTGGTGGCCTCGCAGACGCAGAGCAACAGCAGCCCCTACTGGAACCTCGAAGAATTCCGTGCCGACCAGATTGGCAACGTCTGGTATTCTCGGACGCGCAAGGCGGCCGCGTCCGACAGTGAGTCCGCCAACAGTTTCTATACCACCAACGGCTTACTCTGGGCGCGGCTTGGCGCATTCCCGCCTGGCTGTGCGCCCGGCGTCTCGCATCTCGACACGCTGTACCAGATCGCCGACGCCGCGGGGAACGTCATTCGCGCCGGCGAGCTGCGCTCGAGCGCGTGCAATAACCACGCGACCGATCATCAGACAGCCTCGAACTCCTACTACACGGCGAACAATAGGCTCGCCGTTATCCAGAAATGGACGGACCCCGCCGCGCACACGTGGGAAGAGTACTGGTACGACGCGTTAGGCCGCCGTGTCTTCACGCGCACGCGCCACGACTTGCCCACGTGCGGCTATCCTATCGTCTGCCCCGGCTTCGTCGATCGCACCGTGTGGGATGGCGACCAGATCATCGCCGAGCAGCGCAGCAGCGGGTTGGACAGTGTCACGGGTGGCGCACCGAATTTCGGCACCGTACGCTATGTGCACCTGCTCGGCCTCGATGCGCCCGTGGCCATTCTCGACAATCGGTTCACCGATGCGCGGGTGATCCACTACAACTGGCGCGGGCTTGCCGAGGCGTCGAGTTGGAGCAACGGCAATCCGGCCGATCTGGAGCTGGGTGCGGGGGTCAAGGTCGCCTGGCCCGCGGGGCAAGGCGTGTATCTGAGGAAGGGCAACAATCCGAACGTCGGGCAAGAAGTCACGTGGATTGGTAGTCTGCCAGCGAACGGCCAGGGCGACGCGGGGCTCGTCTACCGACGCAACCGGTTCTTCGATCCAGCGAGTGGGCGGTTTACGCAGGAGGACCCGATCGGGATCGGCGGCGGGCTCAACCTGTATGGGTTTGCGAGCGGGGACCCTGTCAATTCTGCTGATCCCTTTGGTCTACAGGATTGCGAGAAGGGAGCCCAGGGGGAATGCAAGGCTCAGATTGATTGGGCCGCAGCAGCCAAGAAATGGTTAGGTGATAGGCTCGACGATCTTCTCCGGATGACGGTCAACGGCGGTAAAGCCGTCCTAAAAGAGGCGGCGATTCAACTTGGCCTCGCGGTTGTAACGGGTGGAGGGGGCAATGAAGTCCGAGAGATCCAAGTCACCGAGCGAGCATTGGCACACATCAAGGACTTGCACACCGTCGAAGGCACGGGTACTGCCGGAAAGAGCGTCTTTAACGCAGGTGAGGACGTGGTCCAGCTTGTTCGTGCAGGGGAATCAGTGGCTCCCGTTCGTCAGGCGGGCGGCAACTTCGAACGCATTGTAAATGCGGGAAGGATCATAGGCGTGGAGAGGGCAACGCACGCCACCACTAACCTGTATACAATTATTACAACACCTACTAATAGACTTGTTACCATGTTTCCCGGACTACCCTAATCGAGCAGGAGTTCATATGGGATTGACCGTGCAACTACAAGGAGAGTCCGGCGACGTCGTCGGAGAGGTCATCGATTCAGAGAACCTCTTACATCAGGTTCTGCGCTCTTCAACAAACGGTCAGTCTTGTTGTCTACGGTACATCGATTGGTACGGAGAGACAATCTTCAATCGCCTTCAGATGACACCTTTTCTGAGTGAATGGGCACGTACGCACTCAGGCCCCCGTACCGAACAGGAGATTCAGCTCATTAATGGGGTCGAATCACTTGCGTTGAGATGTCGAGAGGAACCGCACCTTTATCTGTGCTTTATCGGGGACTAAACCCCCGGCTCGCCGCGGCTTCTCGCTCCAGCCACAGCAGCCGGTCGTAGGCCTTGACCAGCTCCGCAGCCACGCGCCGCGGACCTGGTTCGCCGTGGCCGGCACGGCGAACAGCTTCACCTGGTCGGCGATCTTCACGTAGCTCGTGGTCGGATACTCCCGCGTCAGTTGCGTACGGAGCTGCACCAAGTCGCTGCAATGTCCGTCCAGACATTCTGCTCTCGAAGGGACGCCACCGCGAGGGATTTTGCATCAATCAACGCCACGAGGGGCGCATGAAGACGACCAAGCCAGCGCTACGAACTTTAGTGATGCCATTGCTTGCGATGAGCAGTTCCTTCAATGCGCAACGAGAGACTAGCGTTCGGCAACAGAGTCTTGATCCGCTCGATTTAGCTGGGTGTTACCAACTGGAGTGGCGTCAGAGTAATCGGCCGGCTGCTTTTCGGGACATCGAGTCTCGGATATGGTTGACCACGGTGCAGGTCAGGCGGCAGGACTCTATTCCGCCGTACTTTGTTGTACGCCCAGCTCCGGGCACACGCGCGTCGATATTTGAGCAAGTCAATTGGCGCGTCACGACTGATGGGACCGAGCTATGGATAACCTGGAGTTCCGGCTTCCACGGTGTACACGTTCATTTCAAACTGCAGCCGGAGAAGGAGCCCAGCAGCCTGGAAGGTGTCGCCGATACGTTCAGCGATGCGCTCGGGGCGAAACCTCAATCAACACCTGTAGTCGCACGTCCGTACGACTGTCCATGAGCAGTTGCCTTAGGTACGGAAAGCTTCCGCCGCTGTCGCGATAAGGCTTGGCCGCTCCGATAAGAGCGACGCGGCACTTCGGCTTCGATTTCGCGTCATTGGGGTCGTCGTAATGCGTAGTGTGGGGCCAACGCGCTAGACGGATCGCTTCCGCTTCGCGTTAGCGACTAATGACCTCTCCTCGATTCCGCCCGTGAGCATCGATCATGTCCTCATGCTAGCGCGCTCTTGGGATGCTGTCCTGCGGCCGTGTCACAGCAGCCCCGAAATGCAGTGACTATACGATATCATGTGAACCGTGTCGTAGGGCACGTCACTCCAGGGATGTTGCTCATTCTCTGGGCTATGGTGGTTGCCTGCCAAGAGCCTAGTGGCGGAGTGCGTACCACCCTAGTTGATCAAGACCTTTGCAATGGCCGCTGGCGCGTCCCACTCACCGTGGTTCTGCTCACACCCAGCAATTGCGCTGCCTTGCTCACATTGCCACCCGTCATCTGCAACACACGTTCGACAACAACACGGTTTGCTTCCCGATCGCCGTGACGCCGGTATTGTCCAGCCGGCACTAACTCAGCAGGGAGATGCTCTACATCGATCTCCGCACTCTCATCGTATCTGGCCATGAGATACGCACACAGCACGCTGCCTTCCAGCTGTCGCACATTCCCGTCGTACTGCGCTTCGCACAGCACGGCGAGTGCTCTGTCGGTAAACCGCGTTGGGCCATCCAGCCTCGTCTTTTCCGCGCACTTCTGCAACGCCCGCTGCGCCAACAGGGGAATCTCGGCCCGGCGTTCCGGTAGCGACGGAATCTCGATCGCGCAGGCACCCAACCGATAGCGCAGATCCTTCAACAACAGCCCCTTGGTCATGAGAACGTCGGGAGCCTCAGTCATCGCGAGAATCACGCGACACGCCACCGTCTGGACGCGATCAGATCCCACCGGGCTGTATGTGCCACGATCGAGGACCTGGAGCAGTTGCTTCTGATAGCCAGGGTCCAAGGTGTGCAGATCATCCAGTAGCAACGTCCCCTCACCCGCCGTCGCGAAGCGCCCGGGGCGCACGGCGTGCGCGTCCGTGTACGCACCCTTGACGTGCCCGAACAACTCGTCGAGCGCGAGCTGCGGCGCGACGGTCCCCACGCTGAACGCATGGAATCCGCCCGATCGTCCGCTCACTTGATGGATGTATGCGGCGAAGAAGGTTTTGCCGGTGCCGCTCTCACCGTGCAGAATGATGGGCGTCGCCGCGGGCGCAAATGCGTGCGCTCGGGACACCGCTGCGATCATCGAGGGAGCCAGGGCAACCGGCTCGTTCGACGACGGCGGCGAACGGCGATCCGGCACGACCTGAGGTGTGGTCACGTGACCAAGACGTCAGCGCTATGGCCTCAACAATCACCAACAGCGTAGGCCCTGCGCTAGTGTCAGCGCTCTAAACGTCTCACGCGAATGCGTTGATTCTTCGGGGTCCCTCGATGGCTCGCATTAATACACGCGAGGGTGCTCGAAAGGTCGCGGTGCAGTCGCATCGTGAGTGAGCACCGTCGCTGTAACGTGAGCGATGACCGGAAACCGTCGGGCAGCTGGGCAACTTGTGAAGCCGCGCTTCTTTGACCTATTGAGCAGCACTGAGATGCCGGCATATCGACTGGCTCTAGGTTTGTTGCGGTCTCGTACTGACATCAGACGTACCGAGATCTCGCGCGCGTGCCCGAACACACACAATCCTCAATTCACGAAGTTTCGGTGGTTTGGAAATAACGAGAGCAATGGCGGCGGCAGCTTCGTATCGAGGACTTGCTGAGGTGGCACTATTTCGAGGAATCAAGGCTGGAGCATCGGATCGAGACACCGGTCACAGCAATCCAACCAGCCCCTCGATCCTCACGCAGCCAGCAACATATCCGCGCGCGCGCGACGACAGCATTCCCCATCTGCAAGTAGATCTCGATGATGAGCGTAGTCTGTTGCGGCGCGCGCAGGGCAAGCAAGGCATGCACTTTCAGACAGCTGTAACGACCCACCAGCTCCAAGCGCCTAGGCATTCGTACGAAGCCAACGAACGCCGCGACGCGGGGGGCAACGCCACCAGTTGGTAGGGTTGCCCGACCTTGGTCGAGTCCGTGAACAGCCGGACCCCGGCAGGGCAGATAGGCGCGAGGGCCAGCGACTCGTCTATGCGCAGGGCCTTCGTACTGACGCACGCGGCGAGGACGAGAACGGCGGCGAGGGTGAGGCGACTCTGAATCGGTTTCAGTGGTCCTACTCCGCGTGTAGGGGTGTTATCGGTGCCGCACACCAGGTTGTCGACGACGTCCTCCCCGAAGTGGCGTACATGAAGGCAAACAATGCGGGAAAAGCAGTCGAAAAGCCTAGGATCTATCTCTGGTTTCTAGCGCGCTGCGTATCGAGAATCCGCGGTCCGTGAGCTCCGCCCCTGAAGAGTCGGGGCGCTCGACTGTCCCTCGGCTTATTCGGTCACACTACCAAGAGGAACTGGCGACGGCCGCGCCGCCCCCCGTGCAGGCGGCGAATCACAAAGGGATGGTGTTACCCATCAGCTGATAACAACTGTTACCCAATACCTGAAGTGTTCATATCGCAGGAAAATGTCTAACCAACTGCACCGGCAACCCAGCGGCGCGCCGAAACGACGGTCCATCCTGTTTTATCGGAAATAACACGTGGGTCACGATGCGAGAAAGTCCAGCCAGAAGCCAAGCACAAAGAACAGCCAGCTGGCGATCTTTGCGCGTGAGAGCAAACTCGGATAGCCCGTGAGCCACGATAGGAAGCGTGAAAACAGAGAAACGACCTTGGTAAGAAGACCCATCGCAACAGAGTACGCTACGAGGAGGAGGAAGACCCCGCACCCCACGAGTGCAATCACCATGAGAGCTCTCCCCGCCCACTCGTCCGGTCTAGTAGCGAGGGTGGTAACATGCCGCAAAGTCGCACGATCAAACAACAGCGTCCAAACAAGGGCTATCGGAATGAGGAGTATACTGATCAACATGAAGACCTTTGGGAGGGCCTTCACGAAGGTCCAGAATCCCCCAAATAAGGGTCCTAGCGAAAGGCGTGCACTTCGAAATGGTCTTGGCCACCTCGCAATCACGATCGACGCGGCCGCTAGTCTCTCGTTCCCAGCGATCTCGAGGAGAATGAATGAACCGGACACAAACTGTAGCAACTTTCCAAAACGCGCCCAAGCTGTAACGGACCACCAAAGGAGATAAAGATCAGGTCCCATTTGATACCCGGACCACCAGCATGACCATGGCGAAGCATGCTGGAGACACGCTGCAGCATCCGCGTACTGCGTCACCTCACGCCACCTCCGCCGACAACATGAAGGTCAGCCTGGCGCTGGCGGGAACCTCGCGCGGCGAACCGCTCGCGAGGAGCCGGCACCAATACTCGCTTGGTCACATCGTGTCGAACGTGACGAATTCAGCGGGCCAACGCAAGCGCGGCAACCACGAAGAACGGCCCCGCCGCTGGGCAGTATGTCGACGTAGCGATCGCGCTGCCGGCAACACGTTCCGCAGCCGCTTCGCCACCAAGGCGGGGGACATTCGGGGGACGCCGCTCGGAAAGGGCGCGGATTCCCTAGGGTCTCTGGGGACTGGAGAATGAGAAATCCTCGGTGCGCTCCCCGGAACGTTGCCGCCCACCCCGACGCGCGGCAGGATGTCTAGGGGGGCCAATAGGAAAGCCGATCTCGAACCGACTAGTCCTGCGTCTTCGGTTCCAAGCCCTCCGCTAACGCGCTGAATTGCTCCAGGGCGGCGCCCAAATCCTCCGCGATTTCCTCCGCGAGCACGTCAGGTTCGGGGAGCGACTCGAGGTCCTCAAGATCCTGGTCCTTGAGCCAGAAGATGTCGAGGCTCGCCTTGTCCCGCGCGATGATCTCGTCGTAGGTGAAGGTCCGCCAACGTTCGGATGCGATGCGGCCGTTGCGGTTCTCGGGCTTGAAGCAGGCCACGAAATCATCGAGGTCGGCGCGGCTGAGCGGGTTCGTCTTCAGCGTAAAGTGCTTGTTAGTGCGGAGATCGTAGATCCAAACCTGCTTGGTCCAGGGCGTCTCGGCGCCTGGTTTCTTGTCGAAGAATAGGACGTTCGCCTTGACCCCCTGCGCATAGAACACGCCGGTAGGAAGCCGCAGCAAGGTGTGAACATCGCATTCCGCCAGCAGCTTGCGGCGCACTGTTTCTCCCGCCCCACCCTCGAACAACACGTTATCCGGGACCACGACCGCCGCGCGCCCGTTGATCCTGAGCAGAGTGCGTACATGCTGGACGAAGTTGAGCTGTTTGTTCGAGGTGGACGCCCAGAAATCGTCGCGGACGACGTCCAGCGCTTCGCGTTCTTCCTCGCCCGCCGCATTGATCACGCGAATGCTGGACTTTTTGCCGAACGGCGGATTTGTCAGGACCACGTCGAACCGTGTGCCGGGATCGGACCGCAGGCTGTCTTCGATCTTCACGGATGGCTCGACCTCGCCGTCCGTAGGGCCGATACCGTGCAGCATCAGGTTCATTGCACAGAGCCGAGCAACGCTTTCGGTGATTTCGACGCCGCGCAGGGCCTCGAGCTTGAGGTGCTTCAATTCGTCGCGTGACTTATTTGGGTAGTTGTTCGCCACGAAGTCGTGAGCAATCAGGAGAAAGCCGCCTGTGCCGCACGCCGGATCGCCGATCGATTGGCCGGGAGCCGGCCGCATGACATCGACGATCGCGCGGATTAGAGGCCGAGGCGTGAAGTACTGGCCTGCGCCGCGGGCGCCTTCCTGGGCGGTACGCTCTAGCAGTCCCTCGTAAGCGTCGCCTTTGACGTCGGCGTCGAGCGCACTCCATGTCTCCTTGCCGATGAGTTCCACGACGAGGCGCCGCAGGATCGCCGGGTCCTGAACCTTGTTCTGCGCTTTTCGGAAGATGATGCCGAGCATGCCGGGCTTCTTGCCAAGCTCGTCGAGCGTGTGACGGTAGTGGATTTCGAGATCGTCACCGTCTTTGCTCTCGAGTGCGGGCCAGGAAAACTCCGCCGGAATCGCGGAGGTCTGATTCCACGGCTCTTGGGTGCGCTCGTGTGTCATCTTCAGGAACAGCAGGTACGTGAGCTGCTCGGTGTAGTCGAGATAGGTCAGACCGGCGTCGAGCAGGACGTTGCAGTAGCTCCAGAGCTTTTGCACGATGGCAGCGGATGGGGCGGTCATCGTTCGCGAGGCAGCGTAGCTGGATCGATGTAGATGCGCTCCAACTGTTCCGGGTGCAGTACGTCAAAGCCGGTATCGGCGGTGAGTAGGACGGCATTGGTCGCTGCGGCCGTCGCTGCGATCCAGAGGTCGTTTTGTTCCAGTCGCTGCCCTCGCCGTTCCGCGTACACACCGAGCGCGGCGTACTTCTCGGCGACGCCACGGGCACCGAGCTGCACAACAACAAGGTCGCTGAAGAGTTCTTTCAGCGCGTCACGCTTGTCGTCTCCCCAATTGTTGCGCGCCGCAAGGTGTAAGGCCTCGCCGACCGAAATCACCGAGCACAGCGGACGGTCGGGTCGCTGAGACAGGGCGTAGGTCTGATCAATGTGCTTGCCAGCGGCCTTTCGGCGAACCAGGTGGACCAGCACGTTCGTATCCAGCACGATTAGCCGGTCGCTCGGGATCAGGACAGTTCCTCGAGCGCGCGGAAGATTTCGTCGTCGGTTTCGTTACCTGGCCAACGACCCATGATTGCGTTGAGCCCCGAGCGAGGGCCCTGAGGTTTGCGCAGAGTTCTTTCGTCGACGGGTTGATCGAGCGCCGCCGGCTCCGTGGACCACAAGGAGAAGTCCTCACCCGCCGGCTCGATGTGGTCGGCTTCGAGGCGCAGCACTCGTCCGGAAGGCCGGAATACCGCGATTGCTGACACGGTAGCTTTCTTGCCGAAAAGCGAGGCCAGGACATGCGGCTCGACGCTTTCTCCAATGCCGCGCAGTGTGACACCGTCTTCGAGCTTCATCGTGAACATCCGGTCGTGGTGACGAATTGCGTCGAGCCAGCCGGTCACGCGGACACGCTGGGGTGACGGCGTCTCGCGCCGAAGTTTTCGCGCCGTTTCGAGGGGGGCCTGCGCGATCCGAGTCACAGAGCCTCGTCCGTTGCCGAACTCCACTTCTTTGATGCCAGCGGACAATACATCGGTCCACCCCTGAATGGTCTCCAGCAGCTCGGGATCGAAGCGATCACTATTGGGGTTTCCGGCAAAAGCGTCTTCGAGACTGTCCCGGAAGAGGCTCAAGCCCGACCCATCGCGTGCGACTTCCTCGAACATCTCCTCTTGCGCGAGGCGATCCGCGATCACGTCCCCCAGCTCGGAGGCGCTGAGCTCGAGCACCGTCGAGCCCTCGCTGAGCCGAACAAGATCGAACTGGGCCGCTTTGCCGACCCAGCCTGGCGCTCGCCCAGGTCCACCGCTTCTGCCTTCGAAGTGCAGGCGCAGAGCTCCCCGAGTGCCTCGCACCAGTACATCGAGCACGTCCCGAAGAAGAGGCCCGGACACACGCGTGCCACGACTGCCGGGCCCGATCAGGCGCACGTAGTAGTTGGGCATGAGGCCTCCTGTGTCAGGATCAAACGGATGCGACACGTACCCCAAGAACGCATCCTTGGCTCTTGGGGCTCGAGCCTAAACTACTCTATTCGGGCGCGGGAGCCGAGCGGGTCGGCCGGGAGATAGGGTTGGACCTGTCTTTAGAACGCGAGCGTACCGCCGCTAGACACGCATGATCCGTCGTACCGTCGCAGTACATTCAGCCGGGGTCAGCCGCGTTATCGTCTTCTTCATTGCTCCTCCTGCTCAGTTCGATGCTTGCGAGTGCCATCCGCTCAAGCCTGCCTGATTCGCTCCAGCAGCGCGCTCGCGGGCTCGTCGTTCGGGTCCTGCGGCACGAGCTTGCCTTCGAACGCGCGCTTCAGGATCGCCTGCCGCAGGCGCTTGGCCTTGGCTAGCCCGGCCGCGACTGCCCGATGAGCGGCGTCAGCGAGGGAGAGGCGGCGGTCAACCTCGGCGACGATAAGATGTTGATGAGGGACCGGTGGTAGCGCGAACGTGAACTCCTTCAACTTCCCACCGCTCACGTTGGCCTGTCCGACCTGCTGACTCACCACGCTACCAATCCATCGACGCCCCACAGCGGAGTTGAGAGTATATGAAAGGAAGTCTGGCACGCAGGTAGGGGCCAGACGAATGCGAATCAGATAGGATGCGAACGAACAAGGCGCCGGTATTCCCCGATAGACGGCCGTCTTGCCCACTAGTTCGGGAGAATTGGTCCGATTGAAGAGCACATCGCCTGGCGCGAGCAGTAAAGTAGGGAATTCCTCATGGTTCTCCGGAAGGAACTTCAATGACTCAAGGTCGAGCCTTCCATCCACAATGTTGCCCATTCGTAGGACCGGTATTCCAGTTTTCGTCTCTGAAGTCTTCGCCGAAGTTCCGTACCGCACTTCTGTCGCGACTTGCTCGACGGCCACCGACGTCCAAGCTGTTGAAGCCGCATCCGTCTCGACTAGCCTCCCCTCACACGCCGCCTTCAGCACCGCCGCCCGGTAGCGGGGCAGGGCGACGCGCACGCGCTCGAGCGCGGCTACCGCGGCGTCGAGCCGCGAGAGGTGCTCTTCGATGACGGCGACCAATCGTTGCTGCTCAGCGAGGGGAGGCAGCGGGAGGAGTATCTCGGTGATGGTGCGCGAAGACAGATGCTTGACGGTGATGGACGACGTTGCCGCGTTGATTGCTGACAAGTAACCCTGCAGCACCCAATGAAGGAGGCGCTTGTCGTAGAAGTGCGGATTGGGACTCAGTTTGCAGACGCGCTGGTTCAACGCAGCGCGCGGCCCACGCCACAGAGCCGTGTTGAAGTCGCCATCCATGCCCACGACCAAGTCGCCAGGCGCGACGATGAACTCGGCGTCCACGTCCCCGTCGTAGGACGTTTCTGTCCGGCCTCGGAGAATGTCTCGAATACGAAGAAGTGGAATGCCATCGCCTTGAGAGAAACGGTCGGAAGGGAAGGGAAAGCCATTGAGGACTGCGGCAACATCACCCAGCCTTACGCGCTCCCAGTGCGCGGCCTTCCCAAGAAGCCCGTTGGAGTTCTTCGCGACCAGTTCCGTGAGGGATTCTGTGAAGCTCACGCCGCCAACACCCCAGTCAACTCCTCAAGCAGCGGATTCAGGTCCTTCCCAAACACTCGGTGTGCGGCCCCCAATCCACCCCGCTGCGCGAATGGCGCATACTCGAAGTCCTCGGCCCGCATCTCGAGATTCGCCGCCACGTGATCCCGAATGGCCTCGAGCCACTGCCGCTGCTCGGCCGTGAAGCGCCGGCCTCGTTGCTCCTGCTGCCCTAACCAATCCTCGAACCGCTGGTCGACGATATCAGGGAAGGGCACCAGCTCATCGTGAGTCGTCGCGAACCGCACCAGCGACACGAGATTCGTGAGCACGCGCGCCGGCGCACCGCGCACACGGCTTGCGAACAGAGTCTCGTAGGCCTGCCAGAGCCGCTCGGGCGTCCACTGGCGCGGCGGCGCCTCGATCGCCTCGGCGAGTGCCTTGATGTCCTCGTACGTCAAGCGCCGGCTGTGCGGTTGGGAGTACAGGACTTGAAGCGCCGTGATCTCGTCCTTGTGATCCTTGATGAACTGCTCGAACGACTTCACGATCGACTCGGCGCGCTGCTTGGCGGCCGCCGAGAAGCCGGCGTCCAGCACCTCGTCAGCACTAACGGTGTCGATGATCTGCTCTTTCAATTTCTTGAGATCGAGAAGTTGCTGACGTACTGCCGGCGTGAGCGGCCGCACCGCAGCAGCCACGAAATCGTCCAGGTTCTTAGCGCCAGCGCGTGCATCGGGATCGGCCGCCGCCACAAGATCGGAAACGATGGCTGCCAGCGGGCGCCCCGCTGTCTTGGCTACGGTTGCCCGCTCGGCGTCGGTGAGCTGCCGATCCAAACGTGCCAACCGACCTGCCACGGTTGAGATCACGTCCGGGTCCGTCGTGCCGAACGAGATGGCCTGAAACAGCTTCTCGAGCGACACGGTCGGCCGACGCTCCAGCGGACGGGTGTCGGATAACTCCTGTTCCGTCACGCCAACTGCGTCCACGATGACAAAACGGGTCTTTGAGCCTCCGTCGGGAGTCACGGTTTGAAAGTCGGTATCACCAATCACGCGCACACCCCGGCCCTTCATCTGCTCGAAGAGATTGCGGCTGCGCACTTGCCGCAGAAACATCACGACCTCGAGCGGCTTGATATCGGTGCCGGTCGCAATCATATCCACGGTGACGGCGATCCGCGGGTTGTACGAGTTCCGGAATGACGACAGCAGATCCTCGGGCCTCACACCGGTCGACTTCCACTTCTTCACCTCAACGTCCTTGCCGTCTGGTCCGATCACGCGCTCGGCGATCTGCGCCGTACCCGTCCGATACGTGATCTTTTGCGCGAAGTCGTTTCCCTTGCCGAACTCCTCGCGCACGATCTGCACGATGTCCTCGGCGTGCGCGTCTTCCTTGGCATAAATCAGCGTTTTCGGGACGTCCGAGCGCCGGGGAAAGATCTCGGGCAACTTGTCGCGGAACGTACGAATCACCGTGCGGATCTGATCGGGGGCGACGACGTCACGGTCCAACTCGCTCGGCCCGTACAACAGGTCCTCGTCGAGCTGCTCCCAGCGTTTCTGGCGCGTCTCTCGGTCCCGGCGGTCGACATAGAAACCGGCATCGACCTTCGAGCCGGCTTCGGTGATACGCGTGCGAATTCGATAAACGTCGAAGTCCACGTTGACGCCGTCGGCCACCGCCTGCTCATGACCGTACTCCATCACCAGGTTGCGGTTGAAGTAGCCGAACGTTTGCATCGAAGGGGTTGCCGTCAGACCGATCTGGAACGCGTCGAAGTACTCGAGCACCTGGCGCCACAGCGTGTAAATGGACCGGTGGCACTCGTCCACGAACACGATGTCGAACGACTCGATCGGGATGGCGGGGTTGTATGAGATCGGCATCGGCGCCTGGTTCAACGCATCCAGTGATGCAAGCGACGGCTCTTCGTCCTCCTCGGCCAGTTCTTTCCCCTGGAGCATCACATACAAGCGCTGGATCGTGCTAATGCACACGCGCGCGACCGGATCAATACGACTCGACGTGAGCCGCTGGACATTGTATAGCTCCGTGAACTTGCGACCGTCGTCCGGCGTGATGTATGTCTGGAATTCCTTCAACGCCTGGCGGCCGAGGTTCGCGCGGTCCACGAGGAAGAGGACTCTTTGCGCGCCGCCGTGCTTGATCAACCGATAGATCGACGTCACCGCGGTGAATGTCTTCCCGCTCCCCGTGGCCATCTGGATCAGCGCACGTGGACGATTCTCGGCAAGCGATTTCTCGAGATTGCGCACCGCGGTGAGCTGCGCCGGCCACAGCCCGCTTTCGTTGATCGTGGGGAGATTGCGCAACCGTAGGCGAAGGCTCGCGGGCTTGCCGTCACGACCTTGTGGAGCGGGAAGCCACAGCGGCTCAGCGGCGAGCCACTCGGCGATCGTAGCAGGCCGATGGTAATGAAAAACCGGTCTACTGCGAGGATCGGGATCGAGCAGATTCGTGAACCGCGTCTCGACGCCGGTGCCCTCATACAAGAAAGGCAGCGGCCGCAGCACAGCGGGAAGATTGGTTGGCAGGCCCTGGCTGTACTTTGCGCTCTGAACCTCGACGGCGGTCAAGGTCGTCCCTTGCTTCTTGGCTTCGACCGCGCCGACCGCCTTGCGGTCGACGTACAGCAAGTAATCGGCCTTACCGTGGCCGCGGGCGAGCGGGAATTCGCGAATGGCGATACCGCGGCCAGCGTGCAGGTCGGTCTTGTCGGCATCCTGCACGATCCAGCCCGCTTCCGTCAGTTGTCGGTCGATATCGACACGAGCCCGATCTTCAGGCTTCATGCTTCAAGAATGCGGATATCCGGAGCACCATGCAACGAAAGCGCGTGAGCGATACCCTACGAGATGTCTCGTCGGGCCGACTTCCCTGCGGCTCTCTCTACCCAAGAGCATCGGGCTGGGATCGGGATTATGCGTCGCTTGCAGTCCTTCGGATGATCCCTTCCACGGCTAGCGGCGCGGCCGCGAATCGCAGCACCCATTGCGGCTTCGAGCCCCTCGGGGGACGACCGGGTGACATCGGAGATAAAGCCCACGCTACGTCGCCACTTCCCGAGGGCCAGAGAATCAGGAATCCACGTGCCGGGCTAGGCATTTCTCCAAGGTGTCTAGCCAGCGCCAGCAGATCGTGGTGCCCGCGAACGGCGCTGGCGTCTCGGTCTCCGGGACGTGGAGTGTCCAACCCGGCGGGGACTCCAGGGCTTCGAGCCGCCGATTGGTTTCTCTCGCGGGCTCATACGCTCAGCCCCGCTTGCTGCAGCAGTCTGGTGCGCTGCAGTCGCTTTGCGCGCCTCACGACTCCGCCCTCGCGCCGCTAGCGCTAGCTTGGACCGCTGTGGACTACACGAAGCTGTTGCCAGGCGATGCGCTACTCGTTTGCGCCGCGCTCCTCGGCGCTGCGCCCGCCCAGGCGCCAGGTCAGCGAGGGGCGCGAGCTCCGGCCCCGGTGAAGCACGACACGATCTACGTCGCCGTTCAGTCGCCGCCGCCCAGCGTCACCGTGGAGGCGCCGAGCGACACGCCGACCATAGTCCTCGGCTTCGCCGGCGCGCTCCTGCTGCTGGCGCAGCTCTGGATTATGAAGCGGCAGACCGAGGCCATGGACAAGCAGACGACGTTGCTCGCGAAGCAGACGGCCCTCGAGGAGCAGCAGGCCGCTTGGCGACGCGACGAGGCGCTCGGGACGTTATACCGCATGGCCTTCGACCTCGCGGAGGAGTTTCGAAAGGCGAACGTCGGCATCTTCGATTCAATTCCGGCGAACTACGACACCCATCCGCGGCAGGTCCTACGGCAGGCCAGCGCGGTATTCGCCCCGCTCGGCAACGCGTTTGTGATGGCAGTAAACCAGGCGGGGATGCGGCTCGATGAGTACTTCCTGGCGGTGGAACGGTACAACAGGCCATTCCGTCAGCAGGCCAGGCGGGATGGCGACGTCTCGGTTGACAACCAGGCCGACTACACCTCGGTCCAGTCGATCCGCGGTATCATCGGCGGCGACCTGGATCTAGCGAACCACCAGATTCCGCCCGAGCTGCGCTGGAAGTACTCGGACGGAAGGGACTACAGCTTTCGGAGCATGTGCTCGCAGCCGCCGCCCATGCGCGATAGCCGCGAGTGATCAAGCGACCTATCGCCCTTGTACTCGGGGCTGGCGCCAGCGTCCCGTATGGATTCCCGACTGCGCGCGATCTGCTGCGGGACGTTAGGAAGGGCCTCAACGACCAGAACTTTCGCCTGCGGCTGTTGGGAGCCGACTACCGCGAGGACGAGATCCGAGACCTGCGTGAGGCGCTCGCGGGCTCGCCCGTCGGGTCGGTAGACGAGTTCCTCGAGATAGACGCCCACTCACGCCTCGTGCCCGTTGGGAAGGCCGCGATCGCGGCCTCGCTCCTCCCTCACGAGTTGCCACACAAGCTGCTGCCCGATGCGCAGGACAACGACGACTGGTACGAGAACCTGTTCAGACGCATGAGAGAGGGGGCGGGCTCGCTCGACGCTTTTCTGCAGAACGGAATCCGTTTTGTGACGTTCAACTACGACCGCTCGCTCGAGCAGTTCCTCGTCGTCGCGCTTCAGCGGACATACGCTGTTACGGCATCGGAGATCGCGCAGGCCTTCAAGCAGTCGCGGCTTCAGATCGTGCACGTGTACGGCTCGTTCGGCGCGCTACCCACCCTTGGCGGTGACCTGTCATACGGCGTCGAACCAAACGTCTCGGGGCTGGTCCTTCGGAAGGCCGCCGACTCAATCCACGTCATGGGTGAGGTGGCCACTCGAGCGGGCATCGACGCCGCTCAGAGCGCGCTCATGGGCTGCGAGCGAGTGTGTTTTGTGGGTTTTGGGTATCGCACCGCCAACGTCGCGCGGCTGGAGTTGAAAACGACGCTTCGAAAGCACACCCATGTATTCGGATCAGCCTACAAATACAGCCAGGGCGAACTCGACGACGTTAGAGTGATGTTTCGCCAGGAAGGGCACAGTATCGTGCTCTCGAGTCCGTCGGCTGACGCGCTCAACGCGCTAAAGGAGCTGCCTGCGCTTTCGCAGTTCGAGCTCACCCACCTTGAAGCGTACTCGGCGAAGCCGCCGAACTCGCGCTAACAGATCCTTCGCCGTCCGACGATACGCGGGCTTCCGGTCCAGCTCGTAGTCGGCGAACCAGCCGTCGGCCCAGTTCCGAAAAATCGCGGCGGCAGCCGCCGGCCCACCGGCGCTCGAGACCCATCGGCTGCACGCGCGGCTGCACCAGATCCGCTGGTCGCCGCGGAGCTCGTTCTCGCACGCGCCGCAGAGCCGACGCCTACGCCTACGCAATCAGCCGTGCCTCGAGCGCCGGCAACGGTCTACAAACGGGCGAGAAATTTCGGGCAGGGAAAGAGTCGACTGCCGCGCGGTCTTCGTGGAGGGGGGGTTGTGTTGGCAACGGCTCGCGCGAGCCCGCTCGAAGTAGCGATGCGCGCGATCACTGTCCCCCGGTTGTCCCCCGCACCATCAGACAAGTGCGCCGACTACCAACACAACGGCCGCCGAGCGCGGCGGCCGAAGTGCTGATGCAGTAACGTCTAATGTCTAATGTTGGCCGATGGTCCCGGAACGAAGAACACCGCGGGACGAACTGAAAATCCCTGTGTCCCTCGATTCTGCTTTGCCACAATGTTTGCCGGTCAGTGCCTGCCAATGTGGTCATATTACGTGGCCTCATGCCGATGGTGTAGAACAAAACGAGGGAGCCGCACAGGCTCCCTCGTCTTTTCAGTCCGCTGCTCTACCAACTGAGCTACCTGGCCCAACGGGAGAGGGAAGATAGAAACCTAGGCGTCTGACGCCAAGTAGACGCCCAGACGCAGCGGACGCAGCAGTGGAAAGTAGGGGTGAGGACTAGGGACGCGTTACCACGACTTCACGGCGGGAGATGACGAACCTGACGTTCTGATATGCCGTGGCGTCGTCACGCGGATCCGCATCCAGCGCCACGATATCGGCCACGATTCCCCGGCGCGATCTGGCCTAAGTGGTCCGCGCCGGCTTCGATGTTCTCGCGGACGCGCCGGCGACGGAGAGCTGCGGCGCCACGGTGCCCACGCTGAACGGGACCGAACTACTTGACGGTAATGCTCCCCGAACTGACCGTCGCAGTGGGCAACGCCACGGCGTTGAGGATCAACCCGAGACTTCCCGCCGAGACCGTGACGGTGAAGGGCACCCCCGGCAGAGCTGGCGTGCCATCGCCCATGTCCACCGAGGCGGTGCCGCTGAAGGTGGCGCTCCCGTCCGCTGCGACGGACCCGCTGCTGACTTCGCCTTCGACGGTGATGTTCTGTGCTGTCCCGAGGGGTGACGTACCCAGGAGCACGGCCTGGAACTGGCCCGTCGCCGAGCCGTCGGGCCCGATGAACATCCCTTGACCGAGGGTCAAGCCCTTCAGCGGAATGCC
>Ga0075425_100001548_pt1 | contig 22598 bp, 39 predicted proteins | sample SoiMethybrSBSTD4_FD_75300 | JGI IMG/M metagenome (GOLD analysis project Ga0075425, IMG submission 75300) | Bulk soil microbial communities from a Populus tree surrounding site in Tennessee, USA - Soil MetaG P. TD hybrid SBSTD4 | ecosystem: Environmental > Terrestrial > Soil > Tree plantation... | reverse complement strand
CGGCATGGACGCTCAGTGGCGAGGTTCTGACGCTCCAGACCGCCTATCAGGGCGGCACGGTGTTCGAGACCGCGTCGGTCATTGCCTACAACGGCCGCCTGTCGTGGAGCGGACCCGGGCCGCAGTATGCCTATGCCTATTACGACCCGGTGACTGGTCACGTCTCGAACGTCTCCCCGTACTTAACCATCGCGGCGCAGGACCAGGCCGGCGTGTCTATCTCGCTCGACGACATCATGCCGTCGGTGTCGACAGACCAGACCCGGTTTACTAAGATCCTCATTTTCCGCACGCAGATTGCGGCCGGCGCCAGCGGGGTTCTTTATCCGCTCGGCACCTTTGGATTCCCGCCGACGTTCGAGACGCTTCCGAATGTCGGCTCATCGCCGCTGTTCTTCTTGGACGATCACGCGGACACGGACCTGCTCATCAATGGCGGGTTAATCGCCCCGCTGACGAACAACGCCAAGCCGCCCGCGGCGACCCACATGCTCTACTACGACCAGCGCGTGTGGCTGAATCCGGTAAACGACCCGACGGCGTTGATCTTCTCGGCCGACTTCTATCAGGTCCCGTTCGGGGTCGCAGAGGAATCCTTTCCTCCGTTGAATCAACTTCGCGTCTCCTCTGACGACGGCAGGGTCCGCGGGACGAAGCTGATCGGGAATCTCGCCGAGGTGATGACGGATCGCTACAGCTACATCATCGTCGGCGGCCCCGATGCGGCCTCCTACAGGCTCGTGCGCTTGGGGCCGCAGACTTATGGCGTGGGCGACTATCAGATGGAGGAGTTGCCGGGAGACATCGGCGACAACTCGTCTGCACTGGCCTACATCTCGAGGGACGCGCGGGTGTTCATCCTAGCGCCGCAGTACGGGAACGTCGCGCTGTCGGACCCGGTCTCGGACATCTTCGCGGGCCAGATCAGCACCGCAAACGATTACTACAACACCCGGCTGCACTACTTTCAGGCCACCAACATCCGGCTGCTAATCGTGTCCCTCGCGGGCGTCTGCATGGTCTACAACTTCGATCAGAAGGCGTGGTGCGAGGCGGAACCCTACGACCCCAACAGTCTTGCCGATCGGCCGCCGGAAGGCTTCACGACGATCTTTGGCGGCGATCGCCCCACGGATCTCTTGGTGGTCAGCGCCGGTCAGGTCTATCGCTGGATGGATGTCGGCACGAGTTCTGGGCCGCTGGACGCCTATATCTCAACGCCGCCGATGGACCTGCTCGGTGGCGACAAGCGACGCAAGCGGATCAACTTCGTGCGGGTCTACACGGACGCGCCGTCGATCAACGTCACGGTGAATGTCGACGAGACGACGACGCCCTTCGTCATCGCTGGCACCGTCGAGCCGGACCCGCTCTACTCGATCTATGCCAACCCGTCGTTGCCCTATGACAGCCCGAACGCGAAGGAACTCGTGGCCTTCCCTCTCGCGGCATTGACCGCAGGGGCGACCGCGATCACCGACGGCTGGCGGTTTGCGGTGACCGTGTCGATGCCGTCCGGGGACATCAACCGCTACTCGATCTATGCGGTCGACATCGGCTATCAGGTCTTGGATGAAGACGGGGAGGTCGTGCCGTAATGGCTATCAGCCTCACCGATCCGCGGTTCATCATGGACCCCTACGACTGGTTAGCGGCGCAGCAGTTGAACGCCGGGGTGCCGGACATCTTCCAAGTCTTCCTGTCGACGGCACAGCAGTTGGTGATCTTCCGGGTGGGCACGACGAACATCGGACGCAGCCGTCATCAGGTCGCGGGCTACAACATCCACTTCATCGCGTCGACGCTGGTCTCCGCGTCGACGATCTACTCGCTCGAGGCACAGGAGGCGGCGCTGGCGATATCCGACATCGTCATCTCGACCGGGGCTCCCGGCCCCGGCGGGATCGTTCAGGTCTCCTCCGCCTCGCAGTACGGGAAGGCGGGCTACTACTTCGCGGTGCCGTTCGGGTCGACCGGCCTAGAGTCGCGGTTCTTCGCCGGCCCGGTCCCGGCCCCGCTGCCCGGTTCTCTGGTTACCGCAGTCACGCCTCCCGACGTGTCGAACCCTGCGGTGGTTGTGACGACGGAGACTGTCAACCAGCGGAGCGCGCGCAAGCTGACCTTCTCCGCGACGGTGCCGTCGAATGGGCAGCAGGGCGTCATAGCGATCCTGGGCGGCGGGACCGGCGGGACGCCCGGAGCGCGGTTGGCCGTTTCCTTTTCTGGCGGCGGAGGCTCTGGCGCGTCGGCGACTGCGGTCGTCAACGCCTCAGGCAACGTCAATTCGCCGCCCGACATCATCTTGGCGACGACCGGCTCGGGCTACGCGACGCCGCCCACCGTCACCGTTCCGGGGCTAGCGTCAGGGACGTTTGAGGCCGTCTTGGGGCAGACGACGGACTTCGCCGGCTATCAGATTTATATGTCGGGCTACTTTGGCGGGACGCTGAAAGAGATGCAGGTGATCTCCGGTGGCAACGTGGGCCATCCCAACTCGACGATGTCGGGATTCATTTACCTGTTGCCGGACGTCTCGGCTTCGCCTCCGCCGGCCGTCACGTTCTACTTCGTCTCGATAACCTCGAAGGGCTCGCGGCGGCCGGACCCAACGTCCTCCCCCTCAGTGACTCTGGCGGGAGGTCTGCCGTGAGCGTGCTGTCGCGCAAGCGCCGGTTGCAGGGTTTCCAGGCGAGTGATCAGAGGTACTCGGGCTTGGACCTCGGCGACATCTCCGCCTTCCAGTCGAAGTGGGTTAACTGCGTGTTCGACAACTGCGACCTGACGCTGGCTGACTTCTCGGGCTCCGAGTTTGAGAAATGCGACTTCGCCAAATGCGACCTGACGGGAGCGAGCTTCCGGGCGGCGCGGATTAGAGAGACGGAATTTGTCAGTTGCAAGCTCCGCCGGGTGGCGTTTACCGGCTGCTCGCCCTTGAAGGTCGTCGACTTCCAGAACTGCGACATGAGGCTGGCCTCGTTCTACGACGCGACGGTCGAGCAGGCGAACTTCATCGACTCCAACCTCCACGGCGCGGACATGCGCTTTATCGAGGCGAGTCAGGTGACGTTCAACGGCTCGGTCCTCTGGGGCGTCGCGGTGAATATCGGGTGCCAGTTCTGGAACGCGACGTTTGACGAGAGGAGCGCCGGGATCTTCACCGCGATGGCGGCCCGAATCCACCCGGACCCCGAGTCGGCTAAAATCTTGCGCGAGGTTTCGGGCAAACACTATGAAGTCGCGCGCCGGCTGATGGACGATGCGGCAGATGCCGTGAAGAAGACGGAGGTGCCGACGTGAGTTTTGGCAACCCACAGGCTGATGCAGCCTCCGCGTCCGCAAGGGAAAACGCGCGTTTCCAGAAGGAACTCTCCGACCAGATGTTCCCGGCCTTGCGCCGGCTGCTCGCCACGACCTACGGCGATATCAACATCGACAAGCAGGGCAACCTCGGCATCCCCGACTCGATCGTCAAGCAGTTCGGTGTTGCCCAGACGGGGGTCAACCGGGACTTCGACGTGGCGGAGAGGGGAGCTAACGCCTACACGTCGCAGAGCTTCAAGCAGTCCGGCAACCCCTACTCGCCGGGGCAACTGGACGCGGTACAGCGGCAGCAACTCCAGACGCTCGAGCAGGGCCGGAGCCGGGCGATGGGGCAGTTGAAATTCGAGGAGGCGCAGGCGGGTCTGGGCCAATTCAACCAGTTGATGAACCTGATGTCCGGCGGGGTTGGCTCGGCCCTGAATCTTGGGGCCGGGTACGGCGCAGCCCAGAACGCCACGCTGCGCTTCCTGCCGACGACGACTCAGGAGGGTGCGGGCTTCTCCGGGGCCATCGCGGGAGCCGGGGCGGGGGCGTCTTTCGGCCCCTACGGGGCGTTAGCCGGGGCGTTGATCGGGGGCGTTGGCGGCGCCTTGAGTTACGGAGGCTAGGCCATGACCGGCAAACCTGAACAGTTCCAGCAATCGAGCGAGGCGGTCCAGACCGCCCGGCAGAACATGGAGGCGGCCTACGGGATAGCGATACCCGGTGTCCGGCGTCAGCAAGGCGTTTTGCAGGCCGCTCTGGCTCAGGGCGAGCCCGGATACCAAAAAGCGGCGTTCGACGTTTCTAGGGGCATCCTAGGCGACGCAGCGGCCACTCAGGAGCAGAGCGCAGTCGCCCAGGCTCGGGGGCTCTCACGGCAGGCTGCCGGGGGCGGTAATCTGGCGGCGCAGCAGGCTTTCGGTCAGAACTACGGGTCGAGGCTCGCCCAGGCCATGTACTCCTCGAGGATCAACGAGGCTTCGGCCAACGTCGAGCAGATGGACAAGGTCTTGGGCTTCATGACGGGGGCGAGCCAGCAGGCGGGCTCCGGGGCGCTATCGGCGATGGGAGCCCAGATCGGGGCGATCCCCTACCTGCGGCAGTACGACCCGACCTACGCCAACGTGGTCGCGGCCCTGAATGCCGGCGGGACCCTGTACGGGGTTGGGCAGCAGGCCGGGTGGTTCAACACCAAGTCCCAGATCCCGACGACCGGCAACACGTTCGCCAGCGTCTCCCAAGGCATGTCTCCGGCGATTGGATAGCGAGGATTTATGCCGTTACCTTTCGGTGACAACTCGATGGCCGAAGCGACGCAGTCGTATGAGCCGCTGGACCAGGCTAGGCAAGCCCTGGCCCTTGCCACCGGGGTCTCGGGGGCTCCGCCGGCCGCCTCGCTCGCTGGCACGATGACGGGCGGCGGCGCCCCGGTCCAAGCTCTCCCGCGGCTGCCGCAAGGCCAGAGCCTTCAGAACGTCCTCCAGTCGGTCCAGCAGACCAACGCGATGATGGCTCGAGCCAACGAGGAGGCCCAGAGGAAGCCGCCGGAGATCGTCGCCAAGCACGACCCGACGACCGGGCGGACCTCGTGGGACTTCAACGGGCTGCCGGCTGAGGATGTTCAGCAGGTCTTTCAGGCGCTCCAGTTCACCCGGCGAGCCATGCAGAGCTACGACACGGAGTTGACCCGGCTTCGGCAGCAGGAGCAGAACCTCTCGACAGGCTTCGGGCCGATCGGGAGCGCCCTGGCGCATCTGGGTGCCAATCTTGCGATCGCGGACCCGCGGCTGCCCCCGATCGTCCGGGCTCTTGGCATGACGGCCAAGGAGATCAACCCGACGATCGAGGAGACGAGGGACCGGGAGTTGCAGGTCGCCTCTGGTTTGGGAGGGTTGGCGGAGAAGCAGCAGGCGATCATCAGCGGGGCGGCCTCGCGCGCTGCGACCCTAGCGCAGCAGCAGCTTACGCTTCAGGAAAGCCAGCGCCACCACGAGGAGACCGAGAAGGCCGCCGCGGCCGGGTTGCAGGAAAAGCGGGAGAAGGCGCTGGACGCCGAGTCGCGCCTCTACCTGAAACAGAGCGGCGGCAGGACGATGCCCGAGGCCGCATTCTCCACGCTCGCTAAGGGGCTTATCCCCGGAATCAGCGACGAGGATGTCCATGCCAAATACGTCGAGCATCAGGAGATGGGCAAAGACATCGCCGACAAGATCGAGAGCGATCGGGCATTTACGAGATCGGAGCGAGAGGCGAAATTCAAACAGCAGCAGGCCATGGAAACGCAGCGCCTCGGAAACCGCCTGCGCACCATGCAGGCCGGCGTTGAGTTCGACAAGGCCAAGAAGGACTACAGCAATAATCTCAAGCTGGACGATCAGTGGAAAGTCGTCAGCGCACCCGACCACAAAGACCTGATTGAACTGGCGACGACAGAAAAGTATCTCGACACGATGGAGGCGATGGTCAAGGACCCGACGACTGCGAAATATGCCGGGTTAAATTCTGTCCTTGGGGCGCATCTTCCGGTGTGGGCCAAGGGCGCGGATCGCACCAAGTTCGAGGAACAGATGGCCCGAGAGACGCCGCGAGTCCTGAAGCTCATCAGTGAGAAGGGCGGCACGTCCCTGCTTCGCACGGAGCAGGGAATCAAGTTGGTACAGTCGATCGGGGCGGCCAAGGAGATGCGGCCGGCTCAGACTCTCGAGATCATTCAAAACCTGCGTGGCGCGATCCGGCAAGGCCGCCAGTCCATCGTGCAGTATTACGATCCCTCCACATTCCGGGCCGGGTTGCCGGTGTTCGGTAGGGACGTGGATCTTGTGAGTGGTGGTGGACAGGCTGCGCCGGCCGCTGGTGGTGGCGGTGCCGGCGGAGCCGGCGTCATCGAACTGGAGAAGGGTCCAGACGGGAAGTTGAGGCCGAAGCAATAATGCCTATCGTAAAGCTTCCAAGCGGTCAGCAGTTCAGTGTTCCCGAGGGGACTTCGATGGACGACATCCTCTCTTACGCCGAGGGCATGAACAAGCCCTTCAAGGAGCGGGCGGCGGCAAACCTCGCCGGCCTAAAGCAACAGGCTGGCATGGCTCCTACAGCGACTTCCGCCCAGACCGCGGGCGCATTCCAGCAGCAGGGGAAGGTGGCGCAGCAAGCGGAGCTAGACAAGCAGGTCGTCAGGGAGGCTTCTCGTGCGACGAAAGTCCTCGCCCCGACGATCGTAGGCATGGCGACGGCTGGCACCGGTCTTCCCGCTGCACTGGCAATCATGGGCGGCACCGGATTCGGTTCTGCGCTCGCCGGGACAGGTCTGGAGAAACTGGTCGGGGCGAGTCATGCGACTTTGGCCGACATGATCAAGGAGGCGTCCATCAGTGGGGCCGTCGGCATGGCCGGCGAAGGGCTTGGCCGCGGCGTTGTGATGCTCGCCAAGCCGATCGCGCAGAAGTTCCTGCCACAGGCGATTATCCAAGCCGCCGACCGCACCGACGCGGGTCGCGCCTTTCTGGATGCCAAGAATGGCGAACTGCTCAACTCGCTCCAAGCGGAGGTCAGCGCGGCCGGCCGACAGGTCGGCAACAAGGCGGGCAAATTCGCCGTCGACGCTTCTGGACCGATGCAGCGGATGGCCGCCGGCCTGAAGCAGATCAAGGCGCGCGGCGCGCCGTTTCCTCCACCGCCACCGGTGCCAGGGGCTCCCCCGGTACCCCCGACAACGACCTTTACCAAAGCCTACGGTGGCGTAACGGAGGAAGCCGATAGGGCTCTAGAGGCGTTGAGAGGGTCGCTTCAGCAGGGCGGCGCCTATGGCGGCGGCATCGAGTCGCTGAACGCGCTCATCAACGCGAAGAGGGAATTCCAGCAGATCGTCTTCGGTCCCAAGGCGAGAGAAGTCCTCGGCGATGCCGCAGTCCCGGTACTCCAGAAGGGCGTCCAAGACTTGAACCAGATCATCAAGGACGGCCTGAATGTCGTCGGCTCCAAGGCGAGCAAGCTCTACGAGTCCCTCAACGACCTGGCGAAGCTTCGCACCAGAAAGGACACGCTTGAGTCCGCAGTCGCCGATCTGATCACGCGCCACATCGCGGGCTCGACCATCGGCGCCGCGATGGGCTATGGCCTCGGGCAGACTGTCCCGATCAAGGGCGCCGGTACTACCGGGGCCATCGCGGGTGCCCTGCTCGGTCGGAACATGGTCAACAACTATGCTGCCAAGACGCTCGCTCCGCTGGTGCTGGAGCAGATGGCGATTCACGGCGGGGCTACCGCCAGCATGAGGGCTGCAATGGCAAATCTGCGTGGAGGTCGCATGGGGGCTTTCTTCCTCCTTGGCAAGAGGGCTCTCGAACAGTCCGGGGCCGACGACACGATCGAGCGAGCAATGTCGCCAACTCTTAACCCGGAACCGACCCCGGTTCCGAGACCGTAGTTTGACGTCATGATGACACTGTTGTTCTGGGCTGCCGTGGCGGTCATATTGTTCGGGCTCTGGCTTAAACGCTTACTGAGAACCGGCCTACATCATGATGACCACGGTCGCCCCGCTCGCTGACCCCGCCTGCCTGCCGGACCTCTGCCGGGAGTTCAACCTCCCGCTCGCAGAGGAACGGACTGGTCGGGAGATCGCCATTGGCGGCCGCTACTACCCCGGCGTGCGCGACTTCTCCTGGCCCTACTACTGGATCATGCACGATGAGGGGTTGGTGACCGGCGGCCTCGGCCCCAACGTCCATGGGGCAAGCTGCATTCGGGCGATCGCCAGCAACAGCCCGATGCTCGCGGAACGCTTCCTGCACCCACTCCGGCCGTTGCTCAAGGCGCTCGGCTTCGCCGGCTTGATCGAGGCCAACGTCGTCGTCGACTCCGACGGCAAGGGCTATCTGAAGGGCTTCGACCTCGAGGAGCCGCGGTATGCGCTGCGGCAGGTCTTCAACGACACGTGGCACTACGATAGGACCGGCCTCTACGACTTCCTCGCCCAACTGCGCATCTGGCGCATCGGGGAATCCGCCTTCGGCGACTACGTCTGTGGCCGCGGTTCGACGCCTCGTAAAGCCTTCCGGCAGGCGCAGGACGCCGCGGCGAAAATGAAGATCCCGCAACTCTGCTACCGCACGGACGGCGGCGAACGGGTCAAGGACGACTTAGACTTCATCTCTCGCGCCGGGTGGCTCCGCTGAACCCGCTCATCGACCTCCTGCTCGGCGCGCTGACCCTGGTTGTCGGGGTCGGGACTACCATTTCGCTCGGCAACCGGACGCTGCTCAAGGAGATTTCAGAGAAGATTTCAGAGAATGATGCAAGGCTCGGGGTACTTGAGGAGTGGAGGGTGAACCACGAACGCTGGAAGGAGTACCAGATTCAGGAGATCAAGCAGCACCTTGAGGCGTTGCAGCATCAGTACGTGGAGCGCCGCCGTCGCCCTAGGCCCGACGAGCCTCGCTAATCCTCGTCCCCCTCCCACGTTGTCACCTTCTGGGCCAGGATCTGATTGATCAGCGGGACGGCGTCGCCTCGAGCGAACTCCTGTGGCGTGAACTGAAGGACGATCCAGCCTTCGACTTGAGCGAGGTTGCACTTCTCGTTGTCACGTAGGCGGCCCTGCCGGTTGTGGCCGGACTTGTTCATCCAGATGCCGCCCTGAATTTCGATGGCGATGCGGTGGCCGCGGTGAGCCACGTCGAAACGGAAGCGTCTGCCGGGGATGAGGTCGTTGACTTCATCCTCAAACCCCGGCAGACCCCAAGCCCTCAGCATCTCTGAAGGCATTCCGTAGCGAGTCACGCTCGCTTACCCTCCGCCCACTGGCGCTCTCGCAGCAACGCCGACTGGAGAAGCTCGGTGATGAAGGCGATCAACTCGTCCATCTGGGGCTCGTCGGCGCCGCTCTCCGCCAGGATGAAGCGTTTGATGTCCTGCCAGCCGGTCGAGTCCTGCAACTCCCTGACGGCCTTGGCGAGCCGGGTCTTCTGGACGCTGTTCACGAGGCGAACTGCTTCGCCAGCTTGATCGCGGCGCGCACCCCGTTCTTGGCCCGCTCCTTCTTGACCTCGGCCTTTTCGACCGAGGACAGGTTTCGGATCACGCCCATGTACTTGCCCTGGAGCCGGCGGACGTGCTGTTGCATGGCCGACAGGTTGGCCTTGGCGCGCACCTTCTTGCCCGCGACCTTCCGCTGCCTGACGCGCCCGTTGGCCTTCGCCTTGACGGGCTTCAAGCCGAAGAACGCCGCGAGGCGTCCCTCCGCAGCCCGATAGTTCGCGATCGCCTTTTCGACTTCCTGAACCGAGATCAGATTCATTTCATGCTCCTTTTTAGATATCCTCGAACCCTTCGTCAAACGTCTCCTGTGAATCCGGGTCCGGGGCTTCAGTTGCGACTTCCGCAGCCTTTTCAGCAGCGACTCCGCGTAGCCGCCTGGCGAGCGAGATGGCGTGGTCGATTCCGCTGGACTCGTTGGCGGCTCGGACGAGCTTCTGGTCACTCTCTTTGAGGCTTCGGAGGAGTCCCATGTACTGTCCCTGCTTGACGCGGGCGGCACTTTTGGTTTTCGCCGCGGACGCGGGCGCGCCTGCGGCGGACTCCTTTCTCGGAGAGGGTGCGGTCTTTGGGGTAGCCGGGGGCAATGTCGTCTGTGGAGTCGACGTCAAGAGCGACGCCGTCGCGCTCGACATTCCCAGTTCCTCCTGCAACACCCGGACCTTCCCGTCGATCTTGTCCTTTTGAGTCAACAGTCTTCCCAACAGTTTGATCTTCTCTTTGTCCAATTGGGTTCTCCTCCTCTGTGAACTATACCACTATTCTTTCTTCTGGTCGCCGCGAATGGCATCGCGGACCAAGTTGATCCCTTTCGCAATCTGGTCGAGTTGCTACCTCTCCATCATGATGACGTCTGTCATCAGCAGCGTCAGGGTGATCGTCACGACCTCTTCATTGAAGTGGCGCACCTCCTTGATGCTCGTCTCCTTCTTCACTTCTTTCTCCGCATCTTGCTCGGCTTCGGCGGGACCGACTTTCCTTGCTGCCGCTGCTCGCTCAATCCGATTGCTATGGCTTGCTTACGGCTCTTGACCACTGGACCCTTCTTGGACCCCGAGTGCAGCGTGCCGGTTTTCCACTCGTGCATGACCCCCTTCATCGACTTGGGCATCTTCTTCACCTCCATTCTGCGCCTGACTGGAATAAAATCGACGTGGTAGCCGCTGCCGCACTTACGACAGCAGACGCTCCATTCGTTGTCCGTGCCGCGATACCAGGGCAGGAGGTAGATCACCCACCGCATCACTTCTCCCGTCTCCCGAACTTGTCGAGGGCGGCGCGGACCTCTTCGTACAGTTCGCGGGATGGGTTCTCGTTCTCGACCCTCTCCAGCAGATCCGCGAGGTTGACCAGCTGCGCCTCCGCCTCCGCGAGCCTCCTGTTGGCCTCACGAAGAAGGCCCTCCAAGGTTGAGCATGTGGACTGAACGCTCGAAATCGACGCCTCCGCATCCTCTAGCTCCTGCTCGACGTCTCGATGGACCGGGCAGACGTTGCGCGTGTAGCCGACCTCCAGCTTCTCCAGATAAGCGATCTTCGCCTCCGCCTCTCGCAGCGCCGCGACGAGACGATCGATCTCCGCTCCGGCGTGCGTATACATGCCGACGACCTCGTCACGCTCCAGTTCGCATTCTCGCAGCGCGGACTCGGGGACGACGACGATCTTCTGGCTCAGCTTGTGGTCGGACGGTGCGTAGCAGTACCAGCAGTACTCTTGCCCGGTGCAGACGACCGGAGCCTTCGTCTCGCCGTCGGTGTGCAGCGTCCACCGCTTCGGCGCGGGGCGAGTACGCATGTCCTCGCCGCCAATGGGCGGCTGCGGGCCTTCGGGCGGGGACTGCCCAATCTCTACAACGTCGGCGGGCTTGCGCTTGCGGTCCTCTTCCTCCCACCGCTCGAAGCATTGGCGGCACGCCCAATCTCCGGCCTCTTCGGGGATCGGGTCGCCGTTGATCGGGCCGCCGCAGAAGTCGCACTTCTCCGGCATACCGCCGCGGAGATCGATGAGAAAATCGAGCGTGTCGAAATCGTCGTCGATCACTTCCCCTCCCTTCCCCGCGTCGGCGGGCTTGCGCGCAATCTTCGCGGCGTACCGCTTCGCCCAAGCTCTGACCCGCTTGACTTCGGCGGGACTCCGCGTTGCGTAGCCACTCTCGATCAGCGAAATCGCGGCGCGGAATCCGACTCGCCATCCGCGAGACCATCCCTTGCCATCGGGCGGCCCCCCCCAAGTGTCGTGCGGGAATCCAACCGGCCCGGCCCCGTCGCTCTTGACGACGCTCCGATAGTGAGAGCGTAGCCGGGCGATAATCCGCGTCTCGATCGCGGGCCGCTTCACGACTTCTCCGGCGCGACGAGGATGGAACGGATCTCGCCCACGCCGATATGCGCGTCGTCTCGCATCCCGTCAATCTCGGCCTCGATGCGCCCTCGCAGTTCCAGCGCGGCCTGCACGGCGGGGGTCAACTCGATGGTGGTATGCCCACCCGTGTGTTCGCAGCCGGGGAACGCGACGAGCCATTGCGCCTGTCTCGGCGGCGCGGGCTGCTGCTCTGTGTCCTCTAGACATCCGCCGCTTACGCCGTGGTAGCACGGTCCCAGGTTTTCGCTCGCGGCGGGCGGGGGTTCGTATATGTGTTCGCTGTCGCGCGTATGAAGCGTGTGGCAGCCCCTAACACCGAGGTTACAAAAGAGAGTGGTCGCGGGATTGTTCCCGCCGTTCGTTAACGGCTTGTCGGCTGGAAGACCGCGAGGTGATGCGGGAAACGGGCCGACTTCACCATCCCGAGTCGCGTACTCGGACGGACCACTCGCGGCGGGCGGGGAGGCGTTCGGGCAATCGTCTTGGTGCAGATCGCGGAACTCCAGACGGCCACAGCATTCCTTCGCGGGCGCGGCGGGGGGCTGGAAGAAGCTGGGGCGCGGGTTAGCCCTGAGACATTCGCATTCTTTCCAAGCACAATATCCGCCCTCTTCGATCGGCAGATGGTTGACCCAAATGTGCCCACACTCGCATCTCTCCTCTTCCGGCGCGGCGGGGGGCTTGTTGTCCACCAGATATCTCCAGTACCCACCCGGATTCGGCTCCAGCACGAGTATCCGGTCGTCCAGTTCTTTCGCTATCGCCTCCAGATTGCGGAGGCGCTCCTCCACCGCGTTAAAGCGCTTGAGGATATCGGCCTGGAGATTGTCGAGGGCGTCCTGCCACAGAAACTTGGCCTTCTGCATCAATTGGAAGTTCATGGCTCAATCTCGCCTTCTGGTGTTCGTTTGTAATAACTGTGTCCGTAAGAGCGAAGCACGCACGGCGAGCCGAGGCTGCACTCCGTGCCGCTCCCAATGTGCCGCTCCCACGGCCCGCTAGCGCCTGCGCCGGAATAGGCGCGTCCGGTGCCCACCTGCGCGTTGAGGAAGACGGAGGGCGTCATCAGGGCCAGCAGGCCCAAGACTGCGCGCTTCACTTAAGTGCCTCCAGTATCATTACGACAACCAGCCCGACCACAAACAGGACGACGGCCAGCGCAAAGATGAGGTCTGTCCAGTCTTCGGGACGCCATTGGCTCACTTCTTCTTCTCCGGTTTCTTGATTTCCGCGATCGCAAACCCGAGAGCCCAAAACATGATGCCGACAGAAAAGAACTGCCCAAACTGGATGTCTTCAAGCGTTGGCGGCGTGTATGAGAGTTTGGTTAGGACGCCGATCGCCATGAAGACCGCGCCTGCAAGAACGAAGCGGCCCATCATTATTTCCCCTCCGGTTTCTTGTCGAGGCCGAGGTGCTTGTGGATGGCCTCCACGCGCTCGCAGAGAATGGTTACTCGCACGGCGTACACCAACACCGTAAGCGTGATGAGGACAAGAAGAACAGCATCCCCGAAGCTCATTCCGGCCTCGGCGTCACAACCTCAACGCGCATTGGCTCCGGCCGAATCGGCATCAAGACTTCGGCAACCAACCGGCCGTTTCTGATGCAGCGCATTTCAACGCCCGGGGCGGGATGATCGAAACATGTCACGTCGGAGGCGAAGGCGATGGCCGGATGCGACTCGACGTAGCCGTCTGCGCCCACTTGCCTCATCGCGTGTGGCGGCGCAATCATGTCGGTCGGCACGGGCTTGGGCGTGCAGACGGGCTTCGGCCCGCAGGTCGGCGTGTAGCACACCGGGCAGCCGGGAGTCAGCGTCGGCGGCGGAGGAAACGTCGGCGGCACCTGAATCGTCGGCGTCGGGCTCGGTGTCACCGTCGGAGTCACCGTCGGAGTCGGCTCCGTGTTGCAGCAGGCGTAGAAGTTGTACCAGTAGGTCTTGGCAGGCTCGGGAAGCTGCGCGATCTTCACCGGCTGGTAGATCAGGGTCCCCGGCGGCGGCGTGATGTTGCAGTTGTAGGAGATCGGGCAGTTGTGGTTGACGTACCACTCCGTCCACACCGAGAGCGCCTCGGGCGCCGTCACGGGAGGCTTCTGGTAGCCCTTGTTCCCTGGCCCCTGGTCGCCGATCGGATAGTTGAAGCCGTCGTTCGCCGAGACGATGAAGGTGTGGGCGCCGCAGCCTTGGCCGGAGAAGCCCGGCCTGCTCTGCCACATCTGCGTGTAGGGCGAAGCCTCGCATCGCTGGATGTAGAACCGGGCCTGCGTGCAGTAGTTGACACCGGCCGGGACCCACGGGGCCAGCGGACGGGGCGTAGGACAAGCGGCGGCGGCAGTCGCGGCGACCTTCTTCTCGAGCGCGCGCCGCTGAGCCATTTCGGTCGCACCGAACGCGGCTAGCGCAATCATCGTTCCGGTAATGACCGCAGTCTTGGTCGTCATCGTGTCCCCTTGCACTTCGTATAAAAAGCCGCGACCAGCACTCCCGCAATGTAGGTCGTCTTGAGCCTCCACTCGACATTCTCGAAGTCTTGGTACTTCGGGAACTCCCACAGTTCCCCCTTGTAGGTCGGGTTGACGTAGGTGTAGACCGTCTCCCAGTCCTTGCCCGCTTCTCGGGCCTGCAACTCGATGTTAGCCGTGGTGCCGTCGGTGTTGTCTGCCCCAAAGCCCACGGCTGCCGGGTAGCAGAGCTTGACGGGCCTGGTCGTCGTGTTCTTCGTGTGTTCCTCGAGGTAGGTCACCGGGCGATAGCCCTTCTCCTCCGCCTCGTACTTGAAGTTCTTCTCCACGGCTTCGGCCTCGGGATGCGTGGACGTGACGACCGGCTCCTTGGGCTCGGACTTGCAGGCCACGGAGATTACGAGCAGGGCGAGCGCGACCCACAGGAGTTTCTTGACTACGTAGTCGTAGGCGGCCATGTCACGCTCCTTTTGACGGTATCCATGAACTGAGTTGTGAGCCTCTCGATTTCGGCGAAGGACAGGACGTGCATCAGCGGGCCGACGATTTGGATTTGCATGAACAGGCCACCATCCGGCGTCGACAGATCCTCCGTGCCGTCGAGCAGGATGCCGCGTTGGGGGTCGGGCGGTGAGCTAGACATTGTCTTCCTCCATCATCGCTTTCCACTCCTTGAACATCTCGGTCTGGACCTTCCGGTCTCTTACATCGGCGGCCTTCTCGAAGCCGTGCGCGCCGAGCATCATCATGAAGCGTTCGTGGTCGTAGGCGTCGGCCCCCTTGGCCCACCCGATCCACTTCGTGTTCGGATCGAGCGCCGGAGACTCCCCGTCTTCCTTTGGGACGCGCTTGGGACCCGGTACATCCTCGCGCCACGGGTAGTCGAAGGGCTCGCCGTCCTTGCGCCGCCACAAAGGCTTCTTCTCACCCTTGTTGTTCTTGCCCACGCCAGTCGTCCATACGCGGACGGCGTACTTCTCCAGCCACGCCCGGATGTACCGCTTGTCCCAACAGTCATCCGCGATCCCGAGGTCCTTCGCGGTGCGCCGCAAGGCAATCGATTTGACGACCTCCGCCGCGGTGGCCTTGGAGAGGCGCGGGTTGTTCGGCTGGAAATCGGCCTCCCCGATCGCGGTCGAGACGACGCGGCCCTCGCAGATCAAGGCGTACTCGCGGCAGAGCGTCTCGCCGTCCTGATAAAAGCCGCCCACGGGGATCAGACCCCAACCACCAGGGCCAAAGGCTTCGTTCAACCTGCGCCGGTACTGTACCTGCCCGTAGTAGATTTCTCCTGTGGGCAAGATGTCAATGTCGTCGGGGTCCGGGGCGCGCTCGATGATCGTTTGCTGCGCTTCGGTGAAACGCCGCAAGCCGACGCCGACGTGGGCTGCGAGGGATTGCGCCGGAGTATCGTGGGCCGCAGGGGCTTCTTCTCGGACAGCGAGCGTTCCCGGCGTGTCGTCTACGAATTCCATGGTCTCGGCATCAAAGTCGTTCATTGGGTTCTCCTCCCCTAATTATGCTTTTACTGCGGCAGCGGTTCATTGTCAAGGCGAACCTTGTCGATTTCGTCCAGATGGTACTGATACCAGTCCATCCCTAAGAACATGCCAATCACCACGTCCTCCTCCCCGTTCCGCCGCGCATACTCGACAGCAGGGATCAGCGTCTCCTTGTTGGCCTTCCAGATCCTGCGCGCCATTTCCATGAGGAGGTGGCTGTTTATGGGCTTACGATCCATAGACCTTGGCCTGCGCCCTTTCTCCGTAGGGGCACCCAATGTCCCTGCCGGTTTTCCAATCCTTCGATCCGATCCTCCACGCTCCGCAATATTGCGCCGTGCAGACCCAAGCCTTGCGCTGGTCCGTGGTGTCGACGGGGACCCACCGATCCTTCTCGATCGCGTCGGTAATCTCCCCCGCGATCCCCTGATATTGGGCCTGCACCCGTTCGACTAGCCCTTGACTAACCTGGCCTAGCTCCACGTCGACCTTGGGCGTGACGTTCTCGACAATCACGGCCAGCCCTACGTCGGCAATCCCGGTGCCGATCGCGTAGGTGGCAAGCTGGCGGCTGTTCTGCGCGGAGCCCTTGCTTGGCCCTCGGCCCTGCCGCTTGACGTCCAGCACGCGGTCGTTGACCCCTTCGTCGGCGACTAAATCCAGCCGGGATTTGATGGGGACCTCGCCGAGGGTGAAGTTGACCTCCGCCTCGACCGATTTGGGCATTGTCTTTTTGCGCCAGGGGGCGCTCTGAGACACGATCTTCCCGAAGTAGCCCTGTTCCCGCGCCACGATCTGCTCAGGCGTCACGGCGCCACGGTTCGGGTCTTCGGCCATGAGGGCCACCCGCTGCTCGAGCCCTGCGAGGAAGGCTTCTTCCAGATGCGAGTCGGGCAGGTTGGTTCCGGTCTTGATCTTCTGGCCCAAGTCCGTTTCGAGGATGGTTTCGTGGGTCTGCTTTTTGACTTCGAGTCCGCAGTCCGGGGGCGCCTTTGCCCCTTCGGCCACGAATATCCGATATTGCATCTGGCAGCGTTCCCACGTGTTGAGTTGGGACGGGGACAAATGCCCGTAGGGCAATTTGTAGCTCATTGCTCAACCTCTTTATCGTCAGACGCGGGGTCGCTGGTGACAAAACCTCCGCGAATCATGGCGACAAGGTAGCCCCGCTCCTGGGGAGTAATCTGCCGGTGCGGCTCGCATTTGACCCCCCCCGCACCATCCTCATGCCACGTGCCGCGCTCGTTCGTGTAAGTCGGAAAGCCAATCTTGCAGCCGATACAACCCTCTACCTTCATTCGACCCTCCAGAAATCCATGTATCGCTTGTCGGACGCTCCCGGAGCCAAGGTGTGGGGCTTGCCGTCGGGGATCAGGGTCGTCGGCCCATCCCCTTTCTTCAGTTTTTGGAGCGCCCCGCATTGTGCGCACCAGAGCCAGAACCTCCCGTCAAGACCGGCGCGGGGGAAGATGCAGCCACGGCCCCGATGTCTGCACCGCTTATACGCCATATTTGCTCGGCTTCCACGTCGTGTGGGGCATCTGCTCCAGCATCGCGTCCGCGTACTGGAACGCGGTCATCGCCACCTCCTCCGGGCTTGCGTGGGTGCCGTGGGACAGGATGCCGGTCAAGGCCGCCGCCGCGAACTTGTTCCGGATCAGCTTGGCAGTCAAGGTTGCGACCACGTCACTTGACAGGATCGCGTTGAGGCGCTCCTTGATATCGTCGTCCATCATCGGGTAGTCGTCCATCTCTTCCACGCCTGACCTCCTCTAGGGCTTTTGCCCACAGTTCCTTCCTCAACTCCACCGTTGGCCGAGTCACGGGCCTGAATATCAAGAGCCTGACAATTTCTGTTAATGTCATGGAGCCTCCCTAATATCTATGCCGCAATGTCGCCTGATGGTGCGGATGTAATTCAAATAGGTTCGGGAATCCTGGCGCTTGGCGACCGTGACTGTCGCCACCACCTTCTTCCCGTGGAAGACGGACAGGTGCCTTCCGTGCCCGTACTCGAGCCTGAGCCCTGATGCCCTGATCGCATCGAGCAGGCTGTCCACGTCGGTAATTTTTCGCCTGTTCATCTGTTCCCCCGAAACCGGGTGTACCATCTGCGCGGAGGTGTCGCATGACACGCTTTAGCATCAAGGTCGGGGGAATGATCCCGTTCGCGCTCTGCCTCGTCGTGGTCAACCCGCTCTACACGTTCGCGCACTGGCTGGCCCGTATCATCATCCAGCATTAAGACTCGCAGTTTCTCCATCTGACGGATCTCCTCTTCGGAGAACGTCTCCGGGGCGCGGTACTCGATGCCGCGCCTCACCATTTTTTCTCCTTGTGCCCCTCGCTCTGGACGTGCTGTTCCAGCTTTGCAAGGTTGCCGTCGGCGAACTGCTCTGGCGACCAGATCGGTGAGTCGTCGCCACACAGGTCGCAGGTAATCCGCTGCCGTGGCCCCGCGAAGGTGTCTCGCATCGTGACGATCATTCCGTCAATCGCCTCGATCTTGTCAATCTGCTCTTTGCTCAAAACACTGTGATCCACAAGCTCCCCCTTTTCGTTGTATCTCATCATTCCCCCTTCCGAATGCGCGAGAGGAGGGGCGCAATCTTGTTGAAGTCTGCGCGGTTGCTTGACTCCATCTCCCTCGGAAGCCAAGCATGACCAATCTCGTCATGCAGAATCGCCAGTACGCTTGTCAGTGCCTCCAGCAGCACGGCGCGGGTGGCGAGAAGGTCGGGGATCGGGCCACCGAACGGGCCACCCTTCGTGTGGTCGTGCATTATCTTTTGTAACGCTTCCGCCTCCGCGTCTGAGACGAAGCGGGTGGCGGGGGCCGAGTCACGTTTGCCCGCCTCGTAAGCCTCAAAGAATTCCATGCTTTCCCTGTCGCTCATTGTCCCCCCTTGCCCGCCGAGAGGCGGCGGGCGTGGTATTCGCCAGAGTGCCAGTCGCCGTAACTCACGTATTCCGGGTTACCGATCTGATAGAAACAGTCCCGGTGATACGGCTGCTTCGTCTCGCTGTCCTCGTGGGGATAGCCGAAATACGGATCGTCGACCCGATGGCCGCAACCGTAACACTTGCGCGCCCCGTCGCCGTAGTCCGCCATTTGGTATTTCATCGCCCCACCTTGTCCTTCCCCGCCGAGAGGCAGGCGGCCAGAAACCGCTCACGATCAAACCGGGGATTCGTTGTCGCCAGCGCGTCCGCGAAGCTCTCCGCTAGGGACTCGAACAGATAACTAAACTGCGACTCTTGGGCGTAGTCGTTCTTGCGAAGCACCTCCGCGATTAGTTTGAAATCCTTCTTGGTCATGACGCCTCCTCCACGTTCCCATCCTCATCCTCGATGCTGCGATCTTCGACGTGATCGACCCACTGATCCCGTTCGACGCTCCCGGCCTCCAGAAACTTCTTGTATGCCTTCTCCTTCGTTTCACCCTCTACCGTGTAGTAGACCGTTTCGGTGATGTAAAACTTGGGCATTGGGTTTCTCCTCTCTTTCCTGTATACGCCCGCGTGGGCGCGTTGTCAATACCAGAATTACGCAAGGAATCCTTTTTCCGATTCTCGAATCCGCCAAAACATTTTCTGTTCCATTGACCCCCCACCCCGAAATTCCAGGCCCCCCTCTTCCTTCGACAGGAGGCGCCAGGCGCCCTAGTTGAGACTGCGTCTCAGTCTATGTCTCAGCCGCGCATAGACCGGTCGGACATAAGAACCGATTATTGTAAACTGTCAAAGAACGTCAACCCTATGACATAAATATGCCATACGGCGACAAAAAGGTTCCGCATTAATCTATGTAAAATCATTGTCGACTGTGAACCTGCGAGCGTAAATGCGCGTATAATGGGACTCCCTACGGGGGAAAGGGGGGAACCACAAAGCAAACCGAAACGCGAACCTTAGGCGCATAGGTCGGAGCGCATCTCTGTCTCGCGGGCAGGTGGGAAAGGGTCAATAGTCCGCGCATGTCGCGCGGCAATTTCCTGTGCGCGCAATCCCGCGCGCACGGCAAGGGGGTCCTCATGTACTCATCCAATGGCGGAGAGTCCGGCTATCAATCAATGGTTGTCTATCAAGAGAAGTGTGAGGCGGAGGCGCTGCGCAACGGTCTTTGCGCGAAGCTCGCGCTGTCCGTCCTGACACTCGCGCGTGTCGACGCGCGCAAGGTCGAACAGTGGGAAGAGATCGTGCGCGAATTCTCACGGCGCGCAGCGCATCTCGCGCACACGGCGGGTTACTGAATCGCTCCCTCATTCAGAGAGAGCAATTCCGCTCTCTCTCATTTCGGAGGTCACGTCGATGTTAGGTTCAGTCGAAACTCAGAATCGCATCTTTCAAATCGTCGGATCGGGAGAGCATTGCATTCTCTACGGCGAACCGGGCACCGGGAAATCAAGCTTCGTCCGCAAAGCGTCGGAAGCGGCAGGCATCTCACTTCATGCGCTCCCGATAACGCGCGGCTGCTCCGGTCAGTCGCTGTTCGCGTTGATCGCTCCCGATTCGAAGGGTATGTGGCAAAGGTTGGACGGGCCATGCACGCGAGCGGCGCGTGAAGGCGGCATCCTGCTACTGGATGATTTGCACGTCGCAGGTCCGGACGTGGAGTCCGCGATCTACTCAGCGGCGGACAGGCATTCGATCGAACTGCCGTGGGGGGAAGTGATCACACCGCACACGCGCTATCAAGTGATCGCCACTTCAAACGTCGGACCGGAGAAGCTCGCTCCGGCGATTCGCTCGCGCTTCGCCATTGAGATCGCGGTCAATGGCATCCTTCCGCAGACGGTCGAAACGATGCCCGCGTGGGCGCGCAATCTTCTCGCATCGCTCCCGGACTCCGCTCCAGGCGCGCCGATCGACACGCGCAATGTGTGGGCGTCGATCCGGCTTGCTCAGAAATTCGGTCGCGCGACCGCGCTTGATCTCGTCTTTGGAACGGCGCAGGGGAAGGAAATCGAAACGGCTTGCCTCATGGCGGAGAGAAAGTAGGAGGCGGGCCATGCAGCAAATCATTCCTACTCCCGGCATCGTGCATCCGGGCATCTGGCACGTAGAGAATCATCCGCAGGAGGGGCACGGTGGGACGGACATAGGCGCGCGGCGAATGCTGGTACCTCTGGACGATTCGCCGGGGTCGGCGTTTGTACGTCAGCACGAAATGGCGCACGCGACGATCTCGCCCGATGTCGAAAAGGTTATGAAGTCTCGAAAGCGGCGCAAGCTTCAAATCCCCACTCACACTTCAATTCAGGTCGCCGAAGATTTGAGAATCGACGCATGGCAGCAGTACATCGGGCTCTCCATCATTGATCCAGACTTCGGCGACTATGCCGCTTTCGTGGCGGAGAAAATCGCAAAGCCCGCCGCAGTCGGCGATCTCTACTCCGCCACTTGCATGGCGGTCGCCGCGCACTTCCCGCTTCAGGAAGTCGGAGCGGGAATCCCGCAATCGGTTCGGGTAGTCAAAGCAAAACTCAGGGAGGCGATCGACAGGGTCATTCTGCGACGCCAATTCAAAGACGTAATTGAGCTAGCTCTCATGCTGGATCTATTGCGTCCCGGCAAACCGGCCAACGGTGGCGGAACAGAAGAGGGGAACAAAGGTTCGGTAGTCAAATGGGGCGCAGTCGAAGTGCTGGAACCGGAGCGCACGCGACCGCGCGATGGTTCGCTGGTTGCGATCTCGTCGATGCAAGGAGTTGACCTATCGGACCCCTCGCGTATCTTCACGGACTGCCGCCCGTTCGAACGGATCGTCCCGATGCAAGGTCAAGGGTCATTCCTGATCGACTGCTCTAGTTCGATGTGCTGGACACCGGACGCGCTCCACAAGCTTGTCGAATCCCGTCCCGAAGCTAGCGTCGCGCTCTATGCCGGTCACAAAGTCGACGGTCGGCTGGTAATCGTGGCGAAAGACGGCGAAGCGGCGGATGCATCGGAGTGCATGAGACTAATTGAGCACCTCGGCAATAACACGATCGACGGACACGGCCTCGAGTGGCTCTCGCAGCAACCAGAGCCACGCTACTGGTTCAGCGACGGACAGGCGACACAACCAAACGGAAATCACGGCGCAGCACAGCTCGAATGCATCCGGCTTTGTGCTGAGAATTCCATCCAGAGAATCACGCGGATTCCAGACTAGCGGGGTTTGATTGCCCGCAATTCGGGAGCGGAGAAATCCGCTCCCGTTTTTTATTGCCCCGCCAATGAGACAGAGTCTCAATCGCAATTACAAATCCGCCTCGTTGAAAGGGGGAAGGGGGATAGTCTTGAATCAGGTGATCGGCAGGAAGAGAGAATTGTTGAGAGGGGAATTAAATTCTACCGTCTTACATGCTCTGTCTATTACTACCACTAGGGCGCGTGGCGCGCACGCGAGGCGCACAGTCGGCGCGCCGACAATGGATTGAGACTCAGTCGCAATTGAAAATCCGGCGGGGGGTCCCATGCCGTCTGCCCCCCCAAGCGATTCGCCGGGAAAAACCGCGGGGATAACCCCTCCTCCTGTGTGGCATCATGTACGGGTGTGGCTTCTAAGTGAGGGTACGGGGTGGAGCTTAGGTTCCTAGGGGCCTTGGGGCGCGCAGGAGGGGCAGAATCGAGGTACCCGCCACCTGGGTATTCCCGGCTAGAGATCGGGCTTCCTGGGGGCATTGGGGGCGAAAATCTAGGCATCGTGGTTGGGGCGGGCGGCTGCGAAGCCTCCGGTGATGAAGTCGGCGAGGGAGTGGGGTCTGGGTGTGGGTGGGTTGAGGTAGTGGTTGATGGCTTCGAGGATTTGGGCTAGGCGTTGGGGTTTGGTGAGGTGGGAGTGAGCCCAGTCGTCGGTGAGTGTGTAGGCTCGCATATCGTAGATGATTCGGTCGAGCCAGAATGCGCGTCTATTAGGTAAGTCCATTATTTGCCTCCGAGGTCGAAG
>Ga0075425_100001547_pt1 | contig 22598 bp, 18 predicted proteins | sample SoiMethybrSBSTD4_FD_75300 | JGI IMG/M metagenome (GOLD analysis project Ga0075425, IMG submission 75300) | Bulk soil microbial communities from a Populus tree surrounding site in Tennessee, USA - Soil MetaG P. TD hybrid SBSTD4 | ecosystem: Environmental > Terrestrial > Soil > Tree plantation... | reverse complement strand
TCGCTCAGCGATAGGGCGAACGCCTGCGACGTAAACTCGGTCTGGCCGGCCCGCTTGACCTCGTTATGGTCGTTCCATACGCCCATGACGACAGGTGGATGGGACGGATGGGTCGGCGTGCGGTGGTAGATCTCGCGGCTGAGGTCGATGATTTTCACGGGGGAGCGCTCCCGTCGATTTGTGATTGGGCGCATCGTCCCCGGCCGGCAGCCGGGATCGTGCTGGTTGAGCAACACGTGCAAGCAAAGCACATTGAGGCCCACCCCGGAAGAGCGCGTCGGTCGGCACAGGATGAGCGGAGCCGGGCGGCGGTAAGTCGGCCAAGGCAGTCAAGGCGGTCCCTTGACGTGCGATGGCCTGGCGGGCTTGTTGCGGACCTGCCGCTCAAGCCTGGCGCAATCAGCGCTCGCCACCAGATTTTCGCCACGCCATGCGGTCGAAAGGGCCAAGTCGGTGCCGCAGGTCATGCGGCAGAGGGCGTCCCGGCCTTGCGGCCTCACGGGCAAAACTGCAGCGTCGGATAATCAACAATTGCGGCAAAATGCGACCGTGCGCGCTTGCATTTTGTCTGGCGCGCCAAGTTGTTGCCGAGATTTCGAGCGCTGATCTGGGCTCTGGGATCAGCGTTGCTTCGAGCTCGGCACGGGGTCGAGCCGCTCAGAAGCGGTGGACGACGATTGGGCAAACGTTGACACCAGAGGCTGTCGGTGATTGTTGAACGGCGATCGAGGGGGGTGTTCGCATGCCGGATGGGGCGTCGCGCGCGGACGGTGAGACGCTCGAACGGCTCTACGGGAAGCTCTACCTGACACGGCGCTTCGAAGAAGTCGTCGCCGACATCTACCCGACCGATAAGATCAAGAGCCCCGTGCATCTCTCCATCGGCCAAGAGCCGATTGCTGTGGGGGTGTGCGATGCCCTGCGCGCCGACGACGTCGTTTCCGGCACCTATCGCGGTCACGCCGCATATCTGGCCAAGGGCGGAGACGCCAAAGCCATGATGGCGGAGCTCTTCGGTAAGGATGGCGGCTGCGCGCGCGGCAAGGGCGGGTCAATGCACCTCGTCGACATCGCCCATGGCGTACTCGGCAGCTCGGCCGTAGTGGGCAGCACGGTGCCGATCGCCATGGGTTATGCGTTCGCGTTGAAGCGGGAGGGTCGGGGGCGCGTGGTGGCGGCGTTTTTTGGCGACGGCGCCACGGAGGAAGGCGTGCTGTGGGAGAGCCTGAATTTTGCCGCCTTGCACAAGCTGCCGATCCTGTTCGTGTGCGAGAACAACGGCTATGCGATCCATGAGCCAATCGAGAAGCGCTGGGCGGCGCGCGACCTCATCGCCAAGGTAACAGCATTCGGCCTGCCGGCGTCCAGGATGGACGGCTCCGACGTTGTGGCGATCCGCGCGGCGGCGGCGAGCGCAGTTGGGCCCATGCGCACGGGAGCGCACGGTCCAAGCTTCATCGAGTGCTTGACCTACCGCTGGCGCGAGCACGTCGGACCCAATGCGGATTTCGATGCCGGTTACCGTTCCCGGGCGGAGCTGGAACCTTGGGCTGCGGCCGATGCGGTCACTCGCGTCGGCGCCATGCTCGGGCCTGCAGTGCGCCACACGATTGAGAGCGAGATCGAGCGGCAGGTGCGCGATGCCGTGTCGTTTGCCGAGCAAAGTTCCATGCCGGCATTGAGTGAGTTGAAGACACATGTCTTCGCTTAACGGCAAAGAGCCCGCAACCAACGGCGCACGGGCGGGGCGAATGCTGCGCTACGTTGATGCTTTGGCCGAGGCAGTAGCCCAAGAGATGGAGCGCGATCCACGGGTCTTCGTCTACGGCCTCGACGTGGACGACCATAAGCGCATCCAAGGCTCCACAAAGGGTTTGCTCGAACGGTTCGGCCCGGAGCGCGTGTTCACAACGCCGCTGTCGGAAGATGCCATGACCGGCTTTGGCATCGGTGCTGCGATGGCGGGAATGCGTCCCGTGCACGTGCACATCCGCATGGACTTTCTGATGCTCTGCATGAACCAGCTCGTCAACATGGCGGCAAAGGCGCACTACATGTACGGCGGCACGGTGAAGGTGCCGATGGTCGTGCGCAGCATGATCGGCAAGTCATGGGGGCAGGGCGCCCAACACAGCCAAGGCCTCTACTCGATGTTTATGCACGTCCCGGGCCTCAAAGTGGTGGCACCGTCCAACGCCTATGACGCCAAGGGCTGCATGATCGCGGCGATCCGCGACGACAATCCGGTCATTTTCGTCGAGCATCGGCTGCTCTATCCCACCGAGGCGCCTGTGCCGGTAGAACCTTTCGTGGTCGAGTTTGGCCGAGCCCGGGTCATGCGCCGCGGCGAGGACCTGACGATCGTCGGCATCTCCAACATGGCCGTCGAATGCCTGCGCGCCGCAGAGCTGTTGGCCGATGCCGGCATTGCGGCGGATGTCATCGATCCCGTCTGCCTGGCACCGCTCGACGTCGACACCATCATCCAGTCGGCCGAGCAGACGGGCCGCCTACTGGTGGTGGACAATGCCTGGACCAACTGTGGGGCGAGCGCCGAGATCATCGCCCGCGTCGCCGAACGTCCGGTGCGTAACCGCTCCATCCGGTTCGAGCGCATGGGATTTGCCCCCACGACCTGCCCGACCACGCCGGCACTCGAGCAGGAGTTCTATCCAAATCCGGCCCGGATCGCCGCCGTGGGCTATAGGTTGGTGCGCCCGGGCGATGGGAAGTGGTCGCCCGATCCGCGCCGAGCCGAGCTCAGCTACCAAGTGCAGTTCCGCGGCCCCTTCTGAGGTAGCGCAACCGGGAGGCCCCCCTCTTATCGACAACGGGGATGCGAATGACCTACGAGCTCGCGGCTTCGACTTGGGGAAGTGAGGAGATCGAGGCGATCCAGCGGGTCATTGCCAGCAATCGCTATACGATGGGCGAGAACGTACGGCAGCTCGAGGAGGAGTTTGCCGCCTACCACGGCGTTCGCTACGGCGTCATGGTGAATTCCGGCTCCTCCGCCAACCTCGTGGGCGTGGCCGCGCTCTTCCACAAGAGAGAACGTGCGCTGAAGCGGGGGGATGAGGTGCTGGTGCCGGCGATTTCGTGGGCCACCACCTATCATCCGCTGCAACAGTACGGATTGCAGCTCAAGTTCGTGGACGTGGACCTTGATACGCTCAACGTGAGCCCCCGACAGCTTGCCGAGGCGATCGGCCCAAAGACGCGCATGATCGTTGCGGTCAGCATTCTGGGCAATCCCTGCGCGCTCGACGTGATGCGTCGGCTGTGCGATCGGCACGGGCTCTATTTGTTCGAGGACAATTGCGAATCCATGGACGCGGAGCTCGGCCACCGAAAGACCGGCACCTTCGGCGAGATCAACACCTTCTCGTTCTTCTTCTCGCATCACATATCGACGATGGAAGGCGGGATGATCCTCACCAATGACGAAGAGATCGCCCACCTCTGCAAGAGCATTCGCGCGCACGGCTGGACGCGCGACCTGCCGGCGCAGTCGCCACTATATGAGCGGCGCAGCAGCGACCATTTCGAAGCCTATCGCTTCATCCTGCCGGGCTACAACGTGCGGCCCCTCGAGATGAGCGGTGCAATTGGCCGTGAGCAGCTGAAGAAGCTTCCAGGCTTCACTGCCAAGCGGCGCGAGAATCTCGCACTGTTTCAGCGGCTATTCTGCGGTGATGATCGCTTCATCGTCCCGCGCGAGAACGGCAAGAGCTCGAGCTTCTCGTTTCCCATCGTGCTCAATCCTAACCTGAAGATTGATCGCGAGAGGGTATTCGCGGCGCTCCACAATGCCGATATCCGGTTCCGCATCATCACCGGAGGCAATTTCCTACGCCACGACGTCATTCAATATTTTGACTATCAGATCCATCGTGGGGCCACGCCGAACGCCGACGCTGCTCACGACAACGGCTTCTTCGTCGGCAACCACCCGTGCAATCTCTCTGGCGAGATCGAGCGTCTGCACCACGTGCTCAGCAAGGCTTGTTAGTCATCGATGAGGCAAGAGGTGCCATTCATGGCCGGCGCAAACAACATCCTGGTGACGGGCGGCGCCGGTTACCTCGGCTCGATCCTGGTACCCGAGCTGTTGGCTGCGGGCCACGCAGTTACGGTTCTCGACAGCTTCATGTTCCGGCAGACGCCGTTCGGCCACGTCTGCCACGCACCCGGCCTCAGCATCGTGCGCGGAGACGCGCGCGAGGCGGCAACGCTTCGGCCACTGGTACAGAAGGCGGATGTGGTCATCCCGCTTGCCGCGCTCGTTGGCGCGCCCATATGCGAGCGGGACCCGACGGGCGCCGTGACCACGAACCGCGATGCGATCAAAACCCTGGTCGGAATGTTATCAACAAACCAACTCATCGTGACGCCAATCTCCAACAGCGGCTACGGCATCGGTGAAAAGGGCAAGTACTGCACGGAGGAATCCCCGCTGCGACCGGTGTCGCTATATGGCCGGACCAAGGTGGAAGCGGAGGCAATCGCCCTCACCCACGCCAATTCTATCTCACTGCGCCTGGCGACGGTGTTCGGCATGTCGCCCCGCATGCGCCTCGATTTGTTGGTCAATGATTTCACCTTCCGCGCCGTGTTCGATCGTGCCGTGGTGCTGTTCGAGGCCCATTTCAAGCGCAATTATATCCACGTGCGCGACGTGGCGCGCGCCTTCATGCATGCCATGGCGCGGTCAGCTGACATGGGTGGGCAAGCCTACAATGTAGGTCTGTCGGACGCCAACCTGTCGAAGCTGGAACTCTGTGAGGCCATCGCCAGGCACGTTCCAGGCTTTGTGTGCACGCAATCGAACATCGCCCAGGACCCAGACAAGCGCGATTACATCGTGTCGAACGCGAAGATCGAAGCCACAGGGTTTAGGCCCAAATTCTCGCTCGACGACGGTATCCAGGAGTTGGTCAAGGGCTATCAGATGTTTGCAAGGATGCCTTACGGCAACGTGTGAGCCGGGCCGCGAATGGGGAGTAGCCAGCTATGATCGCTCGCGACCTCGACCTACTGCTCGTCAATCCGGGGGGGCGCAAACAGATTTACCAGGAACTTGCCGCGGAGCTCACCGCGGTTGAGCCTCCGCTTTGGATCCGGCTGATCGGCGGCTATGCCGTGGATCGAGGGTACAAGATTGCGGTGATCGACGCGGAGGCGGAAGGCATCGCGCCGGAAGGGGTGGCGGAGCTGGTGAAAGCCCGGGCACCGTGCCTGACAGCGCTCGTCGTTTTTGGGCATCAACCGTCTGCCTCCACGCAGCAGATGGTTGCGGCGGGCGAACTGGCGCGCGCCATCCAAACCGCGGCGCCGGACAGCCATACAATCATGATCGGTGGACACGTTGCGGCCCTGCCCGAGCGGACGCTGCGGGAAGAGGCGGTAGATTTCGCCTGCAACGGCGAGGGCCCCGTCACCGTCGATCAGCTCCTCAACGCGCTGAAGTCGCAAGTCTGTGATCTATCGGCTGTAGAAGGCTTGGTCTGGAGGGAAGGGGACGCAATCAGATCAAATCCCAGTCCCCCTCTCATCAAAGACCTGGACAGGGACCTGCATGGGAACGTCTGGCACCTGCTGCCGATGCACAAGTACCGCGCGCACAACTGGCAATGCTTCGAGGATCTGTCGAAACGCCAGCCCTACGCTTCGATCTATACCTCGCTCGGCTGCCCTTACAGGTGTACGTTCTGCTGCATCAACGCCCCCTTCGGGACCAACCGCTACCGCATGCGCGCGCCGGAAAAAGTGGTGGCCGAGATCGACCATCTTGTGGGGGCGTATGGTGTCAAGACCTTCAAGATCATCGATGAAATGTTCGTCCTCAACTATCGACACGTCGATGGCATCTGCAATCTGCTGGCCTCCAAACCCTATGCTGACGAGCTGAACATTTGGGCCTATGCGCGAATCGATACGGTGCGACCAGACAGGCTGCGCCTGTTGCGCAGGGCGGGAATTCGCTGGCTCGCACTCGGCATAGAGTCTGGCAGCGCCCACGTGCGCGACGGCGCCGAGAAATCGCTCGACCAGGCGGATATCGTCAAGATTGTACGCGAGATCCAGAAGGCTGGCATCTTCGTGATCGGCAACTTCATCTTCGGCCTGCCCGATGACGACCTTCAGTCCATGCGCCAGACGCTTGCGCTCGCGCAGGAGCTCAACTGCGAATTCGCCAATTTCTATTCGGCCATGGCCTACCCGGGATCGCCGCTCTACCAGCTGGCGCTGCAGCGCGGTTGGGAACTGCCGGAGGCGTGGAGCGGGTATTCGCAGCATAGCTACGACTGCAAGCCGCTGCCGACGGAGAAGCTATCGGCCGCGGAAGTCCTGCGCTTCAGGGACCAGGCATTCCACCAATATTTCCAGGGCTCGCGCTACCTCGCCTCCATTGCGCAGCGCTTCGGCTGGCCGACGCGCAGACACCTCGAGGGCATGGCAAAGACGCGGCTCAAACGCAGGCTGCTCGAAGAGCCGAGCGAGGCCGTCACGGACAAATGAGGGGGCCTCGCCGGCGTATGCCGAGGGGTGATAGAGCCTGTCATGATCATCTCGCGGACACCCTATCGCATCTCGCTTCTTGGTGGCGGCACCGACTACCCCTCCTGGTATGAGAGGCACGGAGGTGCCGTGCTCGGAACAACCATCGACAAGTACTGTTATCTCTTCGTGCGCAAGCTTCCGCCCTTCTTCTCTCACAAACATCGCGTCGTCTATTCGCAGATCGAGCTTGTGCGCGATCATCGGGAGCTGGTGCATCCCGCGGTTCGCGCAGCTCTTATGGAATTCACCAACGAATGTCCGGATGGCATAGAGATCCAGCACATGGGCGATCTGCCGGCACGCTCCGGCCTCGGCTCTTCATCCTCATTCACCGTCGGGCTGCTCAACGCTCTCAATGCTCTGCGTGGCAGGATGACGACGCCATACGAGCTGGCAAGCGAGGCCATTCGCATCGAACAGCACGTGATCAAGGAAAGTGTCGGCAGTCAGGATCAAGTCTGGGCAGCGATGGGCGGACTAGGGTGCATCACGTTTCATCCGACGGGAAAGTTCGAGCTGACACCTCTCATCATCAGCAATGAGCGCGTCACAGCACTCAACGACTGCATGATGCTGTTCTATAGCGGCCAATCGCGCTTTGCCTCGGCGGTTGCCGCAGAGAAGATTGAGAATTTGGCCAAGCGGGAACGCCAGCTGCACCGGATGCGCGAGCTCGTCGATGAAGGTGTGAAAATTCTGCAGCAGCCAAACCGCTCGCTCGACGATCTGGGACGCCTGCTACACGAGTCCTGGAAGCTCAAGAAAGAGCTTGCCTCCTCAGTGACCAACTCCCAGGTCGACGAAATTTACGAGGCCGGCTTGAGCGGCGGCGCCGTCGGGGGCAAGCTGCTCGGGGCCGGCGGAGGCGGTTTCGTGCTGCTGTTTGCGCGGCCCGAGTGCCATGGAGCGATTAGACAGCGGCTGAAGGGTCTGATTGAGGTCCGCGCCAAGATCGCCAGTTTGGGCAGCACAATTGTGCTCTACGCGCCGGATCGCTAGCGTGTCGGGACCGCTTTTGATCGTCCCGTTCGGCGCCATGCAACGCCTCCCAAAGGCGCGTTCTGCTGGGGAGAGAGGCCTCGCGCGCGCTGGCCGGCTTTTATCCGGCTGAAGGACCTACCCATGGTAACTGGCGCTCCCATCAAGCGGCCAAACCGAATGCCCAACCACGCCGTCATCTTGGCCGGCGGCATGGCCACGCGGTTGGGCCAACTTGCGAAAAACACGCCCAAGCCCCTGCTCAGCGTGGCCGGACGACCTTTCATCGCGCACATCATCGCCCATTGCCGGCGCCACGGGGTGCGCCAGTTCATCGTGCTGGCGGGACCTCACGAGCATGCGTTTCGTTGGACGCTCGGCGATGGCCGCACGTTGGGCGTTTCGATCGAGGTGGTCGCCGAGCCGGATCCGGCCGGCACCGCCGGCGCGCTGCTCTACATCCGCGACCGCCTCGAGGACACGTTCCTGCTGCTCAACGGCGATACGCTCTTTCTGAGTAATCTGATGGCCTTGTGTGACGAAGAGGCGCGGAAGGTGCGGTCGCCGCAGCCATGGGGCACGATCGCGGTCCGCCGTGTCGAGGACACGTCACGCTACGGCCGCGTCGAGGTCGATCAGGGGTTGATTACCCGGTTTGGTGAGAAGTCGGGCTCGGGTGCGGGCTTGATCAGTGCCGGCGTCTACCACCTCTCGCGCCGCATCCTCGAAGCCATCGGCGAGCCGCCGGTTTCCCTAGAGCAAGACGTATTCCCACGATTGGTCCGCGAGAAGCTGCTCTGCGCACACCTTCTTGCCGGCAACTTCATCGACATCGGCATTCCCGAAGACCTGGAGCGCGCCAGAGAGGTGGTGCCGTCCTGGCTCAGCAGCATGGATGAGGGCTAGCCTCCCTTCCGCAAATTCGGCGCACCACGCCAGCCATCCCTGATCCTTGGGCAAACCCCAAGGCCGACATGCCGCCGCGGCCAACAGAGCGGCCACTGCCCAGCGCGCCAAACCCAGTACGCCAAGGGGGGCGACAGGCACAAGCTTGGCGGCAGAGATGCGCCACCCCAGCAAGGCCAACCGCGGCCGCTTTGCAGGTTGAGATGGTCGCGCACTATTATGGTTGCGGGAACGACTAGCACAGTCGGCTGCCGAGGCGCGCCCGGACGGGCGCGGTGGGAAAGATCCTCCATTCCGGGTCGCGGAGCGGGGCGCTACCCATGCGCAGCAAGCACGTGGGTAGGGCTCGGGGTGGATAGCGGGTCATGAGGTTGGGGTTGGATCGCCGCCTCCGTGTCGCCTTGCGCCACGTGGCGCAAAGCGCGAGGTCGCTTCCGCCGGGTGAGGCGCGGCTCCCACGATTGGCGTGGTTCAACTTCAAGCGGGCGCTGCGCATGCCGACCCGGAGCGACCGTCAGTTCCTGGTCGAAGAATTCGGTCGCCAGCTGGCGCACGGCCGGATCGGTTCCGCGGTCCACCTTACCATAGCCGGACGACACGACGGGGCGGGCTCGCAAGCGCTGGCGAGAATGTCGGCCATTTGTATTGCGCGCAAATACGGTCTCACCTACGTGCATACGCCCTTCCTGCTGATGCAACATAACGAGGGCCCGCCTGACCATTGGGCGGCCACCTGGGAGCGAATGCTCAATCTAGGACACGGTGAGAACCCCGTTGCCGAGTGCCTCTTGCCGCGTGTGGAAATTGACGAGTTCATGGCGGATCGGCGGTGGTGGTCGACTGCATGCCTGCTTTCCATCGGGCAAATGAATAGGATCGTGGATCGTATGCCGGACGCATATCTCGATGTGATCCCCCAATTGCGCAAGAAGTACTATCTTGACGCCCCATCCAGGGCCCGCTCGGATGTGGTGGAAGTCTGTGCGCATTTGCGGCGGGGTGGCGATGTCTCTGTCGAGAACCCCGAAACTGCCTACCGTTACGTCGCGAATGATCCCACGGCCAGAGCGATCTGCGCGGCACAGTCTGTCCTGAAGGAGATCGGGTTGACGAGCCGCGTGCGCCTGTTCTCTCAAGGCGATGAGGCCGATTTTGCCTCCTTGCAAGATCTCGGCTTCGAGCTGTGCTTGAACACGCCGGCGATTCCGACGTTTCGCGCTTTTGTGGAGGCAGATATTCTCATCATGACCAAGAGTTCATTCAGCTACGCGGCGGCCATACTCAATGGCGGCGTGAAGCTGTACGACCGGTTTGCCAGGGCGCCAATGTCAGCATGGATCGTGCGCGAAAGCGACGGCAGTTTCGATCGCGGCCAATTGCGTGCTCGCTGCGAAGAGGCGCGCCGTCGATCGCCCTAGCCAAGCACGCCCAGGGCGCGTAGGCGCAGGATCTCGGTCTGCGAGTAGCCCGCTTCCTGCAGCGCCTCGTCCGTATGCTGTCCGACGGACGGAGCACGGCGCGGCGCCACCTTGGTTTCGCCGTCGAGATGAAACGGGCTCGACACTGTGAGGTGTTTTCCATCGGCGAACGGCACGAGCGCCCCAATCCGTTGCAACTGGGCGTCGCTGGAGGTCTCGTCCACCGTCCCAACCACGCCAAATGTTACGCCCGCCGCCTCGAGAATGGCACCCCAGTCCGCCAAGTTCCGTTGCGCGAATATCGCATCCAAGATGGCAACGAGCGCAGCAGCATTTTCCTTGCGAGCCACATTCGTGGCGAAGCGGGGATCGTCCGCCAAATGCGTGCAGCCGATCGCCGCCAGAAAGGCGGGTAACTGGCGCTGCTCGTTGAACAGGGCCATGATGAACCAGCGTCCGTCCCGGCAGCGATAATGATTGGCGAGCGGATTGGGCGCCTGGGCCCGCGTTGCGCGATGCGGCACGTGCTCGCCAAACAGTCTACTCTGGATGAAGCAGGCGTTCGCCCAGGCGCCGTTCTGGAGCAGGGAGGACTGGGCGATGCCGCCTTTGCCGGTCTTCTCCCGCCGGTAGAGTGCCGTGACGATCGCCGCATAGAGTGCGGTAGCGCTGGGGTGGTCACCCATGCCCGGTACGGAACGCGCGGGCTCGGTTTCGACCGTGGCGCGCACCATGTCCATCAAGCCTGTGCGAGCCCAATAGACGGTGGAGTCGAACCCGGTTCTGGCAGCTTCATCCCCCCGCTCGCCGTAGGCCGTCAGGGAGGCGTAGATCAGCCGCGGGTTGAGCGCGAGCAGGTGCCGGGCAGCGATCTTGAGACGCTCCCGCACCGGGAGCGGAAAGTTGGTGACAAAAACGTCGGCCGAGGCGACCAAGCGATAAAGCACCGCTAATCCCTCGGTGTGCTTCAGGTCGATGGCGAGGCTGCGCTTATTGCGAGACGTCAACTGCCAATAGTGGTCGATCGGCTTGCCTGGGACCGGCGCGGCGGCGCGCCAGGGGTCGCCCGCGCCAGGCGGCTCGATCTTGAGGACGTCAGCACCAAAATCTGAGAGGATGGTGGCAGCGGCGGGCCCAGCGATCCAGCTCGCACAGTCGATCACTCTCAGGTCCGCAAAGAGGCTCTCCGTCACGGCATGCGTCCCTTCACCGAAGTTGGCGTCAGCGGCCAGTGCACGTCAGCCCGCAACCGACTAAGCTGAGCGCACGAACCAGCAGAGAGGGTAAGCGCATGAACCCAACGCGTAAACAGGTCGCCGTCGTCATCGGCGCAACCTCCAAATGGCAGGCCGATGGTCGTAACACCAAACTGGCGCACGGCAAGGTGCTCGATGACAGCGGACTGCCCATCGGTATACGCTGGGGGATCGGCGGCGCTCTCGCCCAGAAGTTTGCCAAGCAGGGCTTCTTCGTCGTGCTGACGACCCGAGCCGCGCGCAATGCGGCGGCGCTTGCGGAGGCCATCCAGGCACAGGGCGGGGAATGCATGACGGTGGAGCTCGATCTCGCAAGGCAGGAAGCTGTCGCGTGGGCGTTCGCCACCATCCGCGAGCGGGTCGGCGACCCACACGTGCTTCTCTACAACGCTGGCTACCTCGAGGGCCGCGATCTGCCACCCGAGAAGGAATTGTTGGAGCATGTTCCCCTCGAAATGTTCGAGACCGCCCAGCACATCGCCAGCCGGGGTCCCTTCCTGGTCGCCAAGGAGGTGCTGCCCGCCATGCGCAAGCGTGGCGAGGGTTCCTTTCTTATCACGAACAACGCCGCCTCATTGCGCGGACGCAAGCGCATGACCGGCCAATCATTGTACTACCCGCGCGTGATGATGCGCACGCTGGCACAGGTGTTGACGGAGGAGTATTCAGAGCACGGCGTGCACGTGGCCAACGTCATCATCGATGGCCTCATCGATTCGCCCGGCACTCGCGCCTTGCCGCGCGCCCAGCAGCACCCTGAGATCGTCATGAATCCCGAGAAGATCGCCGAGGCGTTCTACTATCTGCACACCCAGGACAAGTCCTGCTGGACACACGAGCTGCAGCTGACGCCATTTGCGACGAAACCGAGCTTCTGAGGCCTCCCGCTGCCAGCCCCTTGTCTGGCGGGCGGCATACCTGGCCGATCGCATTTGCCTGCGTACCCTCGGCGCCGGGTCCCGTTGCTGCCGGGCGTCCAGGGGAGGCTGGGTCACATCGGATCGTGGCGTCCCTCGTCACCTCGCCCACACATGCTGCCCGCGTGCGGCTAGCTGTCGAGCCAGACATCCTCAAAGCGTCAATTGTTATGAATTGTTTTCGTGTTGCACATGTCCCTTCACGTACGGATGCCAACACGTGTTGGCAGAATTGTGAGATAGGATTGGATAGGCAACGTTCTGGGCGAGCTTGCGCTCGATTGAACAGACCAGTTTTTTGCGCAACTGCGCATCGAGGAGCTTCTCCACTTCAAGGTCGCAATAGTTGGTGAAGGTGTTCTCCGACTCGAGCCTGTTGCGCGGCCTGTGCTGATCGAGCAAAAACCGAATTGTCGAACACCGCCATGAACGACATCACCGCGGCAAGCGTGACTTCCTCCAGGATCGAGGCGCTTGGCGGGTTGCTGGTTATAGACGCGCAAGGTGCCAGCGGATTTTTGTGCCAACGCCGTACCAGAAGCGGCAAGGACCACAGCAAGGGCGATTGGCAAGCGCCATGGCAGGTCCAAGTGCAAGTGCAGCACCGCGCATGCAATCGCATGGACCCCTCCCAGGCAATGACCAAGCGCGCGAACGGACGCAAGGATGGAGTGCGCCTTCCTCGTTAGCCCGGTTGTTATGCAGCCTACTGTAGCAACCGACGATCCCAGGGAGTCCCCAAGGAGAATGCACCCCGCTGCAACTTTTTTGCGCGGAATGCGGGGGCTCCAGGCCTTCGAAGCTGCGGCCAGCCGACCTGCGGCCGCGAACCGGCATCGAGACCTATCGAAAGGATCGAGAGGCGTGTTAGCTTCATCTTGGCTGAGCCAGCCTGCGCAGCAGATCAGTTGCCCGCCTCAGCCAGCGCATCGGCCGCAAACGGCTCATCGAAGTGCGGTCAATCGGTCGGGAGGAGTGTTTGGACGCAAGAACGCCGGCGGCTGTGTTGCCGCGCGACCGCACGGGCGACGTGATCGATGTCCGCGGCGTCAGCATGCGCTACAGCGGCGCCGGTGGGGGCGTGCTGGCCCTGAAGGACATCAATTTTGCGGTTGCCGACGGTGAGTTCATGGCAATCGTGGGGCCGTCCGGCTGCGGCAAGACCACGCTGCTCAAAATCCTTGCCGGCTTGCTTGGGGGGTTCGAGGGTGGGGCGTCTTTGAAGGGCACGCCAATCGCCAGGCCGCGGCGCGACATCGGCGTCGTGTTCCAAAGCCCGGTGCTGTTTCCGTGGCGCAGCGTGCTGGGCAACGTCATGTTGCCGGCCGACGTTCAGCGGCTCAACAAGGTTGAGCTGCGCCGCCGAGCGATGGATTTGATCAAGCTCGTCAGGCTCGATGGTTTCGAGCATCGCTATCCCTGGGAGCTCTCCGGAGGTATGCAGCAACGCGTGGGGATCGTGCGCGCACTCGTGCATGATCCCGCGATGCTCCTGATGGACGAGCCTTTTGGCGCACTCGACGCGATGACACGTGAAGCCATGAACGTGGAGTTGCAGCGCATCTGGATGGAGCGCCGCAAAACCGTGCTGTTCATCACGCACTCGGTGGGCGAGGCCGTCTTCCTCGCCGACCGCGTCCTGGTGATGACGCCACGGCCGGGAAAGATCCAGGACGAGCTCACGATCGACCTGCCGCGGCCGCGCGCACTCGAGATCATGAACACGGAGGCCTTCGGCGCCTACGTCAAGCGCATTCGGCTCGCCCTAAACGCCGGCGGAGTTCTCGACTGATGCGCAACGTTCGCAATTTTACTCTGCGCCTGGCGCTGATCGGATTGGTGCTGGCATTTTGGGAAGGGGCGGTGGCCTACTTTGCCGTACCCAGGTTTGTTCTGCCGCCGCCGAGCCAGGTATTCTACGGCCTCTACAACGGCTTCGGATCCGGCCTCTACTTGGATCATCTGCAGGTGACCCTGGTCGAGACCTTCATGGGCTTCGCACTGGGCTGCTGCCTCGCCTTCCTGTTCGGCACGATGGTCGCGCTCAGCCGCGCGCTCGAATATTTCTTTTATCCCTTCATCGTCATGTTCCAGGCCATGCCCAAGGTCGCACTGGCGCCGATCATCATCGTGTGGTTCGGGCTGGGACTCGCCTCCAAGGTCGTCAATGCGGCGCTCGTGGCGTTCTTCCCGCTGATGGTCAATACCATCGTCGGTCTGAAGTCGGCCGAGGAGGATCGTGTTTCCTTGATGCGTTCGCTGGCGGCGAACAAGTGGCAGATCTTCTGGATGCTGCAGTTGCCCAACGCCATGCCCTATATCTTTGCCGGACTCGAGATCGCGATGATCTTCGCACTGATTGGGGCCATCGTCGGCGAGTTCGTCGGCGCGGAAAAGGGCCTCGGCATGCTGATCCAAAGCATGAACTTTACAATGGACGTGGCCGGCCAATTTTCGGTGTTGCTCACCTTGTCGTTTCTGGGCCTCGTTCTCAACGGCATGGTCGGGTTTCTGCGACGCCGCATCCTGTTTTGGGACGCTGCCTCGAAGGCGGAAGCCGCGGCAACCAGCGTGGAAAAGGCGAGCGCGTTATGAGGCGCACTATCGCGCCGCCGGCCAACACTCTGTCGTGGCTCTCTTGGAGGAACGCATGCAGCATCTCAGCAAAGTCCTCGGCCTCGCTTTCTGCCTCAGCGCGCCGGTGTTTGCCGGTTCGCAAGCCGCCGAGAACGTACGGGTGGGTTGGTGCACGAAGGCCGTGACCTCGGCCACCTCGCCGTGGGCTATCGCCGTTAAGCTCGGTTGGCTTGAGAAGGCCGGCCTCAGCCTCACCGTGATACCGACCGGCGGGATGGCCGACTGCATGCGCCTGGTTGCTACGCGCGACTACTTGCTTGCGCTGTCAGGCCTCGAAGCGCTGCCCACCATGCGCGACCAAGGTGCCAAGCTCAGGATCATCTACACGGCGTACCGCAATTACATCTTCGGCATCAAGGTGCCAGTCGATAGCCCGATCAAGGCAGTCTCCGACCTGAGGGGCAAGAAGATCGGGGTCAACGCGATGAGCTCCAACGGAGTGATGGTGACGCGAGCCATGGCCGCGAGCGCCGGGCTCGATCCGCAAAGGGATATCAACATCGTCGTCATCGGCGAGGGCGCGCAGGCGGCAGCTCAACTAAAGAACAAGCAGGCAGACGCCTATTCGGCCTTTGACACGGCCTACGTCCTCGTCGAGAACGCCGGCGTTGCGTTGCGCGACTTGCCCAATACCGACGTGTCGAAATTCCCCTCATCGGGCATGTACGCGCTCGAAGAAAACATCTCCAGCAAGCGGGTGCAGCTCGTTGCCCTTGGGCGGGCATTCGCCATGGGTCAGATCTTCGCCATGGCTAATCCCGAGGCCGCGGTGCACATCCTGTGGGAGGTATTCCCGCAGACCAAGCCGACCGGGATCGACGAGGCGACCGCGCTCAGCAACGAAGTGAAACTGCTCAACGCTCGTGCCCAGTCGTGGAGCCTCGATGCCGACAACATGGGCATCAAGCGGTGGGGTGAGAGCGTCGGCGCGAACTATCAGGCGTACTACGATTGGTTGCTCCAGCAGAACGTCATCAAGCAGAAGCTCGATGCGCAAGAGGCCTTCACCAACGATCTGATCGACGACATCAACAAGTTCGATGCCGCCGAGGTCACGGCGATGGCCAAGGCCTACAAGGGCAAGTGAGGCCGAACAGCAGCGCTTCATTGCATGGAGGATCAGCCATGAACTTCAGCAGAAGCGGCCGACAATGGCCGGTGGAAGGCAATACGCGCGTGCCTTATTGGGTCTATAGCGACGGCGAGATCTATGCCCAGGAACAGGAGCGTATCTTCCGGGGACCGAGCTGGAGCTTCCTGTGCCTGGAGGCCGAGCTGGCGAAGCCAAACTCGTGGCGCACCTCGTCACTTGGCGAGATGCCTGTGGTGGTTGCCCGCGACGACGGGGGCGAGCTGCGCGCCTTCGAAAATCGGTGCGCGCACCGTGGAGCGCTGCTGTGCCTTAAGGACCGGGGCGAGGATCGCAAGATCGTCTGCGTCTACCACAATTGGACATACGATCTGCAAGGCAATCTTACCGGCATCGCATTTCGCCGCGGTCTTGGCGGGCAGGGAGGGCTCCCTGAGGATTGCCGGCCCGAGACGCAAGCCCCGCGCAAACTGCGCGTTGCGACATTGGCCGGCCTGGTGTTCGGCACGCTATCAGCGACAGCACCCCCACTCGAGACATACTTGGGTGATGCGATCATCCAGCGGATCCGCCGCGTGATGCGCGCACCCATAAGGGTGCTCGGCACCTATAGCCAGATCGTGCCCAGCAATTGGAAGCTCTATCTTGAAAACGTCAAGGACACCTACCATGCAAGCCTGCTGCACACCTTCTTCACGACCTTTCGGCTGGCGCGATTGACACAGAAGGGTGCGCTTATCATCAACGACAGCGGAGGCGGGCACGCCAGTCTTACCATGGCAGCCGACAGCGGTGGGCGCGAATACGAGCAGGCCGGCATGCGGACGGCCCAGGAAGGGCTCAAGCTCGAGGCGCCGGAACTGTTGCAGTCGGTGGATGAATTTGGTGATGGCTGCGGCGTGCAGATCGTCGCCGTGTTTCCAAGCTTTGTGTTGCAGCAAATCCGCAATAGCCTCGCTGTGCGGCGGATCGTGCCACAAGGCGCGGGACGGACCGAGTTGATCTGGACGGCCTTCGGCTTTGCGGACGATAGCCCGCAGATGACCGAGATGCGGCTGCGGCAGGCCAATCTCATCGGCCCGGCGGGCTACGTGTCGATGGAAGACGGTGCCGCTCCGGGTTTCGTCCAGCGGGCGGCGCTCGCCGCGCCGGAGCTGCTCTCGGTGGTGGAGATGGGCGGCAGCGGTATCAGCTCGAGCGAGAGCAAAGTCAGCGAGGCTGCAGTGCGCGGCATGTGGCACGCCTGGCGCGAACAAATGGGAATATAACAGGAGCCGATCCATGCTCCCGGAGCTGCAACAGGCCATCCTTGATCTCAACGCACGCTATGCTCAAACGATCGATGACGGTCGGCTTGAGGATTGGCCGGCCTTCTTCACGGAAACTGCGCGCTATGTCGTGACAACAGCCGAGAACTTCGAGCGCGGGCTGCCGCTCGGCATCATCTACGCCACGTCGCGCGCCATGCTGCGCGACCGCGTGCGCTCACTGCGCGAGGCAAACGTCTACGAGGCGCAACGCTACCGTCACATCGTCGGCCTGCCGCTCATCGAGCTGGGGGCGGAAGGCACCGCTCGGGCGACGACAAGCTTCCTCGTCGTGCGGGTGATGCACACCGGCGAGACTTCAATGTTCGCTTGCGGCTGTTATCGCGATCACATCGTCAACGATGCCAGCGACGGCGCCCTGCGCTTTGCGGAACGCATCGTGGTGCTCGACAGCCGGCAGGTCGATACCCTCTTGGCGTTGCCGCTTTGAAGGAGGATGCGTCCAACACCCTCTAGGACCTCCACGACCTCGAACGATCGCTCGCTGCGGAGGCGTCGCCGCAACGTGTGTGGACCGCGCACGGTTTGCCAAGGCTCGGTCTCAAGCGACCGGCACATCGGCAGAGTGGCGATCCGGCTCGGGTGACAAATACCACGAGCTTGCCAGCAAAACCTCAGCGCACGTCTTGAGGTGAAGGGGCCCGCTCCAGCCATTTGGGCGCATCACCGCCCAGCTGCGGGGTGGGCCTCGACCAATAGGGCTGCGTCTCTGAGAACTTGAGAATCGGCCCCAGATGGCGGAGCGGGCCGCCATTCGGCTGGCTTGCGATACAGATCGCGTCGATCTCATCGCTCGGGAGGTCGCGATCAAAGCCAGGGAACCCCACCTTGCCTTGGCGGTAAATGAACATGCCTGACTGACAGAGCGAAGCCCGCACGTGATAGCTGCCGCCCTCCCGCGCACGCTTGGCCAGCGCCAGAAGGATACCATAGGCCGCGACGTAACCGGTCGTATAGTCGCAGGCGGCTCCCGGTAAGAGGGCTGGTCCATCGGGACGGCTCGCCGTTCGGCCTTCGTGACAAAGCCCGGTCATGGTCTGGGCCACCTGTTCCCAACCGCCGCGATGACTTAAGGGGCCGCCGGTGCCGTAACAGCTGATCGAAGCACAAACGATGCCAGGTCGAAGGGCGGCCACCTCCGCGGGTGCAAATCCGAGCTGGCTGATGGCGCCGGGTCGATAGCCCTCCACGAAGACGTCTGCGGTACGGATCAGCGCCTGCAAACGACGAGCATCTTCCCGTCGCGAGAGATCGAGAAAGCAGCTGCGCTTGCCGTGGCTGGTATCGAGGACGTGCTCGGGGATCTGCGGTAGGTGCTCGGCCGTAACCATCAAGACATCGGCGCCGTGCTCGGCAAGTGTGCGCGACGCCATCGGGCCAGCCAAGATGCGCGTGAGGTCCAACGCGCGGATGCCGCTCAGCGGACGTCCTTGCTTCGGGAACGGCTCGATATCGCTCTCGCCGATCTTGATGATCTCAACGATCGGTTTGGCAGCCAGCTGCCGTCCATGCGGATTCGCAAGCCACTCAGCGTTCGAGCGCACCATACCGCCACACAGGCGCGCCGTGTCGATGGCAGCCTCCAGATCGAGGGCGTCCCACCTCTCCACAGCCCTGGCCACGGAGCCCGGATTGGGCTCGCAGCCGAGCAGCTGCAGCATCCGCGCCTGCAGGTTCGGCAAGCCAAAATGCGGCAGGACCCAGCGTCCGTCCTTGGTTGGCCACGGTTGCGTGATCGCTCGCATCGCCGCGTGGTCCTTGTTGACTACCGACCTGAATTGGCCGTCAGCGTCTGGGCGCTGCAGGTAGACCGAGCTGCGCAGTCCAGCCGATGCATGCCGGACATCGATCGAGACGCGCTGGCGTCGACCCGTCTTCATTTGCCAGATATCGCCGACGGCAACTCCGACCCCGCCGAGCACGGCTGCGCAGGCCTCCCCGATCTTGAAGGACGTCGACAACACCGGGTCGGTGCCAGTGATGGTGACTTCGTCCGCCGCAGGCGGCTCGAGGCCGGCGAACGCCCGGCGCACACCCATCACCTCGTCGAATGCCGTTGCCATGATGCAACCCTCCGCCGTCAGGCCGTCATTGTGCCGCATCCGCTCCGGTAAGGTCTACACCGGAAAGCACTTCGCCCCCCATGGCTCTCGCTTGGTCCTCCCATAGGCACGCATAGGCCCTCGCCCGGCCCGCGCATCGTCGATATGCTCGCCTCTGACAAGGGAGCGCGACGATGCGATGGCAGATCGGCGATGTCACCGTTACCAAGATCGTGGAGCTTGAGACGACGGGCGGCAGTCGGTTCATCCTGCCCCAGGCCACGCGCGAGGCCGTGCTTCCCATCTCCTGGCTCATCCCGCATTTCGCCGACGCGGACGGGCGCCTCAAGATGAGCATTCACGCGCTGATGGTCGAGGCGCCGGGACGACGGATCATCGTCGATACGTGCCTGGGCAATGACAAAAAGGATCGCCGGATCCCGACCTGGAATGACCGGCATGGGCGCTTTCTTGAAGATCTGGCCGCGGCCGGCTTTCCCAGCGAGACGATCGATACGGTGCTGTGCACGCACCTGCACGTTGATCACGTCGGCTGGAACACAATGTTGGTCGATGGGCAGTGGGTGCCGACCTTTCCCAAGGCGCGCTACCTCTTCGGCCGCGTCGAGTACGAGCACTGGAGCACGCAGACCGAGCGCCCCGACATGCTCCCGGTCTTTGCCGACAGCATCCGTCCCATTTTTGAGCGCGGCCTCGCCGACCTCGTCGAGTGCGACCACCAGATTTGCCCCGAGATCCGGCTCATGCCCAGCATCGGGCACACGCCCGGCCACGCCAGCGTCCTCATCGGTTCGAACGACAAGCGGGCCATGATCACCGGAGATTTTGCCCATCACCCCTGCCAGATGGCACACCCGGAGTGGTCTTCGACGGCGGACTTTGATCCAGCCGCAGCCGAGGTAACGCGACGGCGCATCTTCGGCGCGTTGGCGGGGGAGCCTGTGCTCGTGATCGGCACACACTTTGCGGGCCCCACGGCAGGTCACGTCGTGCGCGAGGGCGAGGCCTTCAAACTCATTGTCTGAGCGCTGCCGGGGCACGGCGGCACGACCCGCGGCCAGACGGGGAGCGTTGGCACCGCCACCACTGGCGCGCAACTTGCTGTTCCCACCACCACGGCTGGTCCGGCATGGCGCCACATCGGCGATTGACCATCCCGCACATGGCGCCTGATACTCGCTCAACTGAGCGCCACTCCAATTGCATTGCGCGCGGAGGTCCCATGCCTGCCTTTGGGCAACAGCGCTGGCGGCGCACGCTTGTCCCGTCGCTCCTTGTGGCTCTCCTCGCCTTGGGGGTCGTCCCGGCAACCGCGGCGCCGGCGGGCCGGGCTGTCATGGCCTGGCACGTGACCGTGTCACCCAGTTGGTTCGACCCCTCTACCGCTCCGCCTCAAATCACCCCATTCGGCATGCTCTACGCCATTCATGATGCGCTGGTGCGCCCGTATCCCGGATACAAGATGGGCCCGAGCCTGGCGGAAGCCTGGAGCGAGAGCACGGATGGGATGACCTACGAATTTAAGCTTCGCCCCGGCTTGCAATTCCACAACGGCGACCCCCTCAGCGCCGAGGATGTGAAGTTCAGCTTCGAGCGCTACAAGGGCGCGTCGGCGAGCGCCCTGCAGGAGCGGGTCGCGCGAGTGGAGATTGTCGATCCGCGCCTGGTGCGGTTCCACTTGAAGGAGCCGTGGCCCGATTTCATGACGGTGCTTGGCACGACGGCCAGCGCTGCCGGTATCGTCGTGCCAAAGAAGTATCTGACGCAGGTGGGCGATGAGGGCTTCAAGAAGCATCCGATCGGCGCCGGCCCCTACAAGTTTGTCAGGCAGAATCCGGGCGTCGAGGTGGAGCTTGAAGCCTTTCCTGAGTACTGGCGCCGGGTACCCAACGTCAAGACGCTGATCATGAAGAGCGTGCCTGAGTCGACGACGCGCGCAGTGATGCTCAAGACTGGCGAAACAGATATCGCCTTTGCTCTCGACGGGCCCGATGCAGAGGGGATCCAGAAGGATCCGCGCTTGCAAATCGTTCCCTCCAAACATGCCTCGATCTTTTGGATCGAGTTTGCGGACCAGTGGGATGTCAAATCGCCCTGGCATGATGCGCGCTTGCGGATGGCTGTAAACTTGGCGCTCGATCGCAAGCGCATCAATGAGGCGGCATGCCTTGGCTTCTGTCCACCCGCCGGCGTGATCGTTCCCCGCGTCATGGACTATGCCCTGCAGGTCGAGCCGCCGCCCTACGACCCGCAGAAGGCCAAGCAGCTGCTGGGCGAGGCGGGCTTCGCAAGCGGGATCGATGCAGGGACATTTGCGGCCACCCCTGGCTTTCCCACGGTGGCCGAGGCGGTCGTCAATGATCTCAATGCGGTCGGCATCCGCGTGACGCTGCGTCCCATGGAGAGGGCGGCCTTCTACGCCGAGTGGAGGGAGAAGAGGCTGCGCGGCCTGTTCCTAACCGCCGTCGGTAACTCGGGTAATGCCGCCAGTCGGGTGGAGGCCTTCATGCAGTCCAGGGGTGCCTATGCCTATGGCGGCTATCCTGACATCGACGAGCTCTTCATGCGCCAAGCCGGCGAGCGAGATGCGCACAAGCGCGAAGCCATGCTCTTCAAGATCCAAGAGCTCACGATCGAGCGGGTCATGTATGCACCGCTCATGGACCTGCGGGCGCTGATGGGTGTCGGCCCGCGTATCGCCAGGCACACGATCACCGACGTGTGGATGAGCCCCTGGCCGGCTTACGAGGACATCGAGCTCAAGAACTAGGCGCTGTCCCCGGAAGCCCGCATCGCCCGGTCCGGCGGCGGGCTTGGGCGTGTGAGCCCACGCAAACCCGCGAGCGCGATGCACCGAGCGCGAAAGTGCTGCTTACCCTCGTCTTGAGCGCGCTGCAGGGCGGCTCCTGGTAGCTGTTAGCGCACGGTATGCCGGCGTCGAGTGATCGCTGCACGCGGGCGCCCGCCCGCTGTTGGGCACAACCTCATGGGTGGTGGTCTGCCCGCCAGCCGCGCTCTCAGCTGAGCGTTCTTGGCGCAGCAACGGCAACCGCGAAGGAGTGCCGATGGGGCTGCGAGCGCGACCTCACTTCAAGGCGCAAACGGGGCTCCGCCGGCTTAGCCCGTGGCCCGCGCCAACAGGGGGGCGTGAGGGGCTTGAAAATCTTGCGGCCTGTTGGCGCCGAACCGGCCCGCGCTGTGTCTGGCACCGTCACGCTTGGCTTGCGGTCTTGGCGCGGATCGGCGCTCGCGGGCGGCGCGCCTCGCCACGCTCCAACACAAAGCGCTGGTTGAGCGAGTACCAGGGCGGCGCGAAACCCCTGACCGCATCCGCCTCATCGTGGCGGACATAGGCGCCTATGAGCGCGCGCGTGACGCCGAATTGTACGTCGGAATTGAGATGCTGGTCGTCCGGGACGTAGATCTGTGAAACGAGGGTTT
>Ga0075425_100001545_pt1 | contig 22608 bp, 17 predicted proteins | sample SoiMethybrSBSTD4_FD_75300 | JGI IMG/M metagenome (GOLD analysis project Ga0075425, IMG submission 75300) | Bulk soil microbial communities from a Populus tree surrounding site in Tennessee, USA - Soil MetaG P. TD hybrid SBSTD4 | ecosystem: Environmental > Terrestrial > Soil > Tree plantation... | reverse complement strand
TCATGATGATGGTCAAGGCGGACAAGGACTACGAGGCCGGGGTCCCGCCCAGCCCGGCCCTGATGGCGGCCATCGGCCAGATCACGGAAGAGATGACGAAGGCGGGCGTGGTGGTCGAGACGGGCGGGCTCCTGCCCAGCGCTCGGGGCGCACGCGTCCGCCTGGCCGCCAGCAAGGTGACGGTGGTGGACGGCCCCTTCGCGGAGGCGAAGGAGCTGATCGGCGGCTACGCGATCATCCGAGCCAACTCGAAGGAAGACGCGATCGCGATGGGCTCGCGCTTCCTCAAGGTCCACGAAGAGGCGTTGGGCCCCTCGTACGTCGGCGAGATCGAGATCCGGCAGTTGGCGGAGTGGTAGGGCGTCATCCGGGGGCATCACTCGAGAGGAGGACCGATGTTCGGCAAGCGCGTCTCCGAGTACCTCGCGTTCGAGAAGGTCTGGCTGTTCCTGATCGCGGCCATGGGCCTGGTCCGGCTCGGGGTGTCCCTGGCCGGATCGCCTGACCGCACGGCGGCCTGGTTCTCCATGAACGTCGTGGTGTGGGCCGGGTGCCTCTACTACGGCGCGGCCGTGCACACCAGGGGCTTCGGGAGCTACCGCCAGCTCCTGCCCCTGATGATCTTCGCGACCCTCACCATGCAGTCCATCGCGGTGATGGGCATCCTGCTCGCGATCGCGGGAGTGCCGAACGTCTTCGCCGCTCCCGAGTTCAGCTTCAACGTCCCGAGCCAATGGACCCATCTTCTCGCCCACCTCACCATCGGCCTCGTGGTGCCGCCGCTGCTCCTGTGGGCGGTCTCGTCGGTCGTCATGCTGGTGACGAAGAAGGTGTCGCGACGGCCGGCGGTGGCGTAGCCACCGTTCGTATGGTGTGATCGGAGGTCGTGACGACCTCCGATACACACCGGGCCATCGACGCCGTCTGGAGGATCGAGTCGGCCCGCCTCATCGCCGGCCTCGCCCGCATCGTGCGCGACGTCGGCCTGGCGGAGGAGCTGGCCCAGGACGCGCTCGTGGTCGCGCTCGAGAAGTGGCCGGAGTCAGGGGTCCCGGACAACCCGGGCGCCTGGCTCATGGCCACCGCGAAGAACCGCGCCCTGGACCGGCTGCGCCGCGGGAAGGTGGCCGAGCGCAAGCACGAGGAGATCGGACGCGAGCTCGAGGCCCGCCAGGCCATGGCCGCCGCTGATTTCGAGGCGGCCATCGACGACGACATCGGGGACGACCTCCTGCGCCTCATGTTCACGGCCTGCCATCCCGTCCTCGCCATGGAGGCGCGGGTGGCCCTCACCCTGCGCCTCCTCGGCGGCCTCACCACCGAAGAGATCGCACGGGCCTTTCTGGTCCCGGAGGCGACCATCGCCCAGCGCATCGTCCGCGCCAAGCGCACCCTGGCCGAGGCGCGCGTCCCGTTCGAGGTGCCGCGCGGAGAGGAGCTGGCCAAACGCCTCGCCTCCGTGCTCGGGGTGATCTACCTGATCTTCAACGAAGGCTACGCCGCCACCGCGGGCGACGACTGGATGCGCCCCGGCCTCTGCGAAGACGCGCTCCGGCTCGGGCGCATCCTGGCCGAGCTCGCCCCCGGGGAGCCGGAGGTCCACGGCCTGGTGGCCCTGATGGAGATCCAGGCCTCGCGCGCGAGGGCGCGCGTCGGGCCATCCGGGGAGCCCGTCCTCCTCCTCGACCAGGACCGCACGCGCTGGGATCATCTCCTCGTCCGTCGCGGGCTGGCCGCCCTCGCGCGCGCGGAAGCGCTGGGCGGGACCCTTGGCCCCTACGCGCTCCAGGCGGCGATCGCCGCCTGCCACGGCCGGGCGCGCACGGCGGCGGAGACGGACTGGATGCGCATCGCCGCGCTCTACGATGCGCTCGCCCAGCTCACGCCCTCTCCCATCGTGGACCTCAACCGCGCGGTCGCGGTCGGCATGGCGTTCGGCCCCGCGGCCGGGCTCGAGCAAGTGGACACCCTCGCCTCCGAGCCGTCGCTCAAGGCCTATCACCTGCTGCCCGCCGTGCGCGGCGATCTCCTCTTCAAACTCGGCCGCTTCGGGGAAGCGCGCACGGAATTCGAACGCGCGGCCTCCCTCACCCGCAACGCGCGCGAGCGCGAGCTGCTGCTCGGGCGGGCGGCGGCGGCCGGCCATGCCACTTCCGCCGCTCCCCGGTCGTAAAGGAGAACCATGACCCTGCCTTCACGCGTGGGGCCCGCCAAGGTCGGGCCCGACGATCCCCGTTACGCCGATCTCGCCCGCCGGGGCTTCAACCAGCGATTCTCCGGCCGTCCCGACTACGTGCGTCTGGTCGGCTCGACCGCGGACGTGGTGGAGGGCGTGCAGGACGCGGTGCGGGAGAAGGCGCGCGTCGTCGTGCGCAGCGGCGGCCACTGCCTGGAAGGATTCGTGGCCGATCCCGCCGTGCGCGTGGTCATCGATACGTCCCTCATGGCCGACGTCTCCTACGACGCGGAGCGGCGCGCGTTCGTGGTCGAGGCGGGGGCGACGACGGGCCAGACGTATCGAAAGCTGTTCCTCGGCTGGGGTGTGACCCTCCCGGCGGGCGAGAGCCCGGACCTGGGGATGGGCGGCCACATCCTCGGCGGCGCCTTCGGCTTCCTCTGCCGGGAGCACGGGCTGGCCGCCGATCACCTCTACGCCGTCGAGGTCGTGGTCGTGGACGAGAAGGGCACCGCGCGCAGCGTGATCGCGACCCGCGAGGCCTCCGATCCCAATCGCGATCTCTGGTGGGCCCACACCGGTGGCGGCGGCGGCAACTTTGGCGTCGTCACGCGCTACTGGCTCCGCTCTCCGGGCGCGGAGGGCGACGATCCGGCGCGGCTCCTGCCGAAGGCACCGGAGTCGGTCCTGGTCTTCCGCGTGGGGTGGAGCTGGAGCGACATCGACGAACGTGCGTTCACCCGGCTCTTGCGCAACTTCGGGGAGTGGTCGGAGAAGAACAGCGGCGCCGACTCCCCTTACGCTCGCCTGTTCAGCCTGCTCTTCCTGCTCCGCCGGCAGTCGGGCGTCCTCCAGATCAAGGGCCTCTCGACCGCGGGGGCGGAGGCGGAGCGGCTCTTCGAGGCCCATCTCGCCGCCGTCACCGAGGGCGTCGGTGCCCCGTTCACGCGCCAGATCGAGCGCATGTCATGGCTCCGCTTCGCGCTCGATCCCCTGCCCGAGCTGTTCGGGGGCGCGAAGGGTGGCGTGCTGGTCAAGGTCAAGGACGCCCTCTTGCGCAAGCGCTTCACGGATCGCCAGATGGCGGTGGCCTTCCAACAGCTGACGCGGACCGACGTCGACGTTCCGGGTGGGATGCTCGGCCTCGCCACGTACGGAGGCAAGGTCAACACGGTGGCGGCGGACGCGACGGCGTCGCCACAGCGTGACTCCATTCTCGACGTGGCCTGCACGGCGGGCTGGGGAGACCGGAAGGACGAAGCGCACACGGTGGCCTGGGTGCGCGCGTTCTATCGCGACCTGTTCGCGGAAACGGGAGGCGTGCCCGCCCCCGGCGACATCGCCGACGGCGCGATGATCAACCATCCCGACGTGGACCTCGCCGACCCGGAATGGAACACGTCCGGGGTCCCCTGGTCCACGCTGTACTACAAGGACAACTACGCGCGGCTGCAGCGGGTCAAGGCGCGGTGGGATCCCGGAAACGTGTTCCACCACGCGCTTTCGATCCGTCCGGGCTGACCCCGACGCCGTCAGCCCAGGCGCAGCACCTGAACCGGATCCACACGGATCGCCCGAAGCGCCGGCCCCCAGGACGCACTGAGGGTCACGAGGGCGAAGATCCCGGCCACCACGGCAATCGTGAACGGGTCCGCGGGGCGGACGCCGTAGAGGAGGCTCTCGAGCAGCGGGCCGAGCGCAAGGGCGCCGGCCATTCCGGCGACGAGGCCCACGCCGGCGGCGGCGCCGCCCCGGCGAAGGACGAAGGTGGCGATGGCGCGCGGCGAAGCGCCCAGGGCCACGCGTACCCCGATCTCGGGGCGCCGCAGGGTGACGAAGTGCGCCATGACGCCGTAGACCCCCACCGCGGAAAGCGCGAGGGCGAGACCGGCGAAGAGGGCGAAGAGCGACGCATTGAAGCGCTGCGGCGCGAGCGCGGCCGCCACGACCTCTTCGAGGCTGCGCACGACCGGAAGCGGCACGCCGCGATCCACGCCCCAGATCGCGGGCCGCAGCGCACCGGCCACGGCCGCGGTCGACGCCGGCGTGCGCACGACCAGGGTCATGGCGCGGTCGCCCGTCGCGGCCAGGGGAAGGTAGACCATGGGACGGGACGCTTCGGCCTCGAGGCTCCGGTAGAGCGCGTCACCCGCCAAGCCGACGACGGTGATCCACGGACCGGCGGCGAGGTCGCCCAGGCGGAAACGGCGTCCGATCGGGTCCTGCCCCGGCCACAGCCGGCGGGCCATCGACTCGTTGACGACGGCGACCGGCATGGCCGCGGCCGTGTCGTGCGCATCGAAGTCGCGGCCGCGGCGCAGGGGAATGCGGAGCGTTTCGAAATACGGGCCCCCCACCGCCCGGATGTCCACGTCGGGTGCCTGCGCCCGCTCGAGCGCCGTTCCCTCGGGGGCCACGAGGTTCGCGGTATTGGGACCCAGGAAGGGCGCGCTGCTCACGAGGGCGGCGCGCTCGACGCCCGGCAACGCGCGCACGCGGTCCAGGACCGCCGCGTAGAAGCCAGAGGCCGCCTTCCGGTCCGGGTAGGCGCGGTCACCGGCCGCAATCGGCACGGCGACGACGCCCGCCGCCTCGAATCCCGGATCCACGGCCTGCAGCCGGATCAGGCTGCGCACGAGGAGCACCGAGCCCGTGGTCACGACGACGGCCAGGGCAATCTCCACCGCCACCATGGCCGAACGCAGGCGGGCCGATCGCGTCCCCACGATGCCGCGCCCCTCCCTCAGCGCCCGCGCCATCGCCTCGACGCGCGAAGACTGCAGGGCGGGCACCAGGCCGAAGAGGACGGCCGCGGCCAGTGCGGCCAGGCCCGCGAAGGCGAGGCTGCGGACATCCATCTGGATCTCGTCGAGGCGGGGCAGGGCATCGGGGGCGGCCGCACGCAGCGCGTCGATCGTCCCGCTGGCCAGGAGGACGCCGAGCACGCCGCCCGCGGCCGCGATCACGAGGCTCTCCGTCAAGAGCGGCGCGGCCAGCCGGGCGCGTCCCGCACCCAGCGCCGAGCGAATCGCGATCTCCCGCTCGCGGGCGGCGGCGCGCACGAGCACGAGGTGAGCGACGTTCGCGCAGGCGATCAGCATCACGAGGGCGACCACGGCGAGCAGGATGAAGAGCGCCCGGCGCAGGTCGGAGCCGACGATCGCCTCGTGGACCGTGCGCACGGTGACGGACCAGCCGCCGTTCGTGTCCGCATGCGCCGCCTCCAGGCGGGAGGCCACCGTCTCCAGCTCGGCGCGCGCCGTCTCGAGGCCGGCACCCGGCCGGACCCGCGCGAGCACGCGCAGGTAACGCCGGGAGCGGTCGTCGCCCGCGCGGAGCTCCAGGGGCGTCCAGGCCTCGGCGTTGCTGCCGGGAACGGCGAAGCGCGGCGGCATGACGCCCGTGACCGTGTACACCTCGCCGTCGAGGGCGAGCGTGCGGCCGAGCACCGCGGGATCGCCGCCGAAGGAGCGCTGCCAGAGCGCGTCCGAGATCACGATCGCGTGGGGATCCCCGCCCCTTCCGAAAGCTCGTCCCCGCCTCGCCGGCACCCCGAGGAGTCCGAACATCGGCGCGGTCACCGGCGAGACGAGGAGCGGCGTCGGCTCTCCCGCACCCGTCCACGTCATCGGCCGTGCGCGCTCGAAGGCGGCCACGGCTTCCAGGCTGCGGCTCTGCGCCGCCCAGTCGAGCGCGTCCGGCGCGGACACGCCGAACTGCGGCAGGCCCCGCTGCGGATGTGACGACCATACGCGGAGCAGGCGATCCGGTGCGGGATAGGGCAAGGGCCGCAGCACGACGCCGTCGACGACGGAGAACATCGCGGTGGGAACGCCGATGCCGAGGGCCACGGTCAGGACGGCGGTGACCGTGAAGCCGGGACTGCGGCGGAGCGCCCGGATGGCCTGGCGCACGTCGTGGAGGACGCGTTCCATGCCGGACCGCCATAGGAAGTTTCGTGCCATGCGTACTCGACGTGCCTGGTCCATCAGATCAGGGCATTGCGCACGAGCATCCTCACGATCAAGGCCAGACCTGTCCGCTTGTGGGACACCGCCGTCCCACGTCCGGTCTCAGGGCGGGGGGCAGCGGCCCTCCATCGAAATTCAGCCTCGTCCGACCAGCGGCATCTTGGTGGCCATGATCGTCAGGAAGAGGACGTTGACGTCGAGGGGCAGGCCGGCCAGGTAGGCGACCGTCCGCCCCACATGATCGACGTCCATGAGGGGCTCCGCGCGGATCGAGCCGTCGGCCTGGGGGACGCCCGTCTCCATCCGCGCCGCCAGCTCCGTGCGCGCATTGCCGATGTCGATCTGGCTGCAGGCGATGTCGTACTTCCGCCCGTCCAGGGCCGCCGACCGCGTGAGCCCGGTGACCGCGTGTTTGGTCGCGGTGTACGGCGCTGAATTCGGGCGCGGAGCGTGAGCAGAGATCGAGCCATTGTTGATGATGCGGCCGCCCCGTGGGTCCTGGCTCTTCATCACGCGGAAGGCTTCGCGGATGCAGAGGAACATCCCGGTCAGGTTCACGTCCACGACCTGCTTCCACTGCTCGTCCGTGATGTCTTCGAGCGGCACGGGAGGGGCGCCCCGGCCGGCGTTGTTGAAGAGGACGTCGAGCCGGCCGAACGCGGCGACGGTGGCGGCGAACAGCGCCTTCACGGAGGCGGGATCGGTGGCATCGGCGGGCGCCACCAGCGCCCGCTCCCCCGCACCCGATTCCGCGGCCGTCTCCTCCAGCTTCTCGCGGCGCCGCCCGGCCAGCGCCACGCGATGGCCGTCACGCAGCAGGGCGAGGGCCGCGGCCTTCCCGATGCCGCTGCCCGCGCCCGTCACCAGGGCCACCCGGCCGGGCGAATTCACCGGCCCTTCGCCGCCACGGCGGTCGCGGGCGCGCGGCTCAGCCAGGCATCGATCGCCGGCAGCACCTGGCTCCGCACGCGGATTCGGTCCTTGATGTTCGCGATCGCCGTCTCCGTGTCGCGGCGCGACTTCTCCTCGAGGTGCGCGGTGGCGTAGGCCGTGAGCTTTCCGATCATCGCCGGGTCCGCGGACTGGTCGGCCAGGCTCGCGTAGTACCGGCTGCGTGAGGGAGCGTCGATCTTCTCGTCCACGGCCGCCATGTGGGCGAGGGCGAAGTCGAAGGCCAGGTCGGGATGCTCGTCGGCCACGCGGGCGATCAGGCCGGCGCTCGTGGTCGCCCCCGGCTCGGAGGTCAAGGCGAGATCGAGAGCGCGACGGGCCAGGCCCGCGTCCTCCGAGGACGCCAGCAGGAGGTACAGGTTCTCCTTCACGAGCGGCGTCTTCTCGGCCAGGGCGGCCGCGTGCAGCTTGTCCCAGGTGGCGGCGTCGGCGTGCCGGGCCACCACCCCCAGGATGATCCGACGCAGCGAGCCCGGTATCGCCGCCGGATCCGTGGTGGAGGCGTCGTAGCGGCGCCGCGCCTCGTCGATGACGGCGCGGTCGCCGAGAGCGCTCAAGATCGACATCAGGCGGTCGCGCAGGATCGCGACCGTGGCCGGCTCGTCGGGCCGCGGCACCCATCCCGTCCCCGCGAAGACCGGGGCCAGGCGCGCGATCGCGAACTTGCGGAAGAGCGCGCGCCGCACCGGGTCGCGCCGATAGTAGTCGTCGATACCGGAGAAGATCGACGCGATCTCGCCCCAGATCTGCGGATCGGCGTCGAGGGGCGTGGCCGCGGCCAGCTCCAGGACGTCGGAGCCCGGCTGCCGGCCCGAGCGGCCCAGGGCCCAGCTGTCGAAGAGGAGACCGAGCTGATCGATCGGGGCCACCGTCGCGAAGCGGCCGGCGATGCGCTCGAACTGCGCGGGCGCGTAGAGCGTGCGGTAATAGCCGCTCTGGCCCGCGTTGACGATCACCGGATCGCATCCGGGCACGGCCATGGACGCCTTCCCTCCCTCCAGCACGGTCCGTACGGCGTCGCCCGCGCCGATCGGTTTCGCGATCACGGGGACCCGCCAGGCCAGCGGCTTCTTCTCCGGCTGGTCCTTGCTCAGCTCGCCCTGGGTGAGGCTGACCTGGCTCGCTCCGTCGCGACAGGTGACGGCGTCGACGGTGACCAGCGGCACGCCCGGCTGCAGGGTGAAGTCGTGCGCAATGGCGGTGATGGGCTTGCCCACCTCCGCCTCGACGTCGCCCCAGAGGTCGTCGGAGACGGTGTTGCCGTAGGCGTGGGCCCGGATGTAGCGCCGTACCCCCGCCCGCCAGGCCTCGGGTCCGACGTAGCCCTCCAGCATGCGGATCACCGCTTCCCCCTTCTGGTAGGTGATCACGTCGAAGGCCTGGTTCGCCTGCTCCACCGTCTCCACTCGCTGCACGACGGGATGCGTGGTGGCGAGGGCGTCGCGCTCCAGGGCCTCGTCGCGGCTGGTCACCGCGTGCAGGGCGGAGTTCCATTCGGGGTGCAGCTTCTCCGTGGTGCGCCCGGCCATCCAGGAGGCGAAGCCTTCGTTGAGCCACAGATCGTCCCACCAGGCCATGGTCACGAGGTCGCCGAACCACTGGTGCGAGATCTCGTGGGCCGCGGTCTCGAAGATGCCCTGCCGGTCCTCCTCCGTCGAGATGGAGGGATCGACGAGCAGCGCGTATTCGAAGGTGAAGATCGCGCCCCAGTTCTCCATGGCCCCGAAGAACTGGCTGCGGCCGGGGGCGGCGATGTTGTCGAGCTTGGGCAGCGGATAGGGCGTGCCGAAGTAGTCGTTGTACTCGCGGAGAACGAGCGCGGACGAGTCGAGCGCGAGCCGCGCCTGATCGAGGGCCCCTTTCTTGGTGACGACCCCGATTTCCGTCTCCCCGACGCGCGTGGTCGCGCGGTCCAGATCGCCCACGGCCAGGAAGAGGAGGTACGTGGACATCCGGGGAGACGGGGCGAAGCGCACCCGCGATCGCCCGTTGCCGAGGTCCGTGCGCTGCCCCACCGGCATGTTGCTGACCGCCATCTCGGCGCTGGGAACGATCGCCTCCAGGTCGAACGTCGCGCGGTAGGCCGGCTCGTCCCACGACGGGAGGAACCGGCGCGCGTCGGAGTTCTCGAACTGCGTGAAGAGCGCGCGCTTGCGGCCGGCCGGGGTGTCGTAGTCCAGGGCGAACAACCCCACGGCCTGCGTTCCGATCTTGCCCGCGTAGTCGATCGCGAGCCGATAGGCGCCGCGCGGGATCGCCCGCGCGAACGTGAAGGTCGCAGTCTGGGCGGCGGCGTCCACCGTGACCTTCGGAGAGGCGAAGGCCGCGGCCGCCGCGCCACCCGAGAGTTCCACGGTCGCGAAGCTGAGGTCGATGGCGTTCAGCGTGATCCGGGCCGTCGGCTCGAGGACCTCGATGGAGATCGTGGCCCGGCCGCGAAAGGTCAGCGCCCCCGCGTCCGGAGTGACGGAGACCGCGTAGTGCGTGGGGACGATGCCCCGCGGAAGCTGGGTCGGCACGTCCGCGCGCACGGCCGGCGCCGAGGGCGGATCGGCGGGTGCGGAGACCGCGGAGACGGGCAGGACCACGAGTCCGACCAGCACGGCGAAGATGGCAGAGGGGGGCGGGAAGAACTTGGGCATTTCTCCTCAAACATATACCCGGCCGGGCGAGCCGTGTGGCCGGGACCACAGGCCGCGGCCTGAGAAATTGGGTTCCCGCGGGAATTGCCCTAATCTGGTCGGAGAGGCGTACCGAAAAGGAGGCACAGTGACGAGCCTTTCCCTCCGGGAAGACGAGTCCAGAGAGCCGGTGCGGCGCACCAGCCGGGTTTTGATTCTCCTTCTCGTGCTGCTCATCCTCGCTCTCGCCGGAATGGGCCTAGTGGGCTACCGCATCGTGGAACGCACGACCGCGATGGAGCAGCAGGTCGCGGCGCTCACGGTCCGGGCCGACGAGGCGGCGGCCCTGGCCAAGCAGGCGATGGAGCGCGCCAGCGCGTCCGAGAGCGCCGCCCGGACCGCGGCCGAGCTGCGGCAGGCGGCGGAGGCCGAGACCGCCGGGGCCAAGCAGGAAGCGGACGCCGCGCGTCAGGACGCGAGCAGCGCCCGCGACGCGGCGGCCAAGGCCCAGGCCGAAGCGGCCGCCATCCGCAAGAAGGCAGAAGCCGAGGTGAACCGCCTGGAGGCGGCTCTCGGCCAGGTCGCGGAAACGCGACGCACGGCGCTCGGCCTCGTCATGAACCTCGGCGAAGATCACCTGAAGTTCGAGTTCGACAAGGCCGACCTGCGGCAGCAGGATCGCGAGCTCCTGAGTCGCATCGCGGGGATCATCCTCACGTCGCACGACTACACGATCTCCGTGAACGGCCACACGGACGACGTCGGCTCGGATGCCTACAACAAGACCCTGTCCGAGAAGCGGGCCCAGGCCGTGCGGGACTACCTCGTCAAGGCCGGCCTGCCCCCGGGGATCCTGACCGTGGAGGGACACGGCAAGTCCCTGCCCCTCGTGAAGGGGACGAGCGACGCCGCCCGGGCCAAGAACCGGCGCGTCGAGCTCGGCCTGGTGAACACGCAGATCCGCTACGGGCGCTGACGGGCGCGGCGTCCGTCAGGCGTCAGGGCCCCGGTCGACGACGGCCAGCGCCTGGCGGAGCGCGTCCGGTTCGACCGGCTTGACGAGGTGCAGGGCAAAGCCGGCCTCGCGTGCGCGTTGCCGATCCTCGGCCTGTCCGTATCCCGTCATGGCGACGAGGGCCGGCCTCCTCGTCTCCGCCGGCGCCAGCATGCGCCGGGCCACCTCGTAGCCGTCGATTCCGGGAAGGCCGATGTCGAGGAGGACCACGTCGGGATGCTGCTGCCGCGCAATCTCGACGGCCTCCGTGCCGTCGCCGGCGGTCAGGACGTCGTGCCCCCAGAAGCCGAGGAGCATGGCCAGGCTCTCCATCGAGTCCCGGTTGTCGTCCACGACGAGGACGCGGAGTCGCCGCGAGCGGACGCGCGCAGCCTTCGCCGACGACGGAGATGTCGCCTCCGCCGCCGCCAGCTCCACCACGGGGAGCCGGACGACGAATTCGCTGCCCTCGCCCGGTCCCGCGCTGTGGGCCTTGATCGTCCCGCCGTGCAACGCGAGGAGGCGCTCCACGAGCGTGAGACCGATGCCAAGGCCGCCCTCCGCACGCTCGAGGCTGCGGTCGCCCTGGACGAAGACGTCGAAGACCCTGGGGACGAGCTCCGCGCTCATCCCCACGCCATCGTCGCGGACGCTCAACACGGCCTGGCCGCCCTCGCGCCGGAGCCGAACCCACACGTGGCCCCCTTCCGGCGTGTACTTCGCGGCATTGGTCAGCAGGTTGATGACGACCTGCGCCAGCCGCGTGGAATCGCCCTCGATGGGCAGCGGCCCCGGGCCGAGGTCGACGTCGACGACCTGATGTCGCTGATCGTGCATGGGGCGGGCCGACTCGAGCGCGCGTGACACCACGGCCGCGAGATCGAGCGGTTCCCGCTGCAGCGTGATCTTGCCGCTCGTGATGCGGCCGACGTCCAGGAGGTCGTCGACGAGCCGGCTCAGGTAGCCGACCTGCCGCTCGATCACCTGGCGCGCCCAGGCCGTCGTGGGATCGGCCGTCCCCTTGGCCCCCATCACGGCCACGGCGTTGCGGATGGGCGCGAGCGGGTTCCGCAGCTCGTGACCGAGCATGGCCAGGAACTCGTTGATCCGCTTGCCCTCCGCTTCCAGGGTCTCGATCCGCCGTCTCTCCGTGAGGTCCCGCGTGACCTTCGCGAAGCCGCGAAGCTCGCCGGCCTCGTCGTGGACGGCGGTGATGACGACGTTGGCCCAGAAGCGGGAGCCGTCCTTGCGGAGGCGCCAGCCTTCGTCCTCGAATCGGCCGGTGAGGCGGGCCTGCTCGAGCTCGTGGTCAGGCCATCCCGCCGCGATGCGTTCCGGCGGATAGAAGCGCGAGAAGTGCTGGCCGATGATCTCGTCAGCACGGTAGCCCTTGATCCGCTCCGCGCCCGCGTTCCAGCTCGCGACGCGGCCGTCGGGATTCAGCATGAAGATCGCATAGTCCTGCACCGCCTCGATCATCAGCCGGAGGCGCTCCTCGCTGTGGCGCACCTCCTCGTCCTGGCGCCGGCGCTCGGTGAGGTCGCGCGTGATCTTCGAGAACCCGATCAGCTCTCCCGACGCGTCGCGAATGGCGGTGATCACGACGTTGGCCCAGAACTGCGACCCGTCCTTGCGGACGCGCCATCCCTCGTCTTCGAAGCGCCCGTCACGGCGGGCCGCCTCCAGCTCGAAGTTCGGCCAGTCGCGAGCCAGGGCCTCGGCCGGATAGAAGACCGAGAAGTGCTTGCCGATGATCTCGTCGGCCCGGTACTGCTTCAGCCTCTCCGCGCCCGCGTTCCAGCTCGCCACGTGGCCTTCGGGATCGAGGATGAAGATCGCGTAGTCCCGTACGCTCTCGACGAGCAGGCGGAACCGCTCTTCGTTGAGCCGGGTCTGCTCGACCTGGGCCGCCGACGCGCGGCCACGGCCCTCCTTATCCCCCGACGCCCGGGGCTTGGAATTGGCCATCACACCTCTATCGAGCATTGTGTCAGGGAAGATTCGCCCGGGGGCGAGCCCCGTCCCCTATTGCCTTCCCATAGGGCGTGGCCTCATACTTCCTATGGCCCCACCATAGGAGGCGGCATGGCGGACAAGCTCGATGTCCCGCAGGGCACGCTGGCCCTGATGATCCTGCGGACCCTGGAGACGCTGGGCCCGCTGCACGGGTACGGGATCGCGCGCCGGATCGAGCAGACGAGCGGCGATCTCCTCAGCATCAACTACGGCACCCTCTATCCCGCGCTCCTGAAGCTGGAGCAGGAGGGATACGTCGCCGCGGAGTGGGGACAGTCCGAGAACAACCGCCGGGCCAAGTTCTATCGCCTGACGCGGGCGGGCCGCACCCAGGTGGCGAAGGAGGCGCGGGACTGGCAGCAGACGGCGGCCGTCCTCGCCCGCTTCTTCGCCACCAAGGCGTCGTCATGAGGCGGCTGCGGGCGCTGGCCCTGCGCGCGCTGTCGTCCTGGCGGCGCGGGCTCTGGGAGAAGGAGCTCGACGACGAGCTGGCCAGTCACCTCGACATGCACGTCGCGGACAACGTCCGGGCGGGCCTGACTCCGGAGGAGGCACGCCGGCAGGCCATCCTCAAGCTGGGAGGAGTGGAGCAGACCAAGGAGCTGTACCGCGATCGGCGCCGCTTTCCGTTCCTGGACATGATCGTCCAGGACGGGCGTCTCGCCCTGCGCATGATGCGCCGCAGCCCCGGCCTCACCGCGTCCGCGCTCCTCGTCCTCGCCCTCGGCATCGGGGCCAACACGGTGATGTTCAGCGTGGTGAACACTGTCCTCCTGCGGCCGCTCCCCTATCCGGATCCGGCCCGCCTGCAGCTCGTGCGGCCGGTGGACGAGAAACGGTCGCCCCAGCCCGCCGCGCCGCCCGACTACTACACCCTCCGGGAGCGCAACCACTCGTTCGAATCGCTGTCGGCGTTCTACTCGCGGCCCTTCGATGTCACCGGCGGTGCGGAGCCGGAGCGGATCCGTGCCTTGATCGTGTCGTCGGATTTCTTCCGCACGCTGCGGCTCGCTCCCGCCATCGGCCGTGATTTCCGTCCCGGGGACGAGCGATGGGGCGACCACCGCGTGGTCGTCCTGACGGATGCTTTCTGGCGACGCCGCTACGGCGCCGATCCCGCGATCCTCGGACGCCAGATCGTGCTCGACGCCGAGCCGTACGCCGTGGTCGGAATCCTGCCCGCCGGACCTCGCGCTTCGCTCGCCTGGACGTCCCAGTTCACCTTCCTCGCCGCGGACGCGCAAGTCGTCGTGCCCATGTCCTTCGCGCCCGGCGACAACCGGAACTCGCACAACAACTACTTCCTGGCCATGGTCGGGCGCCTCGGTGCACGGGCCACGCTCGAGGCCACCGACGCCGACCTCAACCGAGTGAACGACGAGATCACGGCCGCGTTCCCCGAGAACCGCGGGACACGCATGCAGTCCCGGCCCCTGCAGGGGGTGCTCGTGGAGGACGTGAGGCGCGGGCTCCTCGTCTTGTTCGGGGCCGTCGTTTTCGTGCTGCTGATCGCCTGCGCCGATCTCGGCAACCTGCTCATGGCCCGCGCGGCGTCGCGCCGGCGCGAAATCGCGGTGCGTATCGCCATCGGGGCCAGCCGGCAGCGCGTGCTCCGGCAGTTGCTGACGGAAAGCGTGGTGCTGGCCCTGTGTGGGAGCGTCCTCGCCCTCGTTCTCGCCTGGCTCTCCGTCGGCGCCTTCAATTCGCTGAGCCAGGACGTCCTCCCCCGCAACGAGGACATACGCATCGACGTCGTCGTCCTGGCCTATACGGCGCTCATGGCGGTGGGCACGGGCATCCTCTTCGGGTTCGCTCCCGCTTGGCGCAGCCTCGACGTCGCACCCGGCGAGGTCCTCCATGAAGGGGCGCGCACGGGAGGCGACGCGCGCGGCCATCGCCTTCGGGGGGCCCTGGTGGCGGCCGAGGTCGCGATGTCGCTGGTGCTGCTCGTGGGCGCGGGGCTGATGCTGAAGAGCATGGCCCACCTCACCTCCGTCGATGCCGGATTCGACCCGCGCCGCGTCCTGACCGTCCAGGTCAGCGTGCCGCGGCGCAAGTACGTGGACGAAGAGCGGGAACGCCGCTTCTCCCCCGACGCCTACACGAAGTCGACGCGGTTCTTTGCCGATGTCCTCGAGCGCGTGCGGGCCTTGCCCGGAGTGGAGGCGGCGGGCGCGATCAACGGGTTGCCCCTCATGGGCGAGGTGTGGGGCAAGAGCGTGACCCTCTACGATCGGCCCTTGCCCTCCGCCCTGCGCGATCTGCCGTCGGTCCAGTATCGGGTCGTCGCCGGCGACTACTTCCGCGCGCTCGCGGTGCCGGTCCTTCGCGGGCGCGCCTTCGCGGACACGGATGCCGCCGGCGGCCTCAAGGTCGCGATCGTCAATCGCGCGATGGCCCAGCGGCATTGGCCAGACCGGGATCCGATCGGCCGGATCCTCTCCGTCAACCCCCCGATCGGACTGCTCCCGCCGGGGGCGGTGCCGCCGGAGTATGAGCCCACGCTGTTCACGGTCATCGGAGTCGTGGCCGACGTGCACTACGACTCCCTGAGCGCGACGCCCGTGCCGGTGGTGTACGTGCCTTTCGCGCAGGGCTCGGAAGGCACGACGACGATGTACCTCGTCGCGCGCGCCCACACGAGCCCGCGCGACCTGGCCGCGGCCATCCGGGACCGGATTCGCGGGGTGGATCCCGACGTCCCGGCCTCGAGCATCCTGACCATGGACGACCGGGTGTCCGCCTCCCTGGCCCAGCCGCGGCTGCAGGCCGCGGTCCTGGGCACGTTCGCGCTGCTGGCCCTCGTCCTGGCCGCGGTGGGCACGTACGGGGTGATGTCCTACGCCACGCGCCAGCGCACGCGGGAGATCGGCATACGCATGGCCATCGGCGCGAGCTCGCGCGCGATCCTCACCCTGCTCCTGGGCCGCGGCCTGGTGCTGGTGGGGACGGGGCTCGCGGCCGGAGCCGTGGGTGCGCTCGCGTTGACGCGCGCCCTCCGCACGCTGCTCTTCGGCGTGAGCACGAGCGACCCCGCCGTCTTCGTGGGCGTCACCGCGATTCTGGGGACGATTGCCATGGTCGCGGCCTGGGTGCCGGCCCGGCGCGCGACGCGGCTGGAGCCGGTCGCCGCCCTCCGGGAGGACTGAGCCGACGAGCGACCGGCAAGGGTCGGGCGGTGAGAGAATCCCGACCCATGATCCCCAGATTCGTCGCCCTTGCCCTGCTGGCCAGCCTGCCCGCGCTCGGCGCCGAGAACGGCGCCGCCGCGCGCCTGCCCCGAAGCACCCCCGAGGCGCAGGGCATCCCCTCCTCCGCCATCAAGGCCTTCCTCGAAGACGCGGAGGCGAAGATCGACGCGTTGCACAGCGTGATGATCCTGCGCCACGGGGTGGTGGTGGCCGAGGGCTGGTGGGCGCCGTATCAGAAGGACGATCCGCACGTGATGTTCTCGCTCAGCAAGAGCTTCACCTCGACCGGCATCGGCCTGGCCGCGGCGGAGGGGAAGCTCACCATCGACGATCCCGTGCTGCGCTACTTCCCCGAAGACGCCCCCGCGGAGCCGAGCCCGAACCTCAAGGCCATGCGCGTGCGCGACCTCCTGGCCATGTCCACGGGCCAGCACACCGACGACCTGCAGAAGTTCTCGTTCACCGCGCCCGGCGACGAGCGCCTCACCCACGCCTTCCTCGCCCTGCCCGTCGCCCACAAGCCCGGGACGCACTTCCTCTACAACACGCCCGCGACCTACATGCTCTCCGCCATCCTGAAGAAGGCGACGGGCATGGATCTCTTCGACTACCTGGGCCCGCGTCTGTTCGCGCCGCTGGGGATCGAGGGCGCCACCTGGGACAAGAGCCGGGACGGGATCTCGCTCGGCGGCTATGGACTGAAGATCCGCACGGAGGACATCGCGCGCTTCGGCCAGCTCTACCTGCGCAAGGGCCTGTGGAACGGCAAGCAGGTCGTGCCCGCGGCCTGGATCGCGCAGGCCACCGCGCGCCAGACCTCGAACGGCAGCAACCCCGACAGCGACTGGGATCAGGGGTACGGCTACCAGTTCTGGCGCTGCCGCCACGGTGCGTTCCGTGGAGACGGCGCCTTCGGCCAGTTCTGCGTCGTGATGCCGGAGCAGGACGCGGTCGTGGCCATCACAAGCGGGACGCGTGACCTGCAGGGAGTGCTCGACCTCGTGTGGGCGCACATCCTGGCCCCCATGAAGCCGGCCGCGCTGCCCGCCAACCCGGCGGGCCGGAACGACCTCGCGCGGAAGCTGGCCGCTTTGAAGCTCGCGCCCCCGTCCGGGCGAAGGGCGTCAACACTGGCGTCGTCCGTCTCGGGCCAGACGTGGGTGTTCCCCGCCAACGAAGACAAGGTCGAGTCGGCACGCGTGGACTTCGAAGGCGAGAACGCGACGATCGTCGTCAAGGTGGCCGGGCGCGAGGGACGCGTGTTTTGCGGCGCGGGAGCGTGGCGGAGAGGCGGCACCCTGCCCGGCGCGGACGGCGTGGACCAGGCGACGGCGGGAAGCGGCGCCTGGACGTCCGACGACACCTACCTCGCGCGCGTCTATCTCAGCGAGACCCCTTTCCGCGTCGACATGACCTTGCGCTTCGCGGAGGGAGGGCTCGTGCTCGACCGCGAGTACAACGTCGCGCTGGGCACTCAACCGACCCGGAGGACGTCCCTGGTGGGACGTCCCATCGATCCGCCGAAGAGGTGACGATCCGTGCGCCTCGTCAGCGCTTGGTGACGATGGCGTCCTGGCGGTGGAGCTTGAGGGTCAGGGTCACGGCGCCGATGCGCTTGCCCGCTTCGACGATGGGCACGCTCAACTGGATCGCATATTTCCCGCTGCTGGCGTCGAACGCGGGCTCCTCGACGAACGGATCCTTGCCGTCGACGAACGTCCGCTGCCATTTCGCCTCGTCGCCCTGCCAGTAATCGCTGGTCTCGGCGATGCTGCAGACGAGCGTGCCCCGGTCGTTCATGACGAAGGCCTCGACCACGAGTGGGTCGTCCTTGACCATCTCGCGCACCTTGGCCGAACACGGGGCCTGGACGATCTCCTGCCGGAGGGGATCTCGCGGGTTCGCGATCCAGGCCGCGTCGCGCCGGCCGATCAGGTCCGGAGGCTCGAAGCGGGCATTGCTCGCCGACACCGCCGCGTGGATCGAGGAATCACGGGCGATGGCCTGCGCGCGCGTGACACGCGCGAAGGCGGTGTCCTTGATGTGCACGGCCGCCGTCGGCTCCGCCTGGCCAGACAGCGCAAGCAACGCGATCACCGGAAACAGCATCATGAAGCCCTCGGGAGGAAGTGAGATCGGCTCGTAGACAGCTCGCAGGGCGTGGAGGGTGGGACGTCCGGCCGCGAGTCGCCGCGTAAGGTTAGCGGTGGTCCCTGAATCGACGGCTGATGAGAATCACGGTGTGGCCCCGCCGTGTGATCGGCAGCGTTCGTTCCGTTTACACCTATCGGAATGGTGACGGAATCAGGCCGTCGGGGGGCCGAAGATCGTTACCGCACGATCGATCCGCGTATCGTCAGCGTGTTGGTGCCCATGGCGTCCTGGCGGTTGAGCTTGAGGGTCAGGGTCACGGCGCCGACGCGCCGGCCCGCTTCGGCGATGGGCACGCTCACCTGGATCGCGTATTTCCCGCTGCTGGCGTCGAAGGCGGGCTCCTCGACGAACGCGTCTTCGCCGTCGACAAAGGTCCGCTGCCATTTCGACTCGTCGCCCTGCCAGTAGTCGCTGGTCTCGGCGATGCTGCACACGAGCGTGCCCCGGTCGTTCATGACGAAGGCCTCGGCCACGAACGGGTCGTCCTTGACCATCTCGCGCACCTTGGCCGAACACGGAGCCTGGACGATCGCCTGCCGGAGGGGATCATGCAGGTTCGCGATCCAGAGCGCATCGCGTCGGCGGACCAGGTCCGGAGACTCGACGCTGGCGTTGCTTGCCGCCACCGCCGCGTGGATCGAAGAATCACGAGCGATGGCCTGGGCGCGCGCGACACGCGCGTAGGCCGTGTCCTTGATGCGCACGGCCGCCGTCGTCTCGGCCTGGCCCGACAGCGCCATGAGCGCGATGACCGGAAGCAGCATCATGAAGACCTCGGGAGGGCCAAGGCTAATAAGCCGCCCGCATCGCCTCCGACGCCGCGATCTCGCGGTCGCCGCGGTAGAAGCGCAGCGTCCCCTGCACGAGGAGGCCGATCCTCTCCGACAGTGGCAGGGCCTCGAAATCGCGCCGGGTGAGGCGCTGGCGAGGCTCGCCGCCGCGCGAAGGCAGGTCGACGTGATCGAAGCCCCCGGCGGAAGCGGCCCCATCGAGGGCGCCGCGCGGGCCGGTGGCCGCGGCCCGGACGCGATCGAGCAGGGTCATGACGTCCGGGTCACGCCGACACCTTCTCGACGCGCTCGAGCACGGAGGACCGGCGCCACTCCGATTCGGACAGGGCCTCGATGTGGGCTCCTCGCTCCGCCATCATGCGCATCTCCTTCAGCGCACGCAGGCAGGACATGGCCAGGAAGACCACCGAGAAGAGGACCCAGAACGCGTGCTCCAGGAAGCGCCACCACTCGGGGCTGGCGATCCCGTACACGGACTCCGGCCAGAAGAGTCCGCGGATCAGATGGTCGGCCACGACCATCAGCGTGGCCGTCACCAGCACCGGCCAGTCGCGGTAGAAGGCCAGGATGCCCAGCGACCCGAACACGTGGAAATGCGTCTCGATCCGGCCGCCCGTGAGGTGGATGAGCAGGGCCGACCACAACATCTGGGCCGCCGCGATGACGTGTCGCGTCACCACCCAGCCCGGGCGGCGGACGGCCAGCGCGACCGGGAAGGCGTTGATGGCCGCGCCCAGGAAGATCGCGAACCACACGTGCACGTGGACCGTCCTCGTCTTTCCTTCCCAGGCGTAGGGGGAAACGAGGAGAGCGATGGCGATGGCGAAGAGCCATTGGCCGACCAGGAGCTTCGCGAAGAAGCGGTCCGTCCAGGTGGCGATCTCCATCCAGTGGGCCCGGAACCTCTCCTCCGCCCGGCGCACGATCGCCTGGGCGGCGAGGTCCGCGCGTTCCTCGGTCTTCATGGCGTCTCCTTCTGGATGGCGAGCGCGGGGCGCGCCTCGTGGCGCATGGAACAACCGTAGACAGGCGCGTCGGACCGGTCGGCCTTTCCGGTGCGGAGCAGGGAGCTGATGCGCTGGAGACCCGCGCTGTCCCCCTCGTGGCCGCGAGCGGAAGTGATGCCCCCGCTGAACAACAGCCGCCCCTGAACGTCGTAGAGGACGGTCGCGCCGGAGGTGGAGGCGTGAAAGCGCGCCGCCTCCACCCCGTCGTCGTCACGCACGACCGTCACGCCGGGGATCGTGGATGCGCGCCGCCAGAGATCCGAGCTGTCCCAGTCGCCGCCCACGTCCAACGGCCGGAGGAAGACCACGTTGGCGCCGAGCCGACCCTCGAAGCGGGCCATGAGGCGTGCCAGCTCCGCCAGGCTGGCGCGCGTGCACGGGCACTGAGGGTGGGCGAAGAGGACGAGGGTCGCGCGGTCCCGGTTCCGGGCGATCCGCGTTCCCACCGGCCAGACGTCCGGAGCGCCGTCGGCCTCGCCCGGCCGCATCTTGTAGGCCCACAGGAGCGCGAAGCCGGGGGCGAGAGTCAGCACCCAGACGATCCCGAAGGCCAGCCAGCCACTCCATTCGGTGCGCATGTCGGGGATAAAGAGACAGGCGAGGGGGGCGTCGGTGGTGACGGCGGTCACTCCATTGGACCAACCATTATCTTGAATCTGGGGTATAGTCCCCGCCTCTCAACATGACGACAAGGCGCGGCCGTCCCTCCTCGCGGGGACGGTCCGTGCGGGCAGTGTCGTGACAAGCGCGGGCGACGTGCGCCTGGGCCGAGCGCCCATTGCCCTGGGCGTGATCGCGTTCGCCGTGCTCGTCGTCCTCATCGGCGCTCCTCTCTTCGGTTGGATCCGGGTCGTGCGCCTGCCCGCGATCCTGGTGCCGGCCCTCCTGCTCGCCCTCGCCGTGGTGCCACGCGGTTACTGGCGGGACGCTCCGCTCCTCCGCACGGACTGGCAACCCTCGCGCCGTCTGGTCTGGACGGCGGCCGTGCTCATCGGCGGCCTGCTCTTCTGGTACGTGCTGACGCGCTTCCGCTCCGGCGAGATCAACGCCATCGACTTCACGATCTACTACGACCGCCCCTGCTACCAGACCGTCCACGGCCAGCCGCTGTTCGTGGAGACCTCGGACACGCCGGGGCTCTCCAATCGCAGCGAGCTGGCCGATCACGCGTATTGGGGAATGCTGCTCGTCTGTGCCCCCTATGCCGTCTACCCCAGCCCGCTCTGGCTCCACGCCCTGTCCGTGATCGCCATCGTCGCGGGCGGGGTGCACGTGCTCCGCATCGCGCAGCGGCTCGGGGCCGGGGGCGCGCTGGCCAGCGCGACCGCGCTCGCCTTCGTGCTCAACGACAACACCGCGCGCACCTTGAACTACGGCTTCCATCCCGAGGTCCTCTACGCCTGGTTCATCCCGTGGATGATCGACGCCGGGCTGCGTGGGGCGACGGCGTCGTTCCTGGCCGCGACCTTGGCGAGCGTCCTCGTGAAGGAGGACGCCTGCCTGCCCATCTTCGCCGCGACCGTCGCCCTGGCCCTCCACCAGCTGCGAACGATGACCTGGCCGCGCCGCCTGGTCTTCCTGGTGCTGCCCAACGTGATCGCGGTGGCGAGCCTCGGCCTTTACTACAGCACCGTCGTTCCCATGCTCACCGGCAGCAGCCGCCCGGCCTATGCCCATTTCTGGGCGAACTACGGGCCCACGCCGATGTCGGCTCTCGCGGGCATGCTGACGCATCCCTGGCAGGTCGTGAAGAGCGCGGCGACCTCCGGCGCCTTCCGGACCATCCAGCCCCACCTCTTCCTGCCGCTCCTCGGCTGGCGCTGGGCCCTCGGCACGCTGCCCATCATCGCGCTGTACGGGGCCTCGGCGAACGAGCAGGTGCGCGCGTTCGCCATCTACTACGCGATCGTGCTCATGCCGTTCTTCGTCCTCGGCGCCTCCACGGGCGCGCTCTCCCTGGCCCGGCGGCTCCTCACGAACGCCGGCCATGCCCAGCTGGCCGCGGCCGTCGCCGTGCTGCTGGGACCCCTGCTCGTGGGCAGCGGGCACCGCGGGTACAGCCTGAGGCCGTGGAAGCCCGAGACGGCCGCGGTCAAGGACGCGCTGACCCAGCTCGGCGCCGAGCCGAAGGTGCTCGTCCAGAGCGGTCTCTTTCCCCACGCGGGCTACGACGAGCGATTCCAGCTCCTCACGCCGGAGACCCTCGCCGATCCGCGCAATGAGGGGGCCGTGCTCCTCCTCGCGCGTCGCATCGGCGCCTATCCGTTCTTCGGCACGGAGATGGATCGGATCAGCCGCTTTCCCCCGGTGGGAGCGCTCCCCGACGGCCTGCTCGCCGTGCGCGTCACTCCCGACGCCACGGAGAAGGTCCGCAAGCTACAGTCCAAGCGCGAGCGCCTTCTTCGCAGCCGGTCCTCGCTCTCGGAAGCGGACTGGGGCTGGCCGCGCGGGCGCAGCCGGCGCGGCCGCAGCCGTGGAAACGGCGACGCCCCGATCCGGCCGTCTCCACCGCCCACCACGTCGTCGATACCGTAGATCGTCGAACCCGCGCTCGCATCCTTTCGTAGAGGATGAAGGGATGAGAAAGAACGCGATTCGACTGTCCACCCTGGTCCTCGTCCTCGGGGCGGCCCTGCACGCCGCGGCGGCCGAGAACCCACCCACCGACGTCTCCGCGGCCGTGCGGCAGCGCGACGGCGCCTTCTGGAAGGCCTACAACGCCTGCGACGTGCCGGC
>Ga0075425_100001543_pt1 | contig 22624 bp, 20 predicted proteins | sample SoiMethybrSBSTD4_FD_75300 | JGI IMG/M metagenome (GOLD analysis project Ga0075425, IMG submission 75300) | Bulk soil microbial communities from a Populus tree surrounding site in Tennessee, USA - Soil MetaG P. TD hybrid SBSTD4 | ecosystem: Environmental > Terrestrial > Soil > Tree plantation... | reverse complement strand
CTTGACGGCGCTCGACTATGCGCACCGACATGGCATCGTGCATCGGGACGTGAAGCCCTCCAACGTCCTCGTGGATCACCACGGGTGGGTGTGGCTGTTCGACTTCGGCATCGCCATTGCCATGGGAGAGCAGCGTCGAACTCGGACGGGCGTCACCGTCGGCACGTTGTCGTACATGAGCCCTGAGCAGATCACTCATCCGAAATCCATCGATCATCGAAGTGACGTCTATAGCGTGGGATGCCTCCTCTACGAGCTCGTGACGGGACGCCCGCCGTTCGTGAAGAACCAAGACGGGGTGGGCGACACCGACTTCGCGTTGCAGCAGGCCCACGTCAGACAGCCGCCCGTCCGGCCGAGTCAGCGAGAGCCGGGCATCCCTGCCGATCTCGACGAGATCGTCATGCGGGCGCTGGCCAAGGCTCCGGACGACCGGCTCCCGGGCTGTCAGGAGTTCGTGAGGTTGCTGGACCAAGTCGGGAAGCCCGTGGACGGCCACGAGAGCGGTGGTGACGCCCGCGACGGCTCGGGGGGTCCGCCTTCCTCCGCGAGAAAGATCGGCGCGGCCGTGCTCGTCGCGCTCAGCGCGGCCCTCTTGGCCCTCGTCTGGGCCTTGACCCGCTGATGGGTGGGGGTTGCTATTGGTCGGGCATCACCACGGAGAACGTGGAGTGCCCGAACGTCACCTGGTCGCCGGGCCGCAGCACCGTGCCGTTCCCCGGCACCTTGCTGTTGTTGACGAAGGTGCCATTTCTCGAGGCCTTGTCGAAGATGAAGAGACTTCCTTGCTCGTAACGGAGATAGGCATGCTCACCGGACACGTACTCGTCGTGGACGATCTGCATATCGCTGGCGGCGTTGGCGCCGATGGAGAAGAGTTCTTGCTCCATGGCGTGCTCCTGTCCCGCCGCCGGGCCGGCGACGCCGCGGAGGAGAACGGCCGGCCGGCCGCTTGAGGGAGGGGGGAAGTACCGGCCGATGATCACCGTCTCGCGGGAGGGAGGGGAAGGCCGATCGTCCGCCTCCCTCGGTTCGACGGGCAGAGGCGTGGGCATCGGGTGCTCGGCAGGCGGTACGGGTGTCTTTTCCGGGCGACGACGCCACAACCAGATGGCGCCTGCGGCGACGAGCAAGGCCAGAAGGACCAAGAGCGGGACGACGGGCCACCTCTTGGGCGGCGGCGGCGGCGGGGGGAGACGGAGCGCGGGGATCTTTTCTGGTAGGGCGGCTCTCAAGACCGATCCGTCCGGACGGCGGAGTTCGATCGCGCCTTTGTCGGTGACGCGTCCCGTCGGATCCACGTCATAGGTGAAGGAGACGGTCGCCGAGCTCGTTTCGAGTCGATAGATTCGATCGAGGGCAAGGGCGATGTCGTTCTCGTTGCCCGTGAAGACATAGTGGCCGCTGGCCGAGTTGGCGAGGCCAGACAGCACATCCTTGAAGGGCTTGTCTGTTTTCCCTCGGAATATGGCGTAGATGGGGACAAGTCTGGCCTTGGACTCGGCCACCACCTGTTCCAACGTCACATCACTGCCCTCGTCCTTGCCGTCGGTGAGGACGACGACGATTCGCCGGACCTGTGGATCGTCCGTGAAACCCTGGCGGAGCGTGTTGTGGAGAGCGCGATAGAGTTTGGTCTGCTTGTCTCGAGCCTGGACCTTGACCAGTGCGGCCTCGATGTTCTCGCGTGGCTGGTCGAAGGTGGATTCGAGGCGGTCGTCGTCGCCAAAGAGCGTGAGCGCGAATTGATCTTGCGGGCGAGTCGTCTTCAGAAACTTGGGAAGCGCGCCCTTGATGTCGTTCAGGGGCGCCCCCTGCATCGAGCCGCTCACGTCGACGAGGAACATGAGATTCAATCGTTGATTTTGCGTCTGCCGGGCGGCGGCGACCCGATGGTCGTCGATGAGAAGTCCGAAGTCGGTCGATGTGGGCGTCGGGCCTGGCGGGAATTCGACGACCGCGAAGAGTTCGCCCGCAGGATTCACGAAGGAGGACCGGATACGGAGTGCCTCGGTTTGCGCCGCCACCATGGGCACCGAGGGCACGAAAGCGATACCGATAGCCGCCAGGAAGATGAGCCACGTCATGGGATCACCTCGTGGAAGGCACGCCCTGGGTCGTGGAGCCGCTCGGATGCCCGGGGCGGACCGATCCAGCGGCCTCGGCGCCGGGATCGATCGGGGCGCCCCTGACTCGACGTTTCTTAGATCTTTCCTTCTTCCTCGTCCTTCTTTACTTGCCGCCGGACCTCGTCATCGTGATACTTGCCGTGCAACTTGTCCTTCTCTTCTTCGGGCATCTGGCGGTCGATCGCCGGGGCGTGAGGCGATCGGGCGCTGCTCTGCTGTTCGTGGTGCATCACCGCGCTCGCCACGCGATCCGCCTCCTGTTCATAGAGGTCCCCCGGCTGGCTGACGGAGAGCTTCATTTGCGGGCCAGCGGCGGGGCCCCCGCAAGCACAACTTGAGGGACCGCCATCGTCATCCACCTTGGCCTGAACGGAGGTCGGATTTTGCTGCACGACATGCGTCAATTCATGCGCGAGAAGCTCGCGCCCGCCAGAGCTTCCCGGGTTGTACTCTCCCTGCCGGAAGTAGATGTCGCGCCCCGTGGTAAATGCACGTGCGCTGACCGATTGATTCAAAGCATCGGCGTCAGCATCCGTGTGCACCCGCACGTCGCTGAAATCGGCGTTGAGCGCCTGTCCCATGGACGCTTTGACGCCGCTATCGAGTGAATGTCCACCGCCTCGGCTCCCTTCGATGGCCCGTTCCACGTCGTGCGTCACATGGTCTTCCCCTTCCGCGCTCCTAGCCATGGCGATGACGCGCTGGACAAATCGATTGCCGTGTTCCCGCTGCAGCTGAAGGAGCGACGACGCACGAGCGGAGCGGGAAGGGGTCAGGAGGCGAAGCGGGTCTCGAGCATATTCTCGGGCCACCCGTTGGGCAGGCAGAGACGCCGCTCCCGGCGATGGTGGCACCGGCCAGGTGCGCTGGGTTTGCCGTGGCGCCGTCACGACACTCCCGATGAGACGATGAGGAGGAGCATTGTCCAGGTCGGCTTGCCGCATGTCTCACCTCCTGGGTTCGACGATGACCGACGACCAAGTATAGTCCATCCGATAAGGCTCCGGCCTCCGCTCCCGCCCCGTGCGACATGCGGCGGGCCCGCCAGACCTCCTGGAAGGGACCCGGGACGCCGCGCCTCACCAGGCAAAGGGAGCGCCAGCGCCGCGATCGGTCGCCCCTCGACGGGAGCTATCCTGCGCCGCCAGAGCTTCCAGGTCAAGATGGGACGGAGAGAGGCGACCTCGGAGATGGGGAGGTCGCGACGGAAGACAGGGGGAACTTCGGGTACGGTCCCGAGTCTTGACTCCACGGGCGGGTTGAGGTGAGTATCGCGGCAATCCCGCTGCCGCAGGGAGGGTGTCGATGAGCGTCCAGGTGCAGTGGTCCCGCGAGAACTCCTCCGATCCCGCGAGCTCGGGGAGTGTCTCTCTCAGCGAGGGCGAGAGCGCCACCGTCGGCAGAGAGACCGGCGTCGACATACAGCTGAAGGACTCCCACGTGTCTCGGCTGCATGCCGAGGTCTACGTGGAGAACGGTGTCGTCGTCATCAAGGACGCGGGCAGCACCAATGGAATCACCCTCAACGGCGAACAGGTCGTCCAGTCGCGGTGGGAGCCGGGGCAAACCGTGCGCATTGGCCCCTATCGCCTGAGCCTGGTGGCCGTGCCCGGCGCTCTCGTCCCGTCGCGGCCGAAGCTGCCCCAAGTCAGTCGAGTCGAGTCTGACTCGAAAGCGCGAGAGATTCCCGGCCAGGGCGGGGTCGAACTCGGCGACATTTACCAGCGGGCCAAGAAGAACGATCCCCAGGCCGTGCGACAGCTCTTCCTGGGCTTTCTCGGACGCAATGAAACGGTCATCGATGCCGGCTATCTTGGTGGCCTCGGGTGGATCTTCCCGGAGCACAGCTTCTGGTGCATCACCAATGCCCGGATCCACGGCCTCGTGGTGAATGCCTCGGGCCGCCTCGATCTCACCTTCTGCTTCCTCAAAGCGGTCGACGTCGCGTACTTCCACCAGCCTTCGAGAGTTGGATTGTGGGTGACCATCATTTTCTATCTGCTCGCCGTCGCGGTGATCGGCATCGCCTTGGTGGCGAGTGGGGTGATGGTTGGTAGCCTCACGCCGGCCGCCGTGGGTTTGGTCATCCTCGGCTTGCTGGTCATCGCCGCGGGCATCTACCTCATCCCCTTCGTGACGCGGTTCTACTATCGCTTCACGAAATCAGGGTGCGCCTTCTTCACCAAGGAACACGTCTACATGCCCATCCTGGCCGACCGCAAGAACCTGCGGGCCGCTCAGTCCATGCTTCGGCTGTTCGAGGAGCAGAAGCGAATACTCGGGGTGTAACCCCTATGTGGGCCACGATCGCAGCCACCACCGGGGCGAGGGGAACATGAGCATCTTCCTGAGCTACTCACGGGGCGACGCCCAGCACGCCGACGAGTGGGTCGGGAATCTTGAAAGGTTCGGCTACCGGGTCTGGATCGATCGGGCGGGCATCCGGGGCGGCCAGCAATGGAATGAAACGATCGTGCGTTCGATAAAGGAGGCCCAGGCACTCGTCCTGCTGCTTTCGCCGAATTCGGCGCGATCGGACAACGTTCGCCGGGAGATCGACCTCGCGGTGGAGGCCAGGAAACGCATCATCCCGATCGAATTGCAGGTGACCACCATCCCAGAAAATCTCCAGTACCAACTCGCGGGCGTGCAGATCCTCCAGATCTGGAGAAATCCTCGGGGCGGGCTTCCCCTGGTCTTGGCGGCCCTCAAGCAAGCCGGGGTGGAACGGGGCGCCCCCCGCGTGGTGGAGGCCGCCCCCGGGGAGCGAGGCTCGGGCGAGGCAAACGTCGACCTGGCCGACCTCGGCAATCTTGGTTTCTTGAGCAAGATCGCGTTCTGGCGCCGGCCCTAACCCATCGGACGGGCAGACCGCCCGGCTCGTCTCCTCGGTGACGTTCCGTCTGCTCGATCAGGCCCCCATTCGCGCATTCAGCAAGCTGATAAATCGTGGCGCGGCGATCCGCATGTACTCTTTGTTCAAGTCGAGGAGCGTATCCAAGATCTTCTCGGTTCGCGCGTACGTCCCCTCCCGCTCTTGATCTTCCTCCTCGATGACCCGCTGGAGCTCGGCGAACAAGGATTTGAACGACTCCCGCATCTCCTCGTAACGCGTCTGATCCTCCCCCTCGAACAAAGGAGGGGGGGCCGCCTCGAGCCGTGATCCCTGCATTTCCGCCTCGAGGACGATGGTGCGAAGGATCTCGAGGACCCGGCCACCGAGCGGATGGAGCTTGCCGAGCTCTTCCACGGGATCACTGGTCGCCATGAGGCGGAGCCGTTCCTTGGCCATTTTGCCGCGATAGCGGTCCAGCACTTCAAGACGCGTCCGCACGGCCAGGCGAAGGCCGTTGGCCAGGAGTTGGAGCTGCGAAGGATTGCTGGCGGGCGGCACGCTGAACGCGTCGACAAAGACCACCCGGCACGTACATTCGAGCCCATCCTGCGAGCGCGTGATGGACTCGATGATGGGCCGCAGGACGTTGCCCCGGACAGATCTGAAGTAGACGACGTTCTGATCCGCCATCCGGCCTTCGAGGGCTGCCTGCAAAGATTCGAGAAACCGATCGATCCAGCCTCGCTCCGCCTGGGATCCTTCGTTGTCGAGTCGCTCCAGGAAGTCGACGATGTTCATGCTCCCGGGCGTCTGAGAGAAGCCGAGTTGTGAAGCGGAGATATCGTCGGTGCTGACGGCGGACCGCTCGAGCGGCAGATTGGGCGGAATCTTGGCGAGGTCGAGCCAGTTGAGAGTCTGCTGGTCACCTGTCTGCCACGCGGGACGGACCCGGATGGAGGGCCGGAGATAGTTGGTGATGTACTGCTTGGGCCGATTCACCTGAAGCACTTCTCCGAGTTTGGCCGCGGTGGCCTCGAGGCTCTTGAAGGCGTTGGATTGATTCGTCGCCTGATAGAAATTTGCCAACCAGGTACTGATATCGTCATTGGTCGCGGCGATGGTCTGAAGGTCCTGCAGAGGATCCGGGGGCGGCGAACCGGGGAGGTGGATACAGTAGAGTTTCCGGTGCTCGGGATCGGGGCGCCGGACGATTTCGTTGAACAAGATCGCTTCGTAGAGGCACCAGCTCCAGTCATGGGTCGCGTCCGTGTAGACGAGGAGCAGACAATCGGTGTCCTTCAACGCGGTGTCGATGGCCGTTCGCCACTCGTCTCCCTTTTCGATGTTCTCGGACAGGAAGAACCTGACATTGTCCATCGCGCCCTTCAGGAGGGCGACAATGGATTGAGCGAGCTTCTTGTCGGTCGATTTGTGACTGACGAATATCAGGCTTGGCCGAGCGTCGGGAGGCGTCATGAAGTCTCCTTACGACGAGATCACGATGTTCGTGGACAGGATGGCGGAATCCTCGGCGGGCCCGGAACCGGTCGAAGGGACGAGGGGACCGCTCGACGGTCGGCGAAGGACTCCTGATCGAGAGAGGAAGCAGAAACCGAATACGTATGGTTGCCGCAGGCAGCGGCCGAAAGCGCGCGGCTGGATCAATCGCGCCTCCAGGGCAATTGGTTCCTCTCCAGCGACCATTGTTCCGGTGTGGCCGTGAGGCGCCGCGAAGTGCCCATCCTCGGGGCTGGCGAGCGGCACTCTAGGTGTTTCTCGAATTGGCGTCAAGGAATCTTTTGTCCTGGCAGATTTCTCGGTGCCCTTACTGCCGAAGCGGGGGCTCCCTGATGGGCCTCCGAGCGCGACCCGCCTTCGTTGGCAAGTCCCGCCTCCATCCCGTCCACGTCTACGAGGTCGCCGTTAATTTCACCTCCCCTGCGGGTACGTCGTGCTAGCGGGAGGCGTCGATTGACGGTCGCCGGTTTGATGGCCGCTCGGTGGGGGCGGTGCCGGACGACCTCCTCGCGGGGGCGACCCGAGAGGGACGGTGATACCAAAGGACGGTCGAACTCCCGAACCCCGCCGCACCAAGAGGCGCTGGACGGCCCGGTCGGCCCAGGCTGTTTCGGCCTGCGCGTCCACATACTGCGGCGGGCGCGGTACCTGCTTGCCTTCGACGCGAAAAATGCGATTGTCGGTGAGGCTCACGGCGGGCCATCGTCGATCGCCACGACCTTCGCACCGCACCGTGCCTTTGCGGACGATGACCGCCGTGTTGTCAACGCCCGATCGGCTGGAGAGGGGTGTCCGTCGGACGCTGTACTCAGTTCCGGTCACCGAGGCCGACAGCTCATCGGTGGTGACCTGACCGCCCCCGCGCTCCATGACCTGGGTGATATGGGCGAACACCTCACCGAGAAAGAGCCGGATCGAACCGAGCTGGATCCGCGTGTTCTGTCGCAAGGCCACGTAGTTGTCATCATCGAAGTCGATGAGGGCGAACCCTCCCGCCGTCTCTATCACGTCGCCAATTTGGAGCGCCATGCCCGGCTGATAGGGCAGCACGCTCGAGAGGCGCTCGATGCGTACACCGTCATCCGCGTGGAGAAGCGGGACGCCCGCTTGGCTGGTCGGGCTCTCCGAATCCATGCAGACCCCTCCGACGCAGACCCCGACGCACCCACCGAGAAAGGCGCTGCCCGCGACAAGGGCAGAGAGCAGCCACCTACGCGGCGACGTGTTTTCCACGGAACCACCTCCGTTCCAGCGCGACGAGCATCCACCATGTCGCGATGAATGCGGCGATGTGATAGAGCCCGTCGGCGAGCAGGTGGAGCTTGGCGTAGAGCACGACGGCCGCGGCGAGATAGACGATACAGCCGGCGAGCAGGACGACCAGGTTGCCGCGGCGTGACTTGCCCAATCGCCAGAGGCGATAGAGGACGGCCAAGACGACCATGAGCAGGGTCATCAACCATTGCGTGGCCAGGGACATGGGTCGGACCGCTCCGTCGGTGAGGAGCGCGTTCATCACGTCAGCGTGAAACTCGAAGCCATAGCGGCGCCCGTTGATGTCCAGTCGCGTTTCCAGCGTATCCAGCGGATGCTCGGCGCCGACCAGCACTCGCTTGCCGGAAAATACCGCGGGGTCGATGACGCGGTTGAGCACGGCGTCCAGGTCAAAGCGGCGCGACGGATCGCGGAGTCGCTCGCGATGCGAGAGCCGCATGATCACCCGCTCCACTTCCGAATCCGGTGAGCGAGCGGGGCAGTCCGCGTCCGCGACCTCGATGCGTTGTCGGAAGGAGAATCGAACCCATTGATCCGGGCCGGAGGGAAAGCGAAGGGGAAGCACGTCGGATTGAGGGGGGGGCGGAGCGATGCTGGAGGGAGCGAAGGCGGCTTCGAGGGGCAGGGACCCGTAGACGTGGTCGCCCCTGCGAAGGGCCGCGATGCCGAACACGGCTCGGTCGAGCTTGGCGCCCACGCAGGTCAGCCCGAGATGGCTGACCGTGACGAGATCGGGAGGCGCCATGGGTTGCTCGCCGACCAGCTCCCGGAACCCAAACACCACGGCCATGCGCCGTTCGCTCGCCCCGCGAATACTGCGGATGAGGTCGGCGTCGAATTCGCTCGGCGAGTGGAGCCGGATGTCGAAGGCGACCGTACGGGCTCCCGCTTGGGCGAGAAGATCGACGAGCCTGGCGTATTCCTTGCGCCGGGATGGGGCGAGGCCATTGGCCTCTTCGGGACTCGGTCGAATGCCCACCAAGGCCAGCTCGCGGCTCAGCGGCACTTCGAAGAGGATGTCGCCCAAGAGCATCGTGAAGCTCGCCGTGCGCGTATCCAGGCCAACGAGATCGAAGATGTTGGCCCACGCCAGCGAGATCGTCACCACGATCACCGCGGCGGTGATGGCGATCGCCGCCTTGCCCATGCGGGTAAGGCGCACGAACCGCTCGGCGAGACCGAGGTCGCGGCGCTCGCCGCTGACCGCTTCCACCAGCGTCTCGATATCCTTGTCAAATGTCGCATGCGTAATCGTCTGCGCTTGCAACGTGGCCAGGGTCGCGAGATCCTGCGGCAATTCGGCCGCGCGCGGCAACGGAGCGCCGTCGACGAGCACAGGAATCACTCGCTTGCCGCGCGCGAGCGCTTCGCGGATTTCCCATCGGACGAAATCGTCGGGATCGTCAAGCCGCCGCTGGCCATCGCGACCCTCTGCCCGGAGCCATCGGGGGCCGATCACGGTCAGCAGCGTATCGCAGCGGCTCACGCGCTGGTCCAGCACATGCTTCCAGTCGTCACCGAGCTCGATCTGCTCCACGTCCATGAAGCTGTTGCCGTCGCCAAACCATTCTCGTAGCCGCTCGTGGATCAACCGGGCATTGGCAGGGGAGTCGTCGCGACGATAGCTGATGAAGATGTTCGGCATGGCTGTCGTATGGGGCGAAGGGCCATCGCCTGCGCCGCACACGTTTGCGAGACTCTAGATTGGCCTGGCAAGCTGGTCAAGGCGCTTTTCTGTTCCCGCTCGCTGGCGCCACTCGCCTCGAGGAAGCGCTGGATGTGGCGGGGTGAGGCGGGCGGAAGTCACTGTCTGCGTGAAGCTGGTTGGCGAGGTCGCGACAAGAGCATCAGGTTTCCACCGATGCCGGCCGCGGCCCGAGACCGGATCACGGCGAGGAGAGCGCCAAAGAACGCAGAGAAGGCCGAACCGGTCCTGCGGGGGTCGGTGACGAGGTGGTGCTACGGTAGCTCCTTGCGACCGACGGTAGCTCGTGCGAGACGTGACGACGAGGAGGTCGGCTCGCGTGTACGGACGTGTGCACGGAGCGGAACCGACATAGTCAGGCCCGGCGTGGGAGACCGACAGGGGTCAATGCTTGCGTACGCGTTGATAGGATCCGAGGAACATAGCGCCTTGCCCACAGTAGCCCTCAGTGTCCGCGGAGAGGACCTCAGCGTCGCCCGCGGTGAAACGGATCGAGATCGAGCGGTTTTCGCTTGCCGCTTGCGCCGCACCATAGGAGAAAACGTCCGTCGTGAAAGGAGTGAAGCGTGCCAAGAGCACGTCGCCCCGCATCGAGCCGACCGCCCTCACGTAGCAATCAGCGGGCGTCGCGGGTCCTCTCGCATCCGACCCCCCGCCAGCGAGGACGGCTACATACCGATCCCCCTCCGCGGAGACCTCGAGCGTCGAAGTGGGCTGCCCCCGGCGCACGTACTGCCCGGCAACGTCGGGGGAATCCGGGGCCGCAATCTTCTCGTGGCAGCCTAAAGCGAGGAGCGCCAGTATGGTAGCCGCCACGACGATGCGCGGACCCCGAGCGGTCCGCGAATGCCGGGACGTCACGCTCGGGGCAGCATGGCGAGCGCGTCCCGCTCCTCGTTTTCGAACCGCTTGGCGACGCCGTTTTGGATCTCAGGAGAGTTGCGCGAGAAGTACACGAGGACCCCGACATCGTTCTTCCGACCCCGTTCGGCGTAGATCGCCTTGATCAGCGCCTGATCAAATGCTGGATTACCGACGAGGACGCCTCCCGCCTTGACGGCGGCGAGGGCGCGGTCGACGACCGGGGTATTCGGCCCGTGCTGGACGGCCGTGGACCAGAAGACGTCCTGGAGTGCATCGGACCTGGCCGTCACGTCCGGCCCCCCGGCGGCCTTCGTCCTGGCAACAAGCGGATCGAAGAGCGTACGCTTGATGTACGCGTGCTGGGCATCACGGAACGCGTCAGGCTCCGCGGCGGCGATGGCCTTCCATTTGGCCGAGAAGTCCGCGGTACCGGGGACGAGGCCGACGAAGTCGCCTTTCCACCGGAAAGTCGGGTCGGCGACGAACATCGCTACGGTACCGCCGCCCTTGCTCGTCATCTGGTACGATCCGTATGAAACGCCTCCGGCGTCGCCGACGCCCGAGGACACGATACCTGGTCCTCGCCCCCCGGTCTCATACTTCTCCGACAACATTCCGAGTTGATGTGCCATCCGTGCGCCTCCTTTCCCGGAGCCCTTCCCCGTGTCGGCCTAACGGTCGCAGCCTAGCGAAGCAAGATCGTCTGGTAAAGCAAGATCATCGATGGGCCGGCGTCAGCGACGACTCGGGCTGTCGTGAGCGCCCGAGGTCGTGTTGGCGAGGAATCTTGCCACTTCTCCATCTCCTCTGAACCAAGGCGCCGAGCTCGTGCGACGCTGCCCAGCCATCTATTCGGCCAAGCGCCGTCGAGAGACGTCACGGGGAGCTTGCGCCGCCGAACGTGGGGCGTCAAGTCCCTGAGCTCTCGTCTTCAGTTCAGCCACTGACATCCCGCAGGCAAGGGTGGCAGCAATGATGGCGCCGATCGACGTTCCACCGATCAGATCAAAATAGTCGGAGAGACGGAACTCCTCTCGCCCGGCGCGCGCCTTCAAGATGTCTTCGATGACGCTGAGATACTCCAGTGTCAGGATGCCACGGATTCCACCGCCGCCCAGGGAAAGAACGCGTTTGGGCGCCAGCAACCGATCTAATAATGACTCTCGTTCTCAGGCACGGCACGGCTCGTTGTCGACCTTGGCACAGGGGTTTGCGGTAGTTGCGGGGGCCCGCAACCACCGATATCAAAGATGCTCAGCTTCGAGGTCGATTTGATCTAGACGCGTTGCGCGGGCCCGCAACCACTTGCCGGCAAACAGGTCTCTCGGCTTCCGCTCCGAGGTGACGGCCTAAGCTGTGCCGTCGGCTCCCGGGGCGGCCGGCGTCCGAACCTGGGAGGTTATCTCACCGGGACGAGGGCCACGACTGAGGTGACCGCCGCCGGAGAGCGTTGATGTTGACTATCTTCGCCTGATGGCCATAGAGCGCCGATAAGCTGCCAATCGTCTGCGATCAAAATCCTCGCTTTTAGCCGTAGCGGAAGCTCGTGATTCTGCGCGCGAGCGCGCCGAAGCGGGTGGTGCTCAAGGTCCTCCCGCGCCGTGTGGCGAGCTGGGACCACCGCAAGCTGGGCGGAGGCTACTGAGGACGGAGGTCAGACGGGCCGCCGTACGATTGATCGAGCAACTCGAGGCAGTGCCGTCGGCTCCTGGGGCGGCCGGTGCCCGAGTCTGGCACCTCTTGTCACGGGGATGGGGCCCACGGACGGGGCGCCCGCGCCGCCGGAGGGTGCTACAGTTGCCTAGCTCATTCGCCGAATCATTGGTATGGCGACATAAACTTGGAGCGCCTGCCCGCCCCGGAGTCTTTAGTGAAGAGCAAAGGGTAGACTTAAAGGTTTCGCAAATTCATTTGGCATAGGGCGAAAAGTTAGGAGATTTCTGTGGGTTCAGTTTTCATCAGTTATCGAAGGGAAGATAGCGAGGGTCAAGCCAGGGCGTTGTTCCAGGATCTTGTGGCCAGGCTGGGACGGGACTTGGTGTTTATGGATGTGGACAGCATTGGCTTAGGACGGGACTTCCGCCAGGTCCTTCAGGAACGGCTGGCGACGTGTGATGTGATGTTGGCATTGATCGGACGGGACTGGCTTGATGGCAAGGACACGTCAGGACGGCGCCGACTCGACAATCCCGGCGATTTCGTACGCATGGAGATTGCGGCCGCTCTCAAGCGGAATATTCCGGTCACACCGCTGCTGCTACACGGCGCGCACATGCCCACTGTAGAACAATTGCCGGAAGATCTCAGCGACCTGGCGTACCGCAATGGATTCGAGCTTAGCCACAACCGGTGGGAATCCGATGTTCAGGAGCTAGTCAAGCGGTTAGGTCTGGTCACTCGCAATGACACGCCGTCCGGCACAAAGACCGATTCAGCGGCGCCAACGCGACAACCTGCGAAGAAATCTTGGGTCGCAATTACCGGAGCGTTGCTGGTCGTGATCGCCGTCCTGTCGCTCGTGGTGTGGACGGCGGTTTACATCTCGAATCCCTCGACGCCCCTCACACAGGCGGAGACGGTGATCGTCGTGGCTGCCTGCGCCGCCCTCGTCTTCGGCCTCAAGTGGATTGTGTCCAGGCTCGGCAAGACGCGGGGAGGCGATGAGCCTCATTCGTAGAGCGGCCCTGACGGCATCGGCGGGTCTGCTCGCCCTTTTACCGCCGAGCCCTGGGGGTACTGGCGTCGGGCATGCGGCAGAGCCTCTCGCTCTCACCTGCAGCACCGAGACCCCGACGGTTCCGCTCGGGGGAACGGTGATCCTCAGGGCGTGGGCGCAGTCGCCCTCCGGGCGCGCGCTCGGCTACAGCTGGGCGGCCACGGGCGGGCGAATCGAGGGCCGCGGCGCGGAGGCGCGCTGGAGCTTGGCCGAGCTGCGCACGGGTACCTTCGCCGCGACCGTGAAGGCCGGCGATGGGGAGAGCACATCTAGTGAGTGCCGGATGCTCGTCACCGTCAGGCGGGATGTCCAGGGACGGGGATCCTCACGAGAGACAGGCGGGGCTTTCCTCGCGGCCGGCCGGTCCGAGGCGGCCGGCTATGGGCTCTACAGCTACCTGCTGCTGGGCGCCCCGCCGAGCGAGTCGAGCCGCGAGCGCTGTCTGAAGGCGATCGAGGCCTACCTCGCGCTGGTTCCCGACGTGATGAGCCTCGAGGAGTATGTGCCGCGCCGTGAGCTCAACATCTTCTATCTTCCGGTGCGGGGCGAGCCGGTCAAGCCCCTGTCTGGGCAGTGGGTCCTCGACAACTATGACTATGCGCGCGCGCGCAGCCTGCTCCGAGCTCTGCCGGGGCCCAATCGCGATGGGCCGTATATCCTGGCCGCGTTCAAGCCACTCGGCAGCGCGGCGGCGGGAGCCACCTCGGGTCCGTATCTCTTTCAGAACCTCTCGAGCGTCCCACCTCATCTGGCCGCCTCGTGGGTCAGAGAGTTTCTGAACCAGGCCGCGCAGGAGCGCTTCTGGGAGGAAAGGACGACGGTGCAGCTGGCCCAGCGAATGCGCGTGACCGTCGGCATTATGGGCGCCGGGCTCCCCGAGATCCGGAAGGCGCTGGATGGCTGGATCGCCTGGGTCCGCTGACTCGGGGCCGATGGTTCCTCGCACACGGCGCTGTCCCTTTCCACCACGACCCGCGGCAAGCACCAGATTGCTTCGTCTGAGCGCAGAGGACGGACGAACGCTGTTCCCTCGGCTTAACCGCGCGCTTCGGGTGGGCGACGTGCGGCCTCCCCCTGCGGGCCCGAGCCTGACGCGCAGATATCCAGCAGGGGCCGACTCGGACCTTTAGCGACTGTGAGTGTCGTTGACCGCCTTCCGGACGCAAGTGTATACTTCCTCGACGCCTCCGATATCCCACTCGGCGCAGACGTGTCCAATGCGGGAGGGATGGTGCTCGTCGCTCGGGCTGCTCGAAGGCACGTGGTCGGCTTTCGCCCGGCCTGGCGACATGTCCTCGCGTGGGCGGTTGCGGCCTGCCTCGCGCCCAGCTGCACCGCCGCGGGTGGAGACGCAGTGGCGCAGACTAACCCGCAGTCCCGGTCGGTCGGCCGAACCGAAGACCTCCTCATCGTCGACTGCTTGCTGCCATCCCAGATACGGCGGCTCGGTCAACAGGCCACGTACCTCTCAGCGCGGCGGGCCGTGAAGACCACGGCACGCGACTGCGAGATCCGTGGGGGCGAGTACGTTGCCTTCGATCGCGCAAACTATGCGACGGCTCTTCGCGTGTGGTTGCCGCTCGCCGAGGGTGGCGACCCGGCCGCCCAGACGAACGTCGGTGAGATCTTCGAGAAGGGTCTTGGCGTCCCGCCCGACTACGCCGCCGCCGCCGTGTGGTACCGGCGCGGGGCCGAGCGAGGCTCGTCCCGGGCCGCCATCAACCTCGGCCAGCTCTACGAGCAAGGGCACGGCGTCCCGAAGGACCCCGTGCAGGCGCTCGGCTGGTATCGGAAGGCAGCTGGGCTCGGCGACCTCCCCTTCGGCCTCGCGGCGACGTCGGCGCCACCTTCTCAGGAAACGCAGCAGCTCCGCGTCGAGGTGGCTCAGCTCCGCCGGCAGCTCGATGCCAAGCAGGCCGAACTCACCGGCGCCCAGCGCGACCTCGAAGCGCTCCGCGCCAGCCTGGACGCGCGCCGGAACGACGCCAATGCCGAGCGTGATGCGCTCGCCGGCCTCCGTCGGCAGCTCGAAGTGGCGCGTGGCCAAGAGCAGACATCGTCTGGCCGCGTTCGGGATCTGGAGAAGGCCGTCGGTGAACGGGAGGGGCGCCTGGCCGCACGGGACCGGGAGGTAGCCGAGCTCAAGGCGCGGCTCGCCACCTCGGAGGCTGCCTCGGCGGCCTCCACCGCCGAGATGAGTCGGCTCCGCGATAACATCCGCGAATCGCTCCAGCGGGAGCTGGCGAGCCGTTCCACGGCTGCCACGACGAAGGACGGGTCATCTGCTCGACCTACCGGCCAAGCGGTAGGGCTCCCCAGGCCCAAGGACATTGGAGCCTTCGGTAACTATCACGCCCTCGTAATCGGCAACGATGAGTACCGTCAACTTCCTCGGCTGAACACCGCGGTCAACGACGCGCGCGAAATCGACCGCACCCTCAAGGCCCGCTACGGCTTCAAGGTGACGCTCTTACTCGACGCCAACCGCTACCAGATCCTCTCGGCCCTCAATGGGCTTCGCGAGCGTCTCACGGACAAGGACAATCTTTTCATCTACTACGCGGGGCATGGGGAGCTCGACCGTAAGAACCAGCGCGGCCACTGGCTGCCGATCGATGCCGAGCCCAACAGCAGCGCCAACTGGATCTCGAATATCGCCATCACCGACATCCTCAATGCGATGAATGTGCAACAGCTTCTGGTCGTAGCTGACTCGTGCTATGCGGGCACGCTCACCCGCTCGTCCGTTGGACGCCTCGATGCCGCGCTCAGCGAGACGGAACGGCTCAAAGTAATCCAGCTCATGGCGCGAAAGCGCTCGCGCATGGTGATGACCTCGGGCGGTCTCGAACCCGTGCTGGACTCCGTGGGAGGTTCCCACTCTGTCTTTGCTCAGCCCTTCATCGAGCTGCTTCAATCCAACGTGGGCGTGCTCTCCGGACAGGAGATGTTCCGTCAGCTCCAGATCCGCGTCGCGGTGACGGCACAGCGAGTCGATGCCCAGCAGGTGCCGGAGTATGCACCGATCAAGTTCGCCGGACACGAGGCCGGCGATTTCTTCTTCGTCCGCGCGAGCAACTGACCAAGACTAGGTGCCCGCCCCGAGATGCCGTGCTCCGGCTTGACCATTGGTTGGATGGTCGATCGGTCTGTGCTAGAGCCTGACGAGGATACCGGGATGAGGCAACGCACGCGCGCGCGCCCGAGTGGGAGGGTGTGGGCCGTTGTGGCCGGGGCGGCAGTCCTGCTTCTGCCGGGCCGTAGATCCGATGCCCAAGCCCAGACGTTCAACGACGCGATCCAGGGCGCCCTCGACGGTGGTGGCGGCGGTGCGTGCAATGGGCTCAAGGGCGGCCCCTTCCAAGGGAGCCTTAACTCGATCTGCGCCAGCCCCTACCCGGTGCCGGAGGGCCGGGCTCGTGGTTACACACTGCGCGACTACGAGGTGCGCCGGCCGATCCATTCGGTCACTACATTGAGAGGCGTAGATGACGTATCCCCGTTCTTAGGCATGGCCGGCCGGGACCCAAGGCGCTTGCTGCGCCACGAGGGGTGGGAGGAGTCAAGAGCAAGGAAGTTTGCTTAGAATCCTGCCGCGGGTTCATACGACACGACGATCATGCCGCTATCATCGTCGACGCAAAGATCTAGAAATGACACGGCGCCCCCCGCGGCGGCGTACCAAAAGACCTTTCCGCCCTGCGTCTTGTTAGATGGGCCAAACCTTCTGAGGAGCGCCCCCACCACCGTCGTCGATCCCTTCTTGCAAGCTCCGTCGGTCCCGGCGAGGCGGTCAAAGGAGAGATTGATCCGCGAAAGTCGCCTATCCTTGACGGAGAAGAGAATACGAATTACTCCCGGCTCTCCGAAGAAGGTGTCCGGTCGTTCCAGGCAGAACGCAGTCTCTTTGTAGTCACAGGTGGTCACCTGGGCTCTTGCGTCGACCCGTTTTGCCTCCTCCAAACTCATGCCGAACTGATAGCCGCCATACCCCGAAATTATGTCGGGTACTCGGGATAGCGACTCGGCGTCACTCCTTGAAGGCCCAAGAATCATGAGGGACGCATAGAGGGTAAGGCACATGAAGTCGAGAGCACGGACAAGGAGTGGTTTCATCGGGTGTCCAGTGTCTCGTGAGGCAAGAAAGGAGCCAAGACTCGAACCACAATGGAATCAGTCGCTTCGAGACCGCCCTGGACCGGCGCTGACGAAAATAGACAGAGCGCGTGACCATCGCGAGGAGTGAATTCGTACTCGGATCACACTAGCCGTAACTCCTTCTACGTACGTTATGTTCGGCGGCTTCCGCTATGATGCACGATCATGCGGTGCGGTTCCGTCGTTCTCACGATCTCGCTCGGCCTCACGCTGCTCGGCGGATGTGCGGGACCGGCCGAGCGTTTCGCCGACCGAGCCTCAGCCCTTGGCTTCGACGCCTCCCGCGTCGAAGGCGATGGCTTCGCACACGTTGTGTTCCGCCCCGCGACTCCGCGGCCAAACGGAGGCCGCGTGCTTCACGTCTATCTCGACGGCGACGGCACCCCCTGGGAACACGGCGGGCCCGCCGTTGACCCCACGCCGCGCGATCCCCTCGTGCTGCGCCTCATGTCCCTCGATCGCGCGCCCAGCGTTTATCTCGGCCGGCCATGCTACCACGGCCTCGCGACGGCGCCACGCTGCGCGCCCGCACTCTGGACCGACGCACGCTACTCCGAGGTGGTCGTGGGGAGCCTAGCGGTGGCTGCGCGGCGGCTGCTCTCGGTGACCGGCCGCGCGGAGATTGTTTGGCTTGGCTACAGTGGAGGGGGGACGCTCGCGATGCTTCTCGCCGAGCGCTTGCCCGAGACCGCGGGCGTGGTCACGGTGGCGGCCAATCTCGATGTGGACGGCTGGGCGGAAATGCGCAGCCACTCAAGGCTCGCCGGCTCCCTCAGCCCCGCCCGGCGACCGCCGCTCCCGCCACGGATCTACCAGCGCCACTACGCGGGAGGACAAGACCAAGTCGTGCCTCCAGAGATTGTCGCGCGCGGGGGCGTCCCGCCTGAGTCGTTCAGGGTGATCCCGAAATACGACCACGTATGCTGCTGGGTAAAGCTGTGGCCTCGCGTGCTCGATGAGATCGAGCAATCCGCCGGAGGCCCGCGCTAGAAGTTGATCCGGAGGCCGCCGTTCGCCGTGTAGGCCTCGCGATCACTGTAGCCCACCAGCGCCCGGAAGCTCCAGGAACACCTGCAAGCCCTTCGGGAGAACTAGGGTCACGCCGGTACCCAGGTTGGCATAGTTGCGGTCCGGGGGATCGGTCTGAAAGCGGAGCTTGGTGATCACGGTCGCCGCCAACCTCGACGTGGAGGGCTGGGCGGACCTGCACGGCCGCTCGCGGCTCGCTGGCTCCCTCAGCCCCGCGCGAGGCCCGCCGCTCCCGCCGCGGATTCGCCAGCGCCACTATGCCGGGGGACGCGACCAGGTGGTGCCGCCGAGCATCGTCGCGGGCGGGAATCCTGCCGGAGACTCTCACGGTGATCCCCGAATACGATCACGTGTGCTGCTGGGTGGAACTGCGGCCGCGCGTACTCGACGAGCCAGATGGGCCGCGGCCGGCCGGCGCTAGAAGCCGACCCGGAGGCCGCCGTTCGCCGTGTACGCCTGGCGGTCGGTGTAGCCCACCAGTGCCCGGAAGCTCAGGAAGACCTGCATGTTCTTCGGGAGGACCAGGACGACACCGGTCGACAGGTTGGCGTAGTTACGGTCCGGTGAGTCGGTCTGGAAGCGGAGCTTGGTCTGACCGAGGTCCTCGCGGAAGCGGAAGTAGATCACCCGCTGATTGTCATAGAATTCGTGGACCCAGTCCCCGGTGAACTGGGGCACGAAGACGCCGATCGACGTGCTGATCGCGTACGAGGCGAAGGCGCCCACGGTGGTCGTCAGCGACTCGCGGTGCTGACTGTCGTAAGCTAGCTGGAGGCCCGTGTCTATATTTTTCGGGCTCGAGTTGTGCTCGGCGTAGGAATTGATGTCGTTGGTGCTGTAGTTGACTCCGACGCGTGGTCCCACCGTGAGGGCGCCCAGGGGGAAGTCGTAGCCGACCTGGACGCTTGTTCGAAACTCGTTCCCCGTCGTGTCGCCCTGGACGAAGCCATCGACCGCGGTCGAGTTGCCGGTAGCAACGTAGCTAGCCCGGCGCACCGTGTCGTAGTCACGCAGGGTATAGCCGACGGTGCCGTCCACGAACAGGTTGGGCAGGGGTGCGGCGCTGCCATACAGGGTGACCCCGAAGGCATCGATGCTGAAGTGGCCGGTGTTGCTGGTGAAGTTGCCGTTGGTGCCCAGATAGGAGAGCGCGAGTCCCGCGGTAAGCCAAGGGAGCACGCGGTAATCCGCGCCGACGATCACGCCCCCGGCGTCGGACGAAAACCCCGGCTCGAAACGCGTCACATCCTTCTTGACCCAGTCGCCCTCGGCGGTGACGAACAGCCCGAGCTTCCCCAGCTGGAAGCTGGGGTCGGCGCTTGCCGCCAGCACGCCACTCTCGCGGCCAGCCTGGCGCTGCTCCTCCAACCGGAGCTGGATCCGCCGCTGATCCGCTCCCTGCTGGCCCAGTGCCTGCGAGGCGATCGAGGCGCCGGCGGACGTACCCACCACGCCGGGAACGTTAGTACAGATCGTGTTGAGCGTTCCCTGATAGGAGCCCCCAAAGCCACCGAGTCCGCTGCACTGATTCTGGAGGGCGCCTTGGATCGCGTCGTTGAACGTCTGGGCTCGGGCGCCGGAAACAGGCCCCGCCAGAACCAGGGCCGCCAAGGCCGCCCCGGCCACGACGGCCCACGCCCGCCCCCTTGGCTGCCCCTCTGTGCACTGCCTCATCCCTGTCTCCTCCTCGTCCGCTTTTAGCACAGACCTATCGACAAGCCAAACCTGATGTGAAGCCGGGGCGCTGCCCCCGGGGCAGACACGGCGCCGATAGACGCCCTCACGCCGGCCCGGCCGGAGAGCGTAGAGCAGGCCCCGCCATGGAGCAGATCCTCCGCCCCCGGATAGTTCGGAGAGAACGCCGTCTGAGACCACCAACAGATACGGCGCGTCGGTTTGACCCGTTTCCGGCGATCTGGGAGGATGACGTGATGTCAGTGGCCGTCCAAACCTGCGCCACGACGAGGGCGGACGCGATGCCCGAGAGGACCGTGCGCTATCGTAGGAGAGTGCCCATTCTGCCAGTCTTGGGGAGGCGTGAATCGCGATGATCTCCAGCCACGGTCAGACGGACACGAGCAGGCGCAGGACCTTGAACGAAGACGCCATATTCGCGCACGACAACCTCTTCATCGTCTGTGACGGCATGGGCGGGCGCAAAGCGGGAGAGGTGGCCTCGCAGCTGGCTCTCGACGTCATCGCCGCCTTCGTCAAGCGTAGGCGCCGATGATCTCGCGGGTGCAGCGGCCCACCGCGTCGCGATGGTCGCGGAGAGCGGCCACGTCCACCGCCGCGCTCAGCGTGGCCACCTCCGCCATGCTCATGCCGATGCCGAAGTCCGGGCGCGAGATCTTGAGGCGGGACGCCCAGCCGTCGTCGAGCACCCGCTTGCCCCCGCTCACTCACGATGACGTTGGTCATGACGTCCTCGGCGCGCGCGATGTGCCACATGATCCACGCGAGCGAGTTGAGATCCTCGCGCGGGCGTACCCGCATCTGCTCGTCCGTGAGACCGGCGAAGGTGCGCTCGGCGAGCGAGCCCTTGTTGCCGTCCACGGCTGCTGAATGTACCGCGCTGTGCTCTTCGAGGAGAAGGTCGCGCGCGTCCATGCCCATCCCTCCGGTGTCGCCGGGACCATTCCTGGCGGCGGCGGGTTCGCCGGCGGGCAGAGCGTATCATCGAGGTCAAATCCTCGGGGGGTGATCTGGTGCGCGGCGCGTGCCCGTTCGTGCCGTCGTTGTCTCGCCCGCCTCCGCGCTGCTATCATACGGCGGCTCACCCAAGGAGGGAGCCGCGCGCATGCTCAAGCAGCCCTCATCCGAGTACCGAGGGTTCCGTCCGGCCGGCGTCCGCCTACGCGAGGAGATGCTGCCGCAGCTCGCCCGTCTCGCCACCGGGCGCTCGCGCCTCATGCTCCACGCCCTGCACGCCTTCGACAAGGCCCAAGCCGTCATGCTCGTGGAGGAGGCCCTCCTCTCGCGCGAGCACGGCCGCGCCATTCTCGAGGCGCTCCGCAAGATGGAGAAGGAAGGCGTGGAGGAGGTGCGCACGAAGACGGGGGGTGGGCTCCACTCCGGCGAGCAGTATCTCATCCGGACGCTCGGCGAGGAGATCGGGGGCCGTCTCCATCTCGGGCGCAGCTCGGGCGACCTCTCGTCGGTGGGTATCAACACACTCCAGCGCGAGAAGGTGCTGCGGCTCCTGGAGGGCGTGAACAAGCTGCGCCGGGTGCTCCTCGGACTGGCGCGCCAGCACACGGACACCATCTTGCCTGGCTACAGCTTCGGCCAGCACGCGCAGCCCATGACCCTCGCCCATCTTCTCCTGTCGTGGGCGGCCAATCTCGCGCGCGACTTCGAGCGGCTCCACGGCGTCTACGGGCGCGTGAACACGAGTCCCGCGGGCGCCGCCATCATGGTCGGCTCGGACTTTCCCCTGAACCGCACGCGCACCGCCGAGCTCCTCGGCTTCGACTCGATCCACGAGAACATGGCCGATGCCATCCTGGAGCTGAACGCCGACGACAGCCTCGACGTGCCCATGGCGGTGGCGCTCCTCTACCACACCCTGGCCAAGTGGGCGGACGATCTCATCCTGTGGAGCACGAGCGAGTTCGCCTTCGTGGACATTCCCGATCGCTTCTGTAACACCTCCAGCATCATGATGCAGAAGAAGAACGTGATCGGGCCCGCCGAGGTGAAGGGCGCCTCCGCGGAGGCGCTGGGCTGTGTGGTCACCTCCTACCACGCCCTCAAGGGCCCCACCGGCCTGCCCATCACCGAGCGGTACTACGCCCTGGAGGCCGTCTGGCGCGTTTGCGACAACTGCGCGCGCGATCTCGACTGGTTCTGCGAGCTGCTCCCTGCGCTCTCCATCCGCAAGGAGCAGATGCGCGAGCAGGCGTGGCGGCACTGGGCCACCGCCACCGACCTCGCGGGCGCCCTCGTGCGCGAGCGCCACCTGCCGTGGCGGAGCGCGCATCAGATCGTGGGCGTGCTGATCCGCCTCTGCGAGGACCGCGGCCTCGGTCCCGATGGCGTGACGCCGGCCCTCCTCGACGAGGCGGCGATCGCCTATCATGACAAGCCCGCCGGCCTGGACGCGAAGCAGATCAAGACCGCCCTCGACCCCGGCCGCTTCATTGCCGCGCGCACCATGCGGGGCGGTCCCGCTCCTTCCGAGTCCGAGCGCCAGGCCGATCTCTTCGAGCGCGGCCTCCAGGCCGACGAGGCCACCGTGACGGGCATCCGCGCCCACCTCGCCGAGTCCGCCCGCAAGCTCGAGGCCGCCATCGACGCCATCCTCGGCACCCGCTCCTGAACACCGCCTGACGCTTCGCCCCTGAATCGCCCAGCCTACCGAAACTCGCGGACCGCTCGACCGACGTGACTCG
>Ga0075425_100001542_pt1 | contig 22631 bp, 22 predicted proteins | sample SoiMethybrSBSTD4_FD_75300 | JGI IMG/M metagenome (GOLD analysis project Ga0075425, IMG submission 75300) | Bulk soil microbial communities from a Populus tree surrounding site in Tennessee, USA - Soil MetaG P. TD hybrid SBSTD4 | ecosystem: Environmental > Terrestrial > Soil > Tree plantation... | reverse complement strand
AGCCGCTGAGCCGGCACGAAACGCTCGGGCTCACGCTCGACGACGCGACGGGCATGTACCGCGCGATGCTGCTCACCCGGATGCTCGGCGAGCGGATGATGCAGATGAATCGGATGGGCCGCGCGGCGTTCGTCGGCGTCGCCGACGGCCACGAGGCCGCCGAGGTCGGCTCGGCCTGGGTCATCAAGCGCGGCCACGACTGGGTCCATCCCTACTACCGTGACGTCGGCGTCGCGCTCGTCCTCGGCCAGACGGCGAAGGACCAGTTCCTCGGCGTGTTCGCCAAGGCGACCGATCCGAACTCGGCCGGGCGGCAGGTCGTGAACCAGTTCAGCTCGCCCGAGGCGAACATCGTGACCGGCTCGGTCTGCATCGCGACGCAGTTCCCGCAGGCGGCGGGCATCGCGCTCGCGATCAAGGTCCGCAAGGAGGACCGGGTCGTGTTCACCTACGGCGGCGACGGCGCGACGAGCCCCGGGGATTTCCACGAGGCCGTCAACTTCGCCGCGATCCACAAGCTGCCCGTCGTGTTCGTGATCGAGAACAACCTCTTTGCGATCTCGACGCCGGCCTCCAAGCAGATGAGCGTGCCGAACGTCGCCGATCGCGCCGCCGGCTACGGCATCCCCGGCCTCATCGCGGACGGCACCGACGTCCTCGACGTCTACGCGAAGACGAAGGAGGCCGCCGACCTCGCCCGAAGCGGGGGTGGGCCGAGCATCGTCGAGGTGAAGTGCTACCGCTACCAGCCGCACAGCTCCGACGACGACGACTCTCGCTACCGCTCGAAGGACATCCTGAAGGAGTGGCAGGCGAAGGACCCGGTCGACAAGGGCCGGGACTATCTGCTCGCGCAGGGCGTCGGTCAGCCGGCCCTCGACGCGATGCGTGCCGAGATCGCGGCGGAGATCGAGCGCTCGATCGACGAGGCCGAAGCCGCTCCCGATCCGCGGGCCGAGGATCTCCTCGAGCACGTGTACGCGAAGGAAGGCATCCCGGGCGGCACCCGCGCCTAGCCCCCAGGTGAGCCGCGGAAGACTCGTCGCGCTCGTCCTGCTGCTCGCGGCGTGCACCGCGTCGCCGCCAACGACGACGTCATCCACGCCGCCGCCGACACGCGAGCCGGGCACCTACTCGGTCACGGCGCTCCTCGACCTTTCGGGCGGCCGCGGTCCGCGCGGCGACGCCCAGCGGAACGCGATGCAGCAATTCGTGGACGCCCAGCGCGGCACGCCGCGGGTGAAGCTGCGGATCGTTGACGTGGCGGGCAGCGACGCGAAGCTGCTCCTCGAGCTCAAGCGCGCCGCGGACGCGCAGGACACCGACGCGTTCGTCGTCGGCGTGCCTGCCACGCTCGACGACACGCTCGCGGGCGCGATCGCGCTCGTCGCACGGCCGGTCCTGTTCACGCTGCCGATCGCGGAGCCGACGGGTCCCGCAGAACGTTGGATCTTCGGCCTCGCGCCGACACCCGATGCGATCGCGCGGGTCCTCGTCGACGCGCTGCCGACGCGCGCCACGCCGTCGATCATCGTCACGAACGGGTCGCTGGCCGCGGGTCGCGAGGCGCTGGCGCTCGAGGCGGTCTTCCGCGCCGACGGCCGGCCCCTGCCGTTCGTGATGAGCGCGGCACCCGATCAACGCGACACCTTCGCGCAGCGCTTCAAGCCCTTCGCGAGCACCGGCTCCGGCGTGTACTTCGCCGGACCCGCGCTGGGCTACCTCGATCCGGTACGCGTCGTTCCGGCACCGGACCCGGCGATCACGGTCCAGATCTTCCTCTCCTACCTCACCGACGCGAACGACGCAGGCAGGCTGGGCGAGTCCGCGCCCGGCGTGCGCTGGCCCGGCCTGCGCCGTCCGGTCGTCGCTGGCCTTGGCACGCAGGCCGCGACCGCGACCGACGCGGTCGCGCTCCTCGCCGCGAACGCCGATGCGTCCGGAGACGCCGAGCGGTCGCGGTCGCGTGTCGAGAGCGGTACATTCGCGGGCATCGCCACGACGTACGCCTTCAGCCCTTCGCGCCACACCGGAGTCGACCCTCGCGAGATCGCGCTGCTGGCGTATGAGAACGGCCGCGTCGTCACGGCACGCGCGTCCGCGGCGCCCGCGAAATGAGCGAGCTCGACGATCTCGTCTACGACTGGAACCGCGACGGGCGCGTGGCGCGCGCCGATTACCGGGCGGTCGAGCTCGACGACGAGACCCTGCGCGATGGGCTGCAGGGCCCGTCGGTCCGCAACCCGCCGCTCGAGGTGAAGATCCGGCTGCTCCACCTCATGGACGAGCTCGGGATCTCGAGCGCGGACATCGGGCTGCCGGGCGCGTCGAGCGCGGCCCGCGCGACGATCGTCACGCTGGCGAAGGAGACCACGAAGCTGCGGATCACCCCGAATGTCGCGTGCCGCACCCATCCAGCCGACATCACCGGCGCGATCGAGGCGTCGGTCGAATCGGGCGTCGCGATCGAGACCTGCGCGTTCATCGGCTCGAGCCCCATCCGGCGCGTCGCCGAGAGCTGGTCGATCGATGTGATGCGCAAGCAGGTCGAGGATTCGGTCAGCCTCGCGGTGAAGAACGGGCTGCCGGTCATGTTCGTCACCGAGGACACGACGCGCGCGGATCCCGAGACGCTCGTTGTGCTCTACGAGACGGCGATCGCGGCCGGGGCCGGGCGGATCTGCGCCTCGGACACCGTCGGCCACGCCACGCCCGAAGGTGTGCGCAACCTGCTGGCGTTCATCCGGTCGGACATCATCAGGGGTCGCGCCGTGAAGCTCGACTACCACGGGCACAACGACCGCGGGCTCGGCACGATCAACGCGCTCGCCGCGACGGCGATCGCGGACCGGGTCCACGGGACGGCCCTCGGCATCGGCGAGCGCGTCGGCAACACATCGATGGACCAGCTGCTCGTGAATCTCCGCCTCTGGGACCTCATCACGACCGACCTCGAGCCGCTCGTGGAGTACACGGCGCTCGTCGTAGAACATTGCGGGGCGACGCTGCCGCCGAACTATCCGGCGCTCGGGGCGGACGCGTTCCGCACCGGGACCGGCGTGCACGCGGCCGCCGTCGTGAAGGCGCTGCGAAAGGGTGACCGCGCGCTCGCGGATCGCGTGTACAGCGGCGTCCCCGCCTCGGTCGTCGGACGCGAGCAGCGCATCGAGGTCGGCCCGATGAGCGGCGAATCCAACGTCGTATTCTGGCTCGAGCAGCGCGACATCGAAGCGAGCCGAGCACGCATCGACCGGATCATGGCTGCGGCGAAAGCGTCCGACCGGCTGCTCACAGAAGAGGAGCTCGACACGCTCGCCCGCCTAGACTGAACGCAGTGACCGACGTGCGCCATCGCATCCTGCCAGCGAAGCTGCTTCCCGGCGTCGACGCTGCGGACATCGAGCGCCGGGTCTCCGCGCCGGAGGCGGTGCACGCGGAGACCACCATCCGCGGCAAGGCCCTCATCTTCTGGGACCGCTCTGGGCGCCGCCCTGGCAAGAAGCTCGATGCGATCGATACAGACCAGATCACGCCCGCGAAGGACTGCGTGTCGGAGAGCCTGGACACGCTCGACGAGCGCTGGAAGGCCGGCTCGTTCCGGTTCCTGATGCCCGATTTCCGCAAACGCGTGCATGCCGGCGAGACCTTCGTCATCGCCGGGGACCGGTTCGCCATCGGGAGCTCGCGCGAGATGAGCCCCGCCGGGCTCAAGGCCGTGGCCGAGGAGGCCGGGCTCCAGCTCGTGATCGTCTGCGGCAACAACATGGGCGACATCTTTCGCCGCAACGCGTTCAACCTCGGGCTCGAGGTGGTGCAGGCACCCGATGCGGTCGAGGACGCGCAGGATGGCGACACCCTCAGCTACGAGCCCTCGACCCGCCGCCTCGCGAACGAGACCCAGGGCAAGACGTACGACCCGCTCCCGCTGACTCCCAAGGAGGATGAGATCCGCCGGTCCGGAGGCATCTTCACGATCGGGCGGCGCGAATTCGTGGCGTCGGTGAAGCGACCACCGCGGATCGAATGGCCCGACGACGATGAGGCCCGCCGCATGACCACGACCGAGCGGATCGTGTGGGCGCATCGCGTGGACAAGGACGCCGACGTGCGACCGGGAGCGACGCTTCGCGTATATGCAGACCTGCTGCCGGCCTCGGACGGCACGGCGCCGTTCGCGATCCACACCTTCAACCAGATCACTGGCGGCGACACGATCTACCCACGCCAGATCGCGGTCGCGAACGACCACTTCGTGTTCACGCGCAAGGAGGCCGACGACAAACAGACCGCGATCGGGAAAGCCTTTGCGCAGATGTTCGGGATCGCCAAGCCGTACTACGCGACACCGGGCGACGGGATCTTCCACTTCTACTTCCCGGAGCAGGGCCTCGTGCATCCCGGCTCGTTCGTCGCGGGTGCCGACTCGCACAGCCGCGCGTACGGCGCCTATGGCGCGGTCGGGATCGGCGTCGGGTCGACCACCCTCGGGTTCGGCTGGGCGACCGGCTACGTGTTCACGACGCTCTCGAAGGCGCGGCGCGTCGTCTTCACCGGCACGCTGCAGCCCTGGGTGAGCGGGAAGGACATCGTGCTCAAGCTCCTCGAGCGCTGGGGCACCGCGCAGTCGGCGGGGATGTCGGTCGAGTTCGTCGACGAGAAGAGCCAGCTGCCGATCGCGTACCGCAACACGATCGCCAACATGATGGCCGAGGGCGAGGCCCAGAACGGGATCTTCGCGGCGGACGAGCTCACCGCGGCCTGGTATCGCGAGAAGGGCATCGCGCTCCCGTATCCGCTCGTGGGCCCCGGCAAGGACGCGCACTACGAGCTCGACGAGACGCTCGACCTATCCGATGTGGTCCCGATGATCGCGAAGCCGTATTCGCCCGGCAACGCGTTCGCCGCGGACGAGGTCGCGTCAGAGCACCTCACCTTCGACAAGGCGTACATCGGCTCGTGCACGAACGGCAGCTACGACGATCTCCTTCAGGCCGCGCTCGTGATCCGCGACGCGCGCGATGCCGGCCACACGAAGGCCGCCACGGACTTCGTGGTCTTTCCGGGCTCCGGCTCGGTGAAGGACGCCATCGAGCGGCCGGACCAGCGGCTCGGCGGCGAGTCCGTCGGCGACGTCCTGCGCTCCGTCGGCGCGCAGATCCGGATGAGCTGGTGCGGCCCGTGCTTCGGCCAGGGCGACGACGCGCTCGAGCAGGGGCAGCGCGCGATCACGTCGTTCAATCGCAACTGGCAGAACCGCATGGGTGTCGGTGGCGAGGGGTACCTCGCGAGCCCCGCGGTGGTCGCGTCGTCGGCGCTGCTCGGATACATGGCCCCGCCGAGCGCCCTGCACCTTCGCTGGAAGGCCGAGCGCTACGGGATCTAAGGTCCTGGACGCCGCGTTCCTCGGCGCCGCGGTTATCGCGCTGATCGCCTTCGGCCTGCTTACCCTGCTCACCCGTCCCGAAGCGCAGAGCGCCGGCGCCTCGGCATCGCCCGCACCGTCGGCCTCGCCGCTGCCGTCGATCTCGTTCACGGTCGCGCCGGCGACGATCGCCCCGACGGCCGCTCCGACGACGGCGGCTCCCACGACCGCGGCGCCGACCACCGCGGCACCGACCGTGACCCCGTCGCCTCGCCTCACCACGCCACCGAGCGCGAGCCCCTAGAGCGCGCGCAGCTCCCGCACGAGGGGGGCGAACGGCTCCATCGCCTTCTCCGGCAGCCCGAAGTACGTGATGCCCAACCGTTCGCGCCGAGCGAGCAGCTGCCGCTTCAGGTCCGCGTGCGATCCGTAGAGGAAGAACGGCGAGTCGACGACCTGCGCGGCCGCGCCCTTGAGCCGCGTGGCGAGCGCGTCGAACAGCGAGCGCGGCTCGTCGGTCACGCCGGCATCGACGATGAAGATGTTCAGCTCCACCCGATCGAGCCGCTCGCCGGCCTCCGCACGCAGGCGCGTGAGCTTGCGCTCCGTCTCGCCACGAGTGAGATCCGAGATGACCGGCTGCGCGTTCGCGTCGAATCGCGGATTGAGCGCCAGGATGTCGGCATGCCGCGCGGCGAAACGGAGCATCCGCGGTCCGCCGGCGCCGATCATGAGCGGCGGCCGCGGACGCTGCACCGGCTTCGGCAGCACCGTGGCCCCATGCACCGTATAGAACTCACCGCTCGCATCGACCGAGTCCTCGATGAACAGCCGGTCGATCAGCCCGACCGCCTCGATCATGCGCGACACCCGTTTCCCGGGCGGGTCGTACGGCAGGCCGAGCATGTCGTAGTCGCGCTGGTACCACCCGGCGCCGAGGCCGAACTCCACGCGGCCGCCCGACAGCACGTCGAGCGTCGCGATCTCCTTCGCGAGCATCACCGGATTCCGGTAGTCGTTCGCGAACACGTAGCTGCCGACGCGGAGCCGGGTCGTCGCCTCGAGTGCCGCGGCCATCGCCGGGATGGGCGCGAGCTGCTGCGTGATGTGGTCCGTTAGCAGGAGCGTGTCGTAGCCGAGCTCCTCGATCCGGCGCGCCTTCGCGCGCCAGGCGTCGCCCGACTCCGCGCGCGTGGCGGTGACCGCGAAGCGGAAGGGCTTGATGGATGGGAGAATGCGCCCATCCGATGAAGACCGCACGCGAAGCCGCCGCCCGCCTCGGACCGATCGGCGTCTGGAGCTTTGACCTCGAGCGCATGACCGCCGCCGATGAAGGACGGATCGCGCAGGAGGTCGAGTCACTCGGCTTCAAGGCTCTCTGGATCCCGGAGTCACTCGGCAGCAAGGAGATCTTCGCGCACGCGAGCATCCTGCTCGCGGCGACCAGGTCCCTCATCGTCGCGTCGGGCATCGCGAACATCTGGGCCCGCGACCCCGTGGCGATGGCGAACGGCGCGCGGGCGCTCCAGGAGGCGTACGCGGACCGGTTCCTCTGCGGCGTCGGGGTCAGCCACAAGCCCACCATCGATGCGCGCCTGGGCGGCGGGTACGCCAAGCCGCTTCGTCATATGCGCGAATACCTCGACGGTATGGATAAAGCGCCATACGTCGGCCCCAACCGCAAGGACCCGCCGGCACCGCGCGTGCTGGCTGCGCTCGGACCGCAGATGCTGCGCCTCGCGGCTGAGCGATCCCTCGGCGCGCATCCGTACTTCGTCCCGGTCGAGCACACGCCGATCGCCCGGAAGGTGCTCGGACGCGAGCCGCTGCTCGCCGTGGAGCAGGCCTGCACGCTCGAGGCGGATCCGGTGAAGGGCCGCGAGATCGCGCGCCGGCACATGAAGCGCTACCTCGAGCTCGATAACTACGCGAACAACCTGCGACGCCTGGGTTGGGATGAGGCGGACATCGCCAACGGCGGTAGCGACAAGCTGGTGGACGCGATCGTGGCGTGGAGCGGCGTCGACGCGGTGAAGGCGCGCGCCGACGCGCATCGGACTGGCGGCGCGGATCACGTCTGCCTGCAGGTGCTCGGCGACGATCTGCCCGGCCAGCTCCGGACGATCGCGAAGGCGCTGCTCTAGCTCGTCAGACCCACGCCGGCAGATCGACGTCCGACTTCCGGTACGCCTCGACGCAGATCGTCATGAGCACCACGTCGCTGAGCGATCCGTGATGCGGCGCGTGCAGGTGCACGATCCGCTCGGCATGATCGAGGCGCTCCCCCTCGAAGTGCATGCCCAGCTTCGCCAGTCGCCGTGCCAGCTCCCTACGCGCGTCCATACCCTGCTCCCTCCCGGAACTGAAAAGACCTCCCATGTCCTGGGAGGTCTTTGGCGGTTCCGGCTTTGGTCTTCGCTACGCGGTCTGGATGCCCCTCCCAGCGTCGTTCGTGCCCCCGATAAGGAGCTCGATAACGACGATGCCAAGGACGAGCGACCGCATCGCCCAGAACGGTAGCATCCGATGCCGAGCCTTGGGAACACCTTCGCGCGTCGTGAAACTGGGCGTCCTCGGCGGCGACGGGATCGGGCCCGAGGTCGTCGACGCGGCGCTCGTCGTCCTCGACGCCTGCGAGGCGAAGTTCGGCTTCCGGACCGAGCGGACGGTGCTCGATTGGTCCGGGGAGCAGTACCTACGGGATGGCCGGCGGTTCGACGCCGCGGCGCTCGAGCCGATCCGGAAGCTGGATGCCGTGCTTCTCGGAGCGGTCGGCCACCCGGGCGTCCCGCGCGGCATGCTCGAGGCCGACATCATCTTCGGCTTCCGCCGCGGTCTCGACCTCTACGTGAACCTGCGGCCGCTGATCCTGTACGACTCGCGGCTGACGCCGTTGAAGGACAAGACCGAGAAGGACATCCGCATCTTCGTGATGCGCGAGAACACCGAGGACGTGTACGGACGCCAGGGCACCCGAACGGGCCAGGGCACCCCGGACGAGCGCGTCTCGGTGGACATGGTGTTCACCCGCCGCGGCATCGAGCGCATCACGCGGTATGGCTTCGAGCGTGCCCGGGAGCTCGAACGCAAGAAGGTCACGCTCGTCGACAAGTCGAACGCGGTCCCGATCCAGCAGCTGTGGCGCGACGTGCTCGAGGAGGTCGCCGCGGAATACCCCGACGTGGAGCACGACGCGATGTACGTCGACGCGGCCTGCATGTGGCTCGTTCAGAAGCCCGAGCAGTTCAGCGTCATCGTGACGACGAATCTGTTCGGCGACATCATCACCGACCTCGGCGCGGCGATCTGCGGCGGGCTCGGCACCGGTGCCTCGGCGAACATCCACCCGGGGCGGGTGTCGATGTTCGAGCCGATCCACGGGTCGGCGCCGAAGTACACCGGCCAGCAGGCGGCGAGCCCGATCGGCGCCATCGGCGCGTTGGCGCTGCTGCTCGATCATGTCGGTCTGAGCGACGCCCGCGCCGCGGTCAACGAGGCGATCTTCCAGGGCTTCCGCACCGGACGCATCGACGGTGTCGAGGCGCGCGTGGGCCGCACGTTCGAGGACGCGAAGGTGATCGCCGAGCTCATCGCGAAGCAGTGACGCTCGACGCGCGGTCCTAGGGGTACGCCTCCAGGACCTCGACCAGCTTCAGTAGCGCATCGTTCACCGGCGTCGCCACGTGGTGCCCGCGCCCTCGCCGCGCGACCTCGCCGTTGATCCAGTCGATCTCGGTCGGCCGGCCGCTGCGCACGTCCTGCAGCATCGACGAGCGGTTGGCCGCGGTGAGGTCGGCCATCGCGCGCCAGAGCGCGAGCGCCTCCTCGTCGGAGATCGGGACGCCCTCGGCGCTCGACACGCGCGCCGTCTCGCGCGCGGCCGCATCGACGATGCGGGCCGCGGGGTGTTGGAGGAGCTCACCGTTCGTGATGCCGACGAGCGCGCTCACCGGATTCACGGCCGCGTTGCCGACGAGCTTGCGCCACACCGCCGGCCACGGATCGTCGACCACCGACGCGGTCATCCCGCCGGCCTGGAGTGCCGCCGCGAGCTCGTCAACGTGCGGCGCGCGGCCGAGCTCGACCCGGCCGGGTCCGGTCGTGCGCAGCTCCGCGCCATCCAGCACCGCGCCGACATAGATGACGCCGACGGCGACCCGATCGTCCCCGAGCACGGTGGCGAGCCGCTCGCGGTGGCCGAGCCCGTTCTGGATGGTGATGACCGTGCCGTGCTTGGCGAGCACCCGCTTGGCGGTCTCGGCCGCCCACGCGGTCCCCTGCGATTTCGTGGTCACGATCGCGATGTCGACCGGCTCGATCTGCCCGTTCAGGGGCGCCTTCGTCCGGTCCACGCACATGACAGGCAGGTGCCCGCCGAGCGTCCGCGAGACGAGGGTGCCGATCGCACCGAGGCCGAGGACGGCGACTCGCATCGGCTCCGACGATAGGCCCACCGCGCGGCAGAGGGCGGGTGTAGAGTCCCGCGCAAGCAATCGCGTCGGAGGGGGAAATGGCGACCGCTGCGCGTCCAGCAGCCATGGACGATGACCTGGGACTCATGCCGCAGAACCGCACCGTTCGAACGATCGTCGTCTCAGGCGTCCTGGCGGCGATCCAGCTAGCGCTCGGTTTCACGGGCATCGGATTCATCCCGCTGCCGACCGGGGTCAACGCGACGATCCTCCACATCCCGGCGATCCTCGCCGGTGTGATGGAAGGACCGATCGCCGGGCTCGCCGTCGGCGGCATCTTCGGGCTGTTCAGCTTCCTGCGCGCGACCACACCGCTCTTCCAGAACCCGCTGATCGCGTTCGGGCCGCGGCTCCTTATCGGCGTCGTGGCGTACTTCGTGTACCGCGGGCTCCGGCGGATCAACGAGCCGTTCGCGCTCCTCGCGGCCGGCGTGCTCGGCACGGCGACGAACACCGTCCTCGTGCTCGGCATGGCCGTGCTGCTCACCGGACCGAACGGCGCACCGTACCTTCCCGCTGATGTCGCGTGGACGGTCGCCGGCACGAACGGTGTCCCGGAGGCGATCGTCGGCGGCATCATCACGCTCGCGGTGGGCCTCGCGGTCCGCGGCGCCGGCCGCGCCCGCAAGTCGACCGTCTAAGCGCGCCACACGCAGTGACCGGCACCAGGCCCGGCGGGGATCGGAAGATCTCCGCCGGGTCACGCCTTCTTTAGTGTTCGACTACCCCGCGCTGTTCCGACTCGACGGCCGGCGAGCGCTCGTGGTCGGCGCGGGCAGCGGCATCGGCAAGACCAGCGCGGAAGCGCTCGCCGCGTTCGGCGCTCACGTGACGTGCGCGGACGTGGACCTCGCGGCGGCCGAGCGGACGGCGGCGACGATCTCGTCGTCGGGCCACGAAGCCGAGGCGCTGATGGTCGACGTGCGCGATACCGGAACGGTGAGCGCGGCGTTCGCGAAGCATCCGATCGACGTGCTCGTGAGCACCCCGGGCATCAACGTCCGCAAGCCGGTGCTGAAGATCACGGACGATGAGTTCGACCGGGTCATCGACGTCAACCTCAAGGGCACGTTCCGGCTGCTGCGCGCGGCCGGCGCGTCGATGGCCGGCCGCGGCAGGGGCAGCATCATCGCGTTCTCGAGCATCCGATCGCTGACCGTCGAGCCCGGTCAGGGCGTGTACGCCGCGACCAAGGCGGGCATCGTCCAGCTCATCCGGGCATTCGCGGCGGAGATGGGCGCGAACGGGGTCCGCGCGAACGCGATCGCGCCCGGCGTGGTCGACACGCCGCTCACCGCGCCGATCAAGCAGAACGCTGACTGGTACAACGGCTACTCGCAGAAGAGCATCCTCGGCCGCTGGGCGAAACCCGAAGAGCTCGCCGGCATGGTCGTGTACCTCGCATCCGACGCGAGCTCGTACGTCACCGGCGCGGTCATGCTCGTCGACGGAGGGTGGACCGCGGCCGATGGACGGTTCCAACCGCCGCTATGAGCGCGGCCGGCGAGCCGCTCGTCCGCGTCGACGGTGTTTCGGTCGCGTACCCCGTCCCCGGCGGCCGGGTGCAGGCCCTCTCCGACGTCTCCATGGAGGTCCGGCGCGGCGAGTGGCTCACGATCATCGGCCACAACGGCTCGGGCAAAAGCACGCTCGCGAAGCTGTTCAACGGTCTCGTGCTCCCAGGCCGGGGCGAGGTGACCGTGAACGGGCTCAACACGCGGGACGACGAGCAGCGGAAGCGCATCCGACAGGTCGTCGGGATGGTGTTCCAAGATCCCGACAACCAGCTCGTCGCGACGATCGTGGAGGAGGACGTCGCGTTCGGCCCCGAGAACCTCGGCCTGCCGCGCGCGGAGATCGTCACGCGCGTCGCGGACGCGCTGCGCCGGCTCGAGATCGAGGACCTGCGGCAGCGGGCGCCACATCAGCTGTCCGGCGGGCAGAAGCAACGCGTCGCCATCGCCGGCGTGCTCGCGATGAAGCCGGCGATGCTCGTGCTCGACGAATCCACCGCGATGCTCGATCCATCCGGCCGGGCGGACGTGCTGCGGGCCGCGCGGGCGCTGCATCGCGACGGCGTGACCATCGTCGCGATCACGCATTTCATGAACGAGGTCGCGCTCGCCGATCGGGTCATCGTGCTGAGCGAGGGGCGCGTGGCGATGGAGGCGGACCCGCGCGCGCTGTTCGCGCAGCCCGATCGCCTGCGCGAGCTCGAGCTCGACGTACCCGAGGTGACGGAGATCGCCAGCCGGCTGCGCGATCGCGGCCTCGACCTGCCGATCGTCCCGCTGACGATCGGCGAGCTGGCCGATGCGTACATGCAGGCGCGCCGATGACCGAGCCGATCATCGAGGTCCGCGATCTCTGGCACTGGTACCTGCGGCGCACCCCGCTCGAGTCGGTCGCGCTCGAAGGCGCGTCGTTCGAGCTCCGGCCGGGCGAGGTGGTGGGGATCATGGGTCACACCGGATCGGGGAAGACCACCCTCGTGCAGCACTTCAACGGACTGCTGCGGCCGCACCGCGGCTCGGTCCGGGTGTTCGGCGCGGACCTCGCCGATCCGAAGGTCGACCCGCGGCCGCTGCGCCGCCGCGTCGGACTGGTATTCCAGTTCCCGGAGCAGCAGCTCTTCGATCCGACGGTCGGCGACGACATTGCGTTCGGTCCGCGCAAGCTCGGGCTCGAACACGCCGAGGTGCGCCGCCGGGTCCAGGGCGCGATGGCCGCGGTCGGGCTGCCGTTCGACGCGTTCAAGGATCGCTACACCTTCGGCCTCTCCGGGGGCGAGATGCGCCGCGTCGCGCTCGCCGGCGTGCTCGCGCTCGAGCCCGAGGTGCTCGTGCTGGACGAGCCGACGGCCGGCCTCGATCCGCGCGGGCGGCGCCAGCTCCTCGCGTCGCTACGTGCGCTGCACGACGAGCACGGGACCGCGCTCGTGTTCGTGTCGCACAACATGGACGAGGTCGCGGAGCTCGTCACGCGCGTGGACGTCCTCGCGGGCGGGAAGACCGTGCTCTCGGGAACGGTCCGCGAGGTGTTCCGCGAGGATGGCCGGCTGCGCGAGCTGGGCCTCGGCGTGCCGGCCGCGACCGAGCTCGCCGGGGCGCTCCGTTCGCGCGGCGTGCCGCTGCGGGCGGACGTGCTCACCATCGACGACGCCGTGGAGGCGATGTGGACGAGTTCGAGTTCTCCCGCGGCGTAACCGTCGGGCAATACATCCCGGGTACGTCGTTCGTCCACCGGCTGGACGCGCGGGCGAAGATCCTCGGCTTCATCATCCTGATCGCGGCGGTCCTCACGACGCCCTCGTACATCGGGAACGCCATCTGCTTCGTCGCGGTGCTGGCCCTCGTCCAGAGCAGCGGGCTCCCGATCGGCTACCTGATGAGCGGGATCCGTCCCATCCTGCCGATCCTCGTCGTGTACACGATCTTCAATTTCCTGTTCCTCGGGAACTACGACCCCACCGGCTCGGCCGTCCTGTTCCACACGCCGGTGAACATCGGCCCATGGCAGTTCGCGTTCACCGTGACGGACAACTCGATGCGGCAGACGATCCAGGGGATCTTCCGGATCCTCGACCTCATCCTGCTCGGCAGCCTGCTGACGCTCACCACCCCGATCACCGCGCTGTCGAAAGCGATCGAGGGACTGCTCGCGCCCTTTCGGCGGATCAAGGTCCCCGGTCACGAGGTCGCGATGATCATCGCCATCGCGTACCGGTTCATGCCGACGGTCGCCGAGGAGCTCGAGCGGCTGATGAAGGCCCAGGCCTCGCGCGGCGCGGACTTCGGACGGCCCGGCCGCCTGCAGTTCATCCAGCGCACCCGCCAGCTCGTGCCGGTGACGGTGCCACTGTTCGTCTCGGCATTCCGGCGCGCGGAGGATCTCATCGTCGCCATGGAGTCGCGGTGCTACGTCGGCGGCGCCGGTCGCAGCGCCGTCTACCACGACCGCTTCACGTCGCTCGAGTGGATCTCGCTCGCAGTGGCTCTCGCCTTCACGATCGCGATCGCCCGTACGCCGTTCCCGTGGTGACCGCCGAGGAGACCGAGCGGATCCGCGCGAGCGTGGCCGCGCTCCGACCGGAGTGCGAGGCGTTCCTGCAGGAGCTCGTGCGGATCCCGACGGTGAACCCGCCGGGCGATCGGTACGAGGACTGCGCGCGCGTCATCGGCGATCGGCTGGCCGGCCTCGGCTACGCCGTGCAGTACGTGCGCCCACGCGCGGCGCACGACGGACCGCCGCGCGTGAACGTCGTCGGCCGGCTCGACGGACCCGCCGCCCATCCCACGCTCCATTTCAACGGCCACTTCGACGTGGTCCCGCCCGGCGACCTCGCCGCCTGGACGCACGCGCCGTTCGGCGCCGAGAGCGTCGGTGGCCGGCTGTGGGGCCGGGGCACCGGGGATCAAAAGGCCGGGATCGCCGCCTCGATCTTCGCGGTGGAGGCCATCCGCCGCGCGGGGATCCGCCTCCGCGGCAGCGTGGAGCAGAGCGGGACCGTGGATGAGGAGACCGGTGGGTTCGCGGGCGTCGCCGAGCTCTGCGACCAGGGGATCATCTCGGCCGATCGCACCGATCACGTGATCATCACCGAGCCGCTCGACGTCGATCGCGTGTGCATCGGTCACCGCGGCGTGTACTGGTGCGAGGTCACGGCACGCGGGGTCGTCGCGCACGGGAGCATGCCGGACTTCGGTCGCAACGCGGCCGTGGCCATCGCGAAGCTCGTGACACGGATCGAGTCCGAGCTGCAGCCGCGGCTCGCGGCGCGCATCACCGCGGTCCCGGTCGAGCCTCCCGCCGCGCGACACGCGTCGATCAGCCTCAACGGCCTCCACGCCGGGCAACCCGTGGGCGGCGATCAGTCGCCGGTCGTGCCCGACCTAGCGGTCGCGGTCTTCGACCGGCGGTTCATCTCGGAGGAGTCGAGCTCGGACGTGCGACGTGAGATCGAAACGCTCGTCGCGAGCGAAGCGGCCACCGACCCCGACATCCGCTGGTCCGTGCGCGAGCTGATGCTCGTCGAGCCGACCGTGACTCCCGCGGACGGGCCCGTCGCCCGCGCCGTTCGCGACGCCGTGCGCGTGGTGCGCGGCCGCGACGCGACGGTGATCGCAAGCCCCGGCACGTACGACCAGAAGCACGTCGTGCGGCGCGGCGGAGTATCCGACTGCATCGCCTACGGTCCCGGCCGCCTCGAGACCGCGCACCGGCCGGATGAATATGTGGATCTGGATGAGCTCGCCGACGCGACGGTCGTGATGGCGCTCGCGACGCTCGCGCTCGTCGGTTAGTCGACCCCGATCGCGGTCGAGCTCTTGAGCGCGCCGACCCCCGCCCGCCGCTCCGTGCCGCGGACGACGATCGCGCTCGGCCGCGCGAAGTGGGTCGAGGCGAAGGTCTCAAGGCGCGGGACCACGTGGTGACCCATCGCGGCGAGGGCCTCACGCGTCGCCATCGGGATGCGCGTGTCGACCAGCAGATCGGCGGACTCGCAGTGCGTGCGCGGCGAGTTCACGGCCTCCTGCGGGCCCTCTGCCCAATCGACGATGTTCGTCACGACGTGGAGGACCGCGCTCATGATCCGGCGTCCTCCCGGCGCGCCGGTGCAGACGAACGGCGCGCCGCCGCGGAGCAGGATCATCGGGGCGATCGCCGAGAGGATCCGCTTCCCGCCGGCGATCGAGTTCGGATGGCCCGGCCGCGGATCGAACCAGGTCATCACGTTCGCCAGCATGATCCCGGTCCCCGCCGCCACGACGCCCGACCCGAACGCTCCGCCGAGCGTCGAGGTGAGCGCGACCATCCGGCCCTCGCGGTCGACCACATTCACGTGCGTCGTGCAATCGCTCGACGGCGGGACCGGCGTCGCGAGGGCGCTCGGCGTCGCGCGCTTCGGATCGATCGAGCTGCGCGCCTCGGCGGCGTGCTCGGCAGAGGCGAGCCGGTCGTAGATCGCCTGACCGATCGCGGCGGGATCGGCGAGGTACGTGAACCGGTCCGCGAACGCGCGCCGCTGCGCCTCGGCCAACAGGTGCAACGCCGGCGCGGAGAGGGCCGGTGAGCGCTCGAGCTCGAAGCCGTCGAGGATGCGCAGCATCTCGACGACGGTGATCGCGCCGGACGCGCCGGGCAGCGTGTGGACGTCGAGGCCGCGGTATGGCACCGCGAGCGCGGGGTGCTCCCCGGTCTGAACGTGCTCGAAATCCGCTTCGGTCAGCAGGCCCCCGTGGGCGCGGACGTCCGTCGCGATCGCGCGGCCGAGCTCGCCGCCGTACAGCACCTCCGGCCCCTGTGCCGCGACCGCCCGCAGGCTCTCGGCGAGGTCGCGCTGCACGAGCCTGTCGCCCGGCTCGAACCCGGTGGCGGTGCGCAGCGGCGCGCCGCTCGGGCGGAAGAAGATCGCCCGTGAGGCATCGATCGCCGCGAGCCGGTCGTAGTAGAGGCCGAGCGCGAGCGTGAGGTTCCAGTCCACCTCCCAACCGTTGGCCGCGAGCGCGATGGCGTCGCGCATGACCCGCGTGCGATCCATCGTTCCGTAGCGCTCGAGCGCGCGGCAGAGACACCCGACCGCTCCCATCTGACCGACCGACCGGATCCCGACGTTCTGGGTGTCGCCTTTGGTCGCCGGCCAGCCATACATCCCCGACGCGCCCGATGCCTGGAGCTCGTACATGTCCGGCGTCGCCTGCAGGGGCGCGGCGCCGGCGCCGTCGATCGTCGTGATGGTGCCGCCGGGCTCGCGGATGACGCACCACGCGACGCCGCCGAGGCCGCTCGTGGTCGGCTCGACCACGCCCATCGCGAACATCGCCGCGACCGCGGCGTCGACCGCGTTGCCGCCCTCGGCGAGGATGCGCGCGCCGGCCTCGGCCGCAAGCGGATGCTCCGCGGTGATCATCGCGCCGTTCGAGACGGCTTCCGTCTTCTCGATGCGATGCTCGCTGCGGGTCGCCACGCGGGAATGGTGGCAGACTCGGCGGCACCATGACGCTGCCGGCCGGCTTCACCGTCGGGCACTGGACCGATCCGGTCGCGCTGACCGGCTGCACGGTGATCCTGTGCGACGGCGCTGCGACGGCGGGCGTGCACATGGGCGGCGGCGCGCCCGCGACGATCCAGACCGACATCATCGGACCCGGATCGGCGACGGGCATCCTCCACGCGGTGCTGCTCACTGGCGGGAGCGCGTTCGGCCTGGCCGCGTATGCAGGCGTCATGCGGTTCCTCGAGGAGCGTGGCGTGGGCGTCGCCGTTCGCGACTGGCGCGTGCCGCATGTCGCAGGCGCAGTGATCTTCGATCTCATGGCCGGCGACGGACACGTCCGGCCCGACCCGAACGCGGGCTACGCCGCGTGCGCGGCGGCGACGGCCGATCCGAAAGAGGGTCTCGTCGGCGCCGGCACCGGCGGGACGGTCGCGAAGCTCCAGGGCGGTCGCGCACCGGGCGGACTCGGCATCGCGTCGGCGCGTGCCGGAGCGGCGACGGTGACGGCGGTCATGGTCGTGAACGCGCTGGGCGACGTCTGGGACGGCGAGCGCAACGCGTGGGCCGCCCGCTCGGCGCCCGGCGCACCGGCACCCGCTTCGGGGAACACGACGATCGGCGCGGTCCTCACCGACGCGGCGCTCGGGCGCGAGGCGATCCGCCGGGTCGCGTCGACCGCGCACGACGGCCTCGCGCGCGCGATCCGTCCCGCGCATACCGACTTCGACGGCGACTGCATCTTCTCACTCGCCTACGGCCAGCAGGAAGCGAATCCGGTCGAGGTCCAATCCGCGGCGGCTGAGGCGGTCGAGAAAGCGATCGTTCGGGCGGTGCGACTCACTGGTGGGACAATGAAGGCATGAAAGATATCGTCGTCCTCGGCGGCGCGCGCACCGCCTTCGGCACCTACGGCGGCGCGCTGCGCGATGTGTCCGCCACGGACCTCGGGATCGTCGCCTCGAAGGGCGCGCTCGAGCGCTCGAAGGTGTCGCCCGACAAGATCGACCAGGTCATCTTCGGCAACGTCCTCCAGACGAGCGGCGACGCGGTGTACTTCGCCCGGCACATCGGCCTCAAGTCAGGCGTGCCCAAGGAGTCGCCTGCCCTCACGATCAACCGGCTGTGCGGCTCGGGCCTGCAGGCGATCCTGCTCGCCGCGCAGGAGATCCAGCTCGGCCAGGCGGAGTTCGTGCTCGCCGGCGGCGCCGAGGCGATGTCGATGGCTCCGCACATGATCCGCGGCGCGCGGTGGGGCCTGCCGCTCGGCGAGCAGAAGCTCGAGGACTACCTCTGGGTCGCGCTCGTCGATTCGTACAACGGACTCGGCATGGCGAACACCGCCGAGAACCTCGGGCGGAAGTACGGCATCGGCCGGAAGGAAGCGGACGAGTTCGCGTACCGGAGCCACATGCTCGCGGCGAAGGCGCGCGAGTCGTGCCGGTTCAGCGAGGAGATCGTGCCGGTGGACGTGAGGACCAAGAAGGGCACCACCGTCGTCGACAAGGACGAGCACATCCGCCCCGACACGAGCCTCGAGGCGCTCGGCAAGCTCGTCGCGCGCTTCGAGAAGGACGGGACGGTCACCGCCGGCAACGCGAGCGGGATCAACGACGGCGCGGCCGCGCTCGTCGTCGCGTCGGCCGAGGCCGCCGAGAAGGCCGGGCTCAAGCCGATCGCGCGCATCGTCTCGGGCGGCGTGTGCGGCGTGGACCCGGACATCATGGGCATCGGCCCCGCGCCATCGAGCCGCCAGGCCCTCGCGCGCGCCGGCCTCGGGATCGAGGACATGGATCTGGTCGAGATCAACGAGGCTTTCGCGACCCAGTACCTCGCCGTCGAGAAGGACCTCGGCCTCGACCGCGACAAGACGAACGTGAACGGGGGCGCGATCGCGCTCGGCCACCCGCTGGGCGCATCGGGCGCGCGGCTTGCGCTCACCCTCATCACCGAGCTCCACAAGCGGAACGGCAGGTACGGGCTCGCGTCGCTGTGCATCGGCGGCGGCCAGGGGATCGCGGCGATCTTCGAGCGCATCTAGCGGCATGCCCCCGCGCGTCGGAGTCGAGCCGCTCGCGGTGACGCGGGCAGGCCCGGGGAAATGGAAGATCCGGTGGCGCGTCGCGAACGACGGCGAGCCGCTGCACCTGACCGCGATCGCCGCGCCGCACGGGAAGTTCCGGTCGCCGGATCACGCGATCGACGTGGCGCTCGCGGCGGACGCGAGATTCGAACCGCAGCTCGAGATCGCCTGCGCCGAACCGCCCGGGTCGGAGATCGAGAACACGTTCCTCATCATCACCGCCGAGGCGGCGGCGAAGACGTGGCGGATACTGGCCCGAATGCGGGTCCGGGTCACCGCCGACGGGGTGCCCCATCCGGTGACCGAGCGCGTCGACGTGCAGGAGGTCGGATTCAGTGGACAAGGATGATCGCTACGTCCTCGAACGGATGAACGGCTGACGCCATAACTGAAGCCGAGGCTTCGAGGAGACCATGGGCATGGTCTCGAGCGCGTTGGACATGGAGCTGGATGACCTGAGGAAGCAGCTCGAGCGGATCCACGCGCGCTCGAAGGACGATCCCGAGTACCAGAAGCTGCGAGCGACGCTCCCGAAGCAATGGCCGATCTGAGCCGATAGCCTCGCGGCGGTGAAGCTGCCCGCGGTCCTGGTACCGCTGCGGCATCGCGACTTCCGACTGTTGCTCACCGGGCAGACCGTCTCGAGCTTCGGCAACTCCATCTCGAACGTCGCGGTCCCGTTCCAGCTGCTCGCTCTCGGCGCGTCTCCGCTCCAGCTCGGGATCACGATCGCGATCGAGACCGTGACGGCCGTCGCGTTCCTCCTGCTCGGCGGGGCCGTCGCAGACCGCATCCAGCGCCGAACGGGGATCCTCGCGAGCGACGCGCTCGCCGGATGCGTCCTTGCGACCGTGGCCGCGCTATCGGTCTCCGGCGCGCTTCGGATCGAGCATCTCTACGTCGCCGCCGCGGCGCTCGGTGCAGCGCAGGCCTTCCTGTCCCCGGCGTTCAGCGCGATCATCGCGGAGCTGGTTCCGGCGGACATCCTCCGTGCCGGGAACGCCGCTCGCCTGCTCAGCCGGAGCGCGGCGCGGATCGCCGGCCCGACCGTCGGCGGGCTGGTCGTCGCGTTCGTGAGCCCGGCCGCGGCGTTCGGAATTGACGCGCTCACGTTCCTCTTCAGCTTCGGGACGCTGCTGCTTGCGCATCCGGACAAACGGACGGCCGCACCGTCGACCTCGATCGTCGCCGACATCCGCGAGGGCTTCGGCTACGTCGTCCGGTACCGCTGGCTATGGACGACGACGATCTATTTCATGCTCGTCAACATCGCGTACGCGGGCCAGTCCGGCGTCATGACGCCGCTCCTCGTCCGCGACACGCTCGCGGGCGACGCCCGGGTCTTCGGCTTCGTCAACTCCGCGTACGGCGTCGGCACGATCGTCGCCGGCATCGTCGTCGCGCAGCTGGCGGCGCGCCGGCCCGGCCGCGTCATGTTCGCCTTCGAGATGCTCGCGGCACTTGGCGTGCTCGCCATCGGTCTCGTACCGACGCTGCCGGTCGTGTTGCTCGCGATGGTCGTGATGGGCGTCGCACTCGCATCGTCGACCGTCATCTGGCAGTCATTGCTGCAGCGGCTCGTACCGACGCACGTGCTCGGGCGGGTGACGAGCATCGATCTGCTCGGCAACTCGGTGATCAATCCGCTCGCCCCGCTCATCGCAGCGGCACTCATCGGTCCGATCGGCCCGCCGGGGACGTTCCTGATCGCGGGGATCTACGCGCTCGTGCTGGTCACCATCGCCGTGATCGCGTCGCCGCTCCGCGACATGGACGAGGCCGCCTTCACGGCAGCTTGAATTTCGGGACGTCCAGCGTGATCGGCGCCTTGCCGCTCCAGTACTCGCGCTTCCCGGTCATCGCCTGGACATGGCCGTCCCACTCGAAATTGAACGCGTTGAGACCGAGCTTGACCGCCGCTCGCACCTTCCGCTGGGTCGCCTCATCGAGCGCGAAGCGGCGGATCGCATCGATCTGCCGGTCGCCGTGCCCGGAGTCCTGCTCCGCATGCAGCTCATAGGTGGCCGCGGCGCGCTTCGAGAACCCGTAGTGCTTCGTGAGCGCCTCGAACATGCCTGCGGCCGCGCCTTTGCCGCCGCCGTGCATCGCCTCGACGAAGCTGAGGAGCGCGATGCCCTCGAGCGCGCTCCGGCGCTGGCACCCGCCGACGATCATCTCGATCGCGGCCATCGTGCCCGGCGCCGGCTCGGCGCGATCCGCGGCGGCCTTGTCCATGCCGGCCTCTTCGAGCATCTGCAGCATCACGTCGACGTGCGTCCGCTCACCACCGAGCTCCTCCATGAAGTTCTCCATGACGATCGGCATGAGGTCGTAGTTCTTCTCGGCGGCGACGTTCGTGACGATGTACCCGAAGAACACCGGGTTCTGGCTCACCCGCAGGTAGTGCTGCATCTCGCCGAGGACGATCTGCTCGCGCGTCCAGCGATGCTCGACGACGCCCTTGAACCACGGGTGCTCGCGCATCTCGAGCTCGTGCGCGTAGCCCCAGAGCTCCTCGACGAACGCGTCCGGGTCCATGTCGGCCACGCTAGTCCGCTTCGCTCGCGGCGGCACGCGGCGTCGCGTTCGCGCGCGCGGCCCGCTGCCGGGCACCCTCGCGGGTCACGATGAACGCGACGGCCGCCACGATGATCGCCGCGCCGATCAGGATCGACGGCGTGACCGGCTCGGCGAGGATGAGCGCGCCGAGGAATACCGCTACGACCGGGTTCACGTACGCGTAGGTCGACACGAGCGATACCGGCGCGTGCTGGAGCAGCCAGCTGTACGCCGTGAACGCGACGAGCGACCCGAAGACGACGAGGTAGCCCATCGCGAGGAGCGAGCCCGTCGACCACGTCGATGGCTCGAGGCGCCCGAGCTCCCCCATCGCCGCGCCGAGCACCACGAGGACGATCCCGCCGGCGAGCTGCTGGATCCCCGTCGAGAGCAGCCCGTCGCGCGGCATCGGGAGGCGCGGCGCGAGGAACGTTCCGAGAGCCCAGGAGACCGTCGCTACGAGGAGCAGCACGAGGCCGCCCGCATCAGCGCCGCTCGCCCCGCGCGGCACGACGAGGAACGCGACACCGGCGAAGCCGACGGCCACGCCGATGAAGGTCGCACCGTGGATCCGGTCGCCTGCGAACCGCCGGAACACGACGATCCACAGGGGGACCGACGCGATGATCAGCGCGGTCAACCCCGAGGGCACGGTGCGCTCCGCGAGCACGACGAAGCCATTCCCGCCCACGATGAGGAGGAGCCCGACGGTCGCCGCCGAGCGGAGCTGCTCGCGGCCGACGCGCACGCCACGGCGGATCGCGACGAAGCCGACGAGGATCAGACCGGCGAGGCAGAACCGCAGGCCCGCCGAGAAGAGCGGCGGCAGCGTCTGCACGGCGATCGCGATCGCGAGGTACGTCGAGCCCCAGATGAGGTACACCGCGGCGAGCGCGGACCAGATCGCGATCCGTGACGCGCTCCGGTCCGTCGTCATCACGTCGATGCTATCGGTCGACAACGCGACACGACCATAAACTGCGACGCATGTGGGAGCGCGACGGGTACACGATCTCGACCGATCGCGCGCACCTGGACCGCGATGTCATCTATCGGTACCTCCATGACGAGGCGTACTGGTCGAAAGGGCTTCCTCGTGATCTCTTCGACCGCGCCATCGACGCCTCGCTGAATTTCGGGCTGTTCGAAGGCGGCGCCGGC
>Ga0075425_100001540_pt1 | contig 22639 bp, 24 predicted proteins | sample SoiMethybrSBSTD4_FD_75300 | JGI IMG/M metagenome (GOLD analysis project Ga0075425, IMG submission 75300) | Bulk soil microbial communities from a Populus tree surrounding site in Tennessee, USA - Soil MetaG P. TD hybrid SBSTD4 | ecosystem: Environmental > Terrestrial > Soil > Tree plantation... | reverse complement strand
GTGTTCTACACGCCGGACGGCGAAGGCCTGGCGCGCTTTACCGTCGTCGATGCGCAAGGCCGCAGCGATACGGCGCAAGTCCGCTTCAAAAAGATGCGCTGACTTGATATCGCGCAACGAGGTGCGCGCAACTGCGCCTTGACGGAGCGGTCGGATTGGGGTGGGAAAGAGAAACAATGCCGCCACGCGATCCCGAATCCGTTCGTCACGCCGAAGTTCTCAAAGAAGAAATCGAGATCGCGCACGAATTCCTGCGCGTCACCACGCCGGCGGAGCGCCGCCGCGCTTTTGCCGTCCTCTTCATCAGCCTGGTGTGCATGGGCGCCGGCCAGACCGTCTTGTTCAATATCCTGCCGCCGCTGTCGCGCCAGCTGAACCTTTCCGCCGTGCAGACGACGACCATCTTTGCCGTTTCAGCCGCAGTGTGGGTCGTCACTTCGACCTATTGGGGGAAAAGGAGCGATCACTGGGGGCGAAAGCCGGTCATGCTGCTAGGCCTCCTCGCCTTCGCGGCGTCTTTTGCCTTGTTCGCCACCATCATGCTCGGCGGCTTGCAGCATTGGATTCCCGCGTTCGCCGTCTTTCCTCTGCTGATCGTTTCGCGCTCGCTTTACGGACTCCTCGGCTCCGGCACGGCGCCGGCCAGCCAAGCCTACGTTGCCGACCGCACCACGCCGGCGGAGCGGATGCAGGGCGTGGCGACGGTCGGCTCCGCCTTCGGCCTCGGCACCACTGTCGGCCCGGCCATTGCGAGTCTCTTCGCCGTCCTGGGGCTCCTCGCGCCGTTCTATTTCATTTCGGCGCTGGCGTTGGCCAGTGCCGCCACCATTTGGTTCCTGCTGCCCGAACGTACGCCGCCGAAGGAGAGAGAAACCGTCAAGTCGAATCTCAAATGGCACGACCGGCGCATCCTGCCGTTTGTCATATTCGCCATCGGTTTGTCGACGGCGAGCACCGTGCCGATCCAGACCATGGGCTTCTTCTTCATGGACGTCTTGAACGTGAAGCCGGAAGTGGCGGCGCAATTCAACATGATCGGACAGATGGCGTCGTCGATGGCGGCCTTGTTCGCGCAGCTCGTGCTCATCCAGCGCGTGCACATCTCGGCGCGCGCCATGACCAACTGGGGGCTCGGCGCCGCCGCGGCATGCAGCGTGATCTTCCTGCTCTCCGGCCAGTTCGGGCCGCTGGTCGTCGGACTTGCACTCTCGGGTCTCGGCTTCGGCATGGCGCGACCGGGATTCACCTCCGGCGCTTCGCTCTCGGTGGCGCCGCATGAGCAAGGCGCGGTCGCCGGCATCATCGGCGGCGCCAGCGCCATGGGGTTCATCGCCGGGCCGCTCATCGGTTACATGTACGAGTGGTCGCCCTACGTGCCGTACATCTTCATGGGTGTCTTAATGGTGGCGTTGATTTTCTACATGTGGCTGTCGCCGACACTGCGCAACGCCGGCATCATCGAGCCCGATCCGGAAATCGTCGAAGAGACGGCCGAAACGCCGGTCGCCAACGCTTAGAAAAAGCCTCATCCTGAGCTTGTCGAAGGACGTTGGATAAGTTCTGCCGCCAAGCGTCTGCATTCGCCCGCAAGGCGTTGAAACCCCTCGCACCGGGGTCCGCACTTTCTGAGTTGGGGAACCTTGGGCAGAGGGCGCGGCATGTCCGACCAGAGCCACAGAATCCGACCTCATCCCGCAGTCTGGCGAAGCAACGGTTGGGCCATCGGTCTTCGAACTCTTGCAGTCATTGTGCTGCTCACCGCGAGTTGGATTGCGACATTTGACCATTCACTGTGGAAATGACCTTGGTCCGAATGCGAAGTTGATTGCCAATGGCCGCTCAGGTCGAAAAGCAGTCGTTGGTTCATTGCATTGACTGCCGCCGCACCGCGAGTTGATGCAAGATTTCGGCGGCGATCTCCGCCGGCCGGCCGCTCACGTCGACGACGATCGCATGCTCATCCGGCGTCGGTTCCTGCAATGTGGCAAACTGGCTGTCGAGCAGGGCCAACGGCATGAAATGGTCATGTCGCTCAGACAGGCGCCGTCGAATGAGCTCGTACGATCCTTTGAGGTAGACAAGTGTGACCTCTCTGCGATTGCCGATGATAATGTCGCGGTAAGACCGCTTCAGGGCAGAACAGGTCAATATCCCGGACTCGCCCTTCGCTCGCCAATCGTCGATTTCGTCGGCGATCTTGTGAAGCCAAGGCGTCCTATCATCGTCCGTGAGCGGCGTGCCGCGGCGCATCTTCTCCACGTTACTGGCTGGGTGCAGATCATCGCCCTCCTGGAATTGACAGCCGAGCGCGGCCGAGACCAAGGTTGCCACCGTCGTCTTGCCCGATCCCGAAACACCCATCACCACAACGATCAGCGACATCGCAATATGGTGCATGTCGGCGCTGTAGACCGCAAATCGCCGCTGCCAAGCAAGACAATGGCTAAAGCCTCTTTTGCGCCACTTCGGTAAGGATAAGTCCAAGCAGACCGAGGGTCGGAAAGCCGTCAGCCGGCATGCCGTGCGCGCGTTGGTATTGGCGCAACGCCGCCTTGACGCCGCGACCGAGGACGCCGTCGATCTTGCCGGGATCGAAGCCGAGTTTCGCCAACGCCGACTGAAAGGCGAGCCGCTCGTCGCGTGACAACGGCTGTTCCTCACGCGGCCAACTGCCCTGGATGCCAGCCCGACCGGCGATCAGGTCGCCAAGTACGCACACCGCCAGCGCATAGGAGACAGCGTTGTTGTACTTGAGGACGACCTTGAAGTTGGCAAACGTCATGAAGCCGGGGCCGCGCCGACCGGCGGGGATGTAGATGCTGCCGGGCTCGGCATTCGCCGGCAGCGCCGTTCCATCCGCGGCGCGCACGCCGAGTTGCGTCCACTCCGCGATTGGCTTCAGCATCTCGCCGTCGGCAAGTTCGTAGGGAAAGTCGGGAGGCAGGCGCACCTCATAGCCCCAGCCGGCGTTCTTCTGCCAACCATCGGATGCCAGTTCGGATGCGGCCGAGGCCAGCGCATCGGGGATGGAGTGCCAGAGATCGCGCTTGCCGTCGCCGTCGCCGTCGACCGCGCTCTTCAAGAAGGTTGAGGGTAGCATCTGCAGTTGCCCGAAGGCGCCGGCCCAGGACGAGCGCATGTCCTTGGGGTCGAGGTGCTCCTGCTGCACCAGCTGCAATGCGGCGATGAGTTCGTGTTTGGCGAAGTCGGTGCGCGCGCCGTCATAGGCGAGTGTCGCCAGCGCCTCGAAGAGATTGAAGGTGCCGATATTGGCGCCGTAGTTCGTCTCGTTGCCCCAGACCGAAAGGAGGATCTCGCGCGGCACGCCGAACTTGCTCTCGAGGGTGGTGAGGTTGGCCGCTTGTTCGATAGCCTGGCGCTGCCCGGCGGCGACGCGCAGCGGCGAGGTGGCGCTGTCGAGATAGGACCAGATAGGCCTGACGAATTCCGGCTGCTCCTGATTCAGTGTCTCGACTTGGCTGTTGCGATGGATGCCGCTCATCGCGGTGGCGTAGACAGTCGGACTGATGCCCTGGGCGAGCGCAGTGGCGCGAAAATCCGTCACGAAGTGGTCGAAGGCGATGTCACGGGGATCGACGGGGAGATTGAGCGCGTGGTGAGCATGGCGGGCATGGTGGCGGTGATGGGTTCGATGCGCCACGGCGTCGCCGGGAAGAGCCGCTACGACCAACAGTGCCGACATTACGGTCGCGGCGGCGCGGACCAAACGCGGAGTTCCTCGATGTTGCGGTGGGCGCATGGGACCAGCCATAACATGCGGCGAACCGCCGGAGAATCCCGGAAAATCTGGTGTTTTGCGCGGTTGACAGGTGGGGGGCTGCCGCATAGTTTCCGCGCCTCTTTGCGGGCCCCAAGGCCCAGACAGGGCCAAGGTCATGAAGGTTCGCAACTCTCTGCGTTCGCTCAAAAAGCGCGACAAGGACTGCCGCATCGTGCGCCGCAAGGGCCGCGTCTACGTCATCAACAAGAAGAATCCGCGCTTCAAGGCTCGCCAGGGCTGAGCGCCGCTTGTGCTAGCTTTCCCGGTGTAGCCGAGCCGGTCGCGCGCGTGGAACTGCCAACTGCCAATACGGACATCGTGGCCCATAGCGGCGATATCATCGCCGCATTGCGCACACTCGTTCCCGACGGCGTGGTCGGAGAAGAGGCGGGACTCGCGGCCTTCGACGGCGATGCGCTCACCGCCTATCGCCAGAAGCCGCTCGCGTGCGTCTTGCCGCGCAGCAAGGACGACGTTTCGGCCGTTCTCGCCTTTGCCGGCGCCCACAACATCCCGATCGTGCCGCGCGGCGCTGGAACATCGCTGTCGGGCGGCGCACTGCCGCGCGCCGACGGAATCCTTCTCAGCCTGACGCGCATGAACCGGATTCTCGACATCGATCTCGAGAACCGGTGTGTGGTGGCCGAGCCCGGCGTGACGAACCTGGCGATCACGCGCGCCGTCGAAGCACACGGCTTCTACTACGCGCCCGACCCGTCGAGCCAGATCGCGTGCACCATCGGCGGGAACATCGCGGAGAATTCCGGCGGCCTGCATTGTTTGAAATATGGACTGACGACCAACAATCTTCTCGGTGTCGAGATCGCGCTCGCCGGTGGCGAACGTCTGGTCGTCGGTGGCAAGGCACCCGGTGCTGACGGGCTCGACATCCTCGGTGTGGTCGCCGGCTCGGAAGGCCTCCTGGGAATCGTCGTCGAGGCGACGGTGCGCATTTTGCCCAAGCCGCCGGCGACGCGCACGCTGCTTGCCGCGTTCCGCGCCGTACCGGAGGCCGGACAATGTGTCGCCGACATCATCGCAGCCGGGATCGTGCCCGCGGCGATGGAATTCATGGACAAGCGCTGCATCGCGGCCGTCGAGGCACACTGTGCGCCGGGATATCCGCTCGACGCGGAAGGAGTCCTCATCATCGACGCCGACGGCATTCAAGCCGAGGTCGACGATCAGATCGCCCGCATCGGCGAGATCGCGCGCAAGAACGGCGCGAGCGTGCGTGAGGCGAGCAGCGAAACGGAGCGTTCACGCCTATGGGCCGGTCGCAAGGCGGCGTTTCCGGCGATGGGCCGGCTCGCGCCCGACATGCTGTGCATGGACGGAACGATTCCGCGCCGGGCGCTGCCGCAGGTTCTGACGCGCATGAGTGAGATGGCGGAAGAATATCGTCTCGGCTTCTGCAACGTTTTTCATGCCGGCGACGGCAATCTTCATCCACTCATCATCTTCGACGTGATGAAGGGCGATGAGCTCGCGCGTGCCGAAGCCTTTGGCGCGGCGATCCTGAGGCTCTGTGTCGAAGTGGGTGGTGTGCTGACCGGCGAACATGGCGTGGGTTTGGAAAAGCGCGCGTTGATGCCGGTCATGTTCAGCGAAGCGGACCTCGCGCAACAGCAGCGCCTCAAATGCGCTTTCGACGCCGATGGTCTGCTCAATCCGGGCAAGGTCTTTCCCACGCTTTCCGCCTGCGTCGAGCAGGGACACATGCACGTCAAGGGCGGCCGCCTGCCGTTCGCGAATCTGCCGCGCTTCTGAACGCATGAACAGCGCTGCCACAGAGGCCGACATCATTGAGGCAGTGCAGGATGCGCGCGCCACGCGCACACCGCTCGAGATCGTCGGCGCCGGCAGCAAGCGAAACTATGGGCGCCCGCTGGCATGCGGGGATCTGCTCGACGTAGGTTCGCTGAAGGGGATCATTGGCTATCAGCCGGAAGAGCTCATTGTCACCGTCCTGCCGGGAACGCCGGTTGTCGAATTGGAAGCAGCGCTCGCCGAAAAAGGGCAACGTCTTGGCTTCGATCCACCGGATTGGGGAGCTCTCTTCGGGTCGCACTCAGGAATCGGAACGGTCGCCGGGGCGGTCTCGACCGACGCCAATGGCCCGGCGCGCGTGCGCTACGGCGCGGTGCGCGATCAGCTGCTCGGATTTCGTGCCGTCAACGGACTGGGCGAGGCGTTCAAGGCGGGTGGCAAAGTCGTCAAGAACGTGACCGGATTCGATATCCCAAAGCTCGTGTGCGGGGCGTTCGGAACGCTCTGCATCCTCACGGAACTCACTCTGCGGGTGTTTCCAAAGCCCTCCCGCGCGCAGACATTCGCCATTCGTAACATCAGCCCAGCGGAAGGTTTCGCGCTCCTACGCAAAGTGTGGGCAAGTCCTCTGGAGGCGACCGGACTTGGCTACTGTGGTGCCGCCATCATCGTGCGACTGGAGGGCGAAGCCGAGCCGCTGGACGAAAAAGTGGGTATGTTGAGGACTCTTTGCGCACGTCATATCCTTCAGTCCGCCGACAGCGAGACTTTTCGGAAGATCGGCAGCGGCGATGCATTTCTGAAAACGGACCAAGACGTTTGGCGGCTTTCGCTGCCTCCGTCGCACGCCGCTGATGTTGTCGCTCGTATCAACGCTTCGCTGTGGATCGGTGATTGTGCCGGTGCGGTTATTTGGCTTGCGACGAATGACCATCAAAAGGTTCGCGAGGTGGCAAGGGCGGTCGGCGGCCATGCCACTTTGATAAGAGCCGACTCCCCAACGCGTGCCGCCGTCGGTGTTTTTGCAGCGGAAGATCCGGTCCGCGCGCAGTTGACACGATCGGTCAAGGCCGCATTCGATCCGTTGCGTCTCTTCAACCCCGGTCGCATGTGGGACGGCGTCTGATGCGAACGAGTTTCACCCCGACGCAATTGACAAATCCGCATGTGGTGGAAGCGGAGAAAAATCTGCGCGTTTGCGTGCATTGCGGCATCTGCACTGCGACTTGTCCCACCTATGTCCTGCTCGGTGATGAACGCGACGGGCCGCGCGGCCGCATCGTGATGATCCAGAATATGCTGGAGGCAGGTGTTGCTCCGTCGGCGGAGACAGTCCTGCATGTCGATCGTTGCCTCTCTTGTCTCGCGTGTCGCACGGCGTGTCCTTCGGGAGTCGACTACGCCAGGTTGATCGACGAGGCACGCGTCCACATTCAGACGACTTATCGTCGGCCGTTCGGCGACAAGATGCTGCGCTGGTTTATCGCCACGGTAATGACGCGGCCGGCGCTTGTGCGCGCCGGTCTGTTCGCGGCTCGCCTTGCTGCGCCCTTCGCATTTCTCCTGCCCGGGCGAATGGCCCTGATGACCGCCATGGGCGCCCACGCCAAGCTGCAGCCGACTGCCATCACGCCGCGCGCCATTCTACCCAACGCCAAGCGCATCGCGCTGATGCCGGGTTGCGTCCAACCGGCTCTCGCGCCCCAGATCGATCAAGCAGTGGCGCGATGTTTGGCGCGGCGCGGTATTGAACTGGTGCCGCTCGAAGGTGCCGGCTGCTGCGGCTCTCTCGTGCACCATCTCGGACGCAGCGAAGATGCGAAAAAGTGGGCACGGCGCGCGATCGAGGCCTTCGAGCATGCCGGCGGGTCGCAAGCGTTCGACGCAATCCTGGTCACGGCGACGGGCTGTTCGGCGCATTTGAAGGATCTGCACAATCTCTTCCTCGACGAGCCGACCTGGCTGCCGCGCGCACGCGCGTTCGCGCAAGCTTCACGCGACTTCCTCGATCTGGCTGGTTCCAGCGAGGGCACTGTTCCGCGCCGCCTGCGTGTGGCGTGGCAGGCGCCTTGCTCGCTGCAAAACGGACTTCGTCTTGCCACCAAGGGGGAGGAATTGCTCGCCGCAGCCGGGTTCGATGTCCATGCGATCCCAGAGGGGCATCTCTGTTGCGGTTCGGCGGGGAGTTATTCGATCCTGCAACCCGAGATTTCCGGCCGCTTGCGGGCGCGGAAACTAGGAAACATCGCGACGCTGAACGCGGATGTGATCGCGACAGCGAACATTGGATGTCTTAATCATCTCGCCGGTTCCGACGCGCCACCCGTCGTGCATCTCGCAGAATTGCTCGACTGGGCGGAAGGTGGACCCGAGCCGTTGGCGTTGGCGGGTGAGGCCGGTTAGAATTTCATGATGCGAAACTTCCTCGTCGTGCTGGCACTTGTCGTCCCACTTTCTGCGCAGGGGGCGAATACTCCGCCTCGCACGGCCGTGAAGCCACCGCAGCTGGAGACCTTGTTCGGCCAATTGGCGCGGGCGGGATCGCCGGAAGACGCCAAGCCGATCGAAGATCAGATCGGCGCGATCTTCCTGCAATCGGGAAGCCCGAGCGTCGACCTCCTGATGACGCGCGCCGCCGCGGCGCAGACGGCAGGCGACAAGGAGACAGCAAGGAAGTTGATCGAGGCGGTGACCGACGTTGCGCCGAGTTATGCCGAAGGCTGGCACAGTCGCGCGGCGCTTCAGCGTGCGACGGGCGACGACTCCGGCGCGATGGTTTCGCTCGAGCACGTCATTCTGCTCAATCCGCGACAGTTTGCGGCGCTGTTCGAGCTCGGCGGCATGATGGAGGACTACGGCAACAAAGCAGCCGCGCTGAAGCTCTATCGCAAGGCGTTGGAGCTCGATCCGCAACTCGAGGGTGCGCGCCGGCACGTCGATGCGCTCAGCCGCGACGTGGAAGGACAGGGCATCTAATCGGCCGTCGGCCCCACGAACGTCACGCGCAAAAGGTTGGTCGAGCCCGGCGTTCCCAGCGGGACTCCTGCCGTCACCACGACGCGATCGCCGGGCATGGCGAACCCTTCCTGGAAGGCGATGCGCGCGGCGCGATCGACGACGTCATCGAGATCGTGCGCATCCTCCGTCGTTACGCAGTGCAGCCCCCAGGCGAGCGCCAGGCGCCGCGCTGTCTCGATCAAAGGCGTGAGTACGATGACGGGTGCCTCGGGCCGTTCGCGCGCCGCGCGCAAACCCGTGGAACCGGACTTCGTCCAGCACACGATGGCGCGCGCGTGAATCGTGTGCGTGATCTGGTGCACTGCGGCCATGATCGCGTCGGCTGTGGTCTCCTCCGGAGCGTTGCGCTGCGACTCGAGGATGGTGAGATAGAGCGGGTCGTTCTCCACCGACGCTGCAATCCGGTCCATCATCTCGACCGCCTCGACGGGATAAGCGCCCGACGCCGTTTCCGCCGAGAGCATCACGGCGTCGGCGCCTTCGAACACCGCCGTCGCCACGTCGGAGACTTCGGCACGCGTCGGGACCGGTGAGCCAATCATGGACTCCAGCATCTGGGTCGCGACAACGACGGGTTTTCCCGCCTTGCGCGCGGTGCGGATGATCTGCTTCTGGCGGCCGGGCACGGCCTCGAGCGGCAGCTCGACGCCAAGATCGCCACGCGCCACCATCAGCGCGTCGGCCATTTCCAGGATATCCGGCAATCGGTCGAAGGCTTTTGGCTTCTCGATTTTCACAAGGACCGAAGCGCGTCCCGCAACAACCTTCTTGAGTTCTGCCACGTCTTCCGGACGCTGTACGAACGACAAGGCGACCCAGTCCACTCCGAGATTGAGGGCGGCATCCAGGTCGCTACGGTCCTTCGGTGTCATGGCGGTAATCGGCAGGATGGTGTCAGGCAGGTTCACGCCCTTACGGTCCCTGATCTCTCCGCCGACAATGACGACGGCTTCGGCCGAGTTGTCTGCCACCGACAAAAGGCGCAGACGAACCCTGCCGTCATCGATGAGCAGCGTGTGGCGCATTTTGATCGCGGTAAAGACTTCGGGATGGGGAATTGGAATCGCGGCATCGTTTGTGGCTTCAGCCTTGGCCACCAGACGCACACGCTCACCTTCTTGCAGCGTACGCGCGCCGTCGGGCAGTGTTCCCAACCGGATCTTTGGTCCCTGTAAGTCGACAAGAATTCCGATCGGACGGCCAACCTCTGCCTCGAGTGTGCGCACGGCGTGATGAAATTCGCCGAGCGCCGTATGCGAGGTGTGGCTCATGTTGACGCGGAAAACGTCGGCTCCCGCGTCGAACAAGGCGCGAATGCGTGCGGGCGCCGCCGTTCCTGGGCCGAGTGTGGCGAGTATTTTGGTCTTGCGGCGCCGTCTCATGGCCCGTCCACCTGCGCTGGTTCAGCGACCCGGGTGTCGCGCATGGCAGTCTGACTGTCAACGCGCTTGCCGTGGTTTCGCTGGCACAGGATGATCCGGGTTATGACCGATCTGCAGTTCGAACGGATTGCCTCGCGGCGTAGTGATTCGTCGCTTCTGTTCATTTGCGACCATGCGTCCAACAAGCTGCCTGTCGACTATGGTGGTCTTGGTCTGTCGCCGGGACTCTTCGAAACGCACATCGCGTCGGACATCGGAGCGGCCGAGGTGACCAAGACGCTGGCAGCCGAATTTGGCGCGACTGCAATCCTGGCGCGTTGGTCCCGCCTGTTGATCGATCTCAACCGGGGACCCGACGACCCCACGCTGGTCATGAAGCTTTCCGACGGCAGCATCATTCCCGGCAACGCCAGTGCAGACGCCACAGAGGTGGAGCGGCGGCTCGCATCCTATTATGCGCCCTACCATGAGGCCATCTCGCACGAAATTGCTGCGATGAGAAATCTTGGCGGTATCCCTATCGTCGTTTCTGTTCACAGCTTCACGCCTGTTTGGAAAGGTCGCGAGCGACCTTGGGAAGTCGGAATTCTTTGGGACCGCGATGAGCGTCTCGCGGGGCGCCTGATCAGAGACCTGAGGCGCATTGGGTTCAACGTGGGCGACAACGAGCCGTATTCCGGTGAGCTCGAAAACGACTGCCTCTATCGTCACGGAACGATGCTGGGCCTCCCGCATGTCCTGATCGAGATCAGGCAGGATTTGATTACAGCGCCGAACACCGCACGGGCCATCGCCCACCGCTTGCGAGGTGCGATCGAAAGTACGCTGGCCGATCTGGGTCCGCTTACGCTACAGTTCACTCGGCCATTGCCTATCGCAGGGATTACAAAGATGGATGAACGCGCGCGCGAACAACTCGAAGCCGCCGTATTCCGCCGCCTCGTGGCGCATCTACGCGCTCGAACGGACGTGCAGAATATCGATCTGATGACCTTGGCGGGATTTTGTCGCAACTGCCTGGGAGACTGGTACCGCGACGCTGCCGCTGAGAGAGGCATTTCACTCGACAAGGATGCTGCGCGTGAGCTGGTCTACGGCATGCCGCAAACCGAATGGAAGAAGCGCTACCAGACTGAGGTGACGCCGGAAAAACAGGCGGCGTTCGAGCTGGCGTCCAAGCGCGCCGCTGAAACGCATCAGCACACGAGCGAAAAGACTCACAGCTAGACACAAACCGTACATTGCCGCTGACCGCCGACGCCGCTACGGTCGGTTTATGGCCAAATCCGGTTTTGCAAAGGAACATTTGCGCTCGTTCGTCGAGCGCATCGAACGCCTCGAGGAGGAAAAGCAGGCCTTGGCCGACGATATCCGTGAGGTGTACTCGGAGGCCAAAGGAACCGGGTTCGACACCAAGGTGATGCGTCAGGTTGTTCGACTGCGCAAAATGGAAAGCGCAGACCGCCAGGAACAGGAGGCGATGCTCGACCTATACCTGAATGCGCTGGGAATGCGCCGCTAAACCGCTCCGGCCGCGCGTCTGGCTTGCTCGTCGACATTTTCGCCCGGTTCTTCGTTGGACGCGATGTGCTCGAGGCCAAGTTCCTTCAATTTGCGATAGAGCGTGGAACGGCCGATGCCCAACCGGCGAGCAACTTCCGACATATGCCCGTCGTAGCGCCCGATGGCCATGCGGATCATCTCGGACTCGATGTCCTCCAACCTGCGTATATGACCAGAATTGTCTGTTGCAGAAAGCGCGTAGGGCGATGTGTGCTTGTAAGCCGATGAATGAAAGCTTGTGCCGGCGTTCGTCCGCGGAAAGTCAGGTGAACCCGGCACGCGCTGCATCTTCGCTTCAAGCCCCATGGCAGCCGCGATTTGGGGAAAATCGCACACGTCGAGGGTCTCGCTCTCACACAGTACCACGGCACGGAAGATCGTGTTTTCGAGCTGACGAACGTTGCCGGGCCAACCGAAATTTTCCAGCAGGTTGGCAGCCTCTGACGTCAACCCCGACATCGGCTTGTTCTCTTCGGCGGCAAAGCGCGCGATGAAATGACGCGCCAGTTCGGGGATGTCTTCGCGACGCTCGCGCAAGGCAGGAACAACAATCGGAAATACGTTGAGGCGATAGTAAAGGTCCTCGCGGAAGTGGCCGTCGCGAACGCGCAGTGCAAGATCCCGGTTCGTCGCGGACATGATGCGTACGTCGACTTTGACGGGACGCTTTGAACCGACGGGGTCGACTTCTCCTTCTTGGAGGGCGCGCAGAAGCTTGACTTGCATGTCGAGGCGAAGTTCTCCGATCTCGTCGAGGAACAAAGTACCGCCATCTGCCTCCTGGAATTTACCGAGGTGCTTTTCTGTAGCTCCCGTGAACGAACCTTTCTCATGACCGAACAAGATGGACTCGATCAGATTTTCCGGAATCGCTCCGCAATTGACGGTAACGAAGGGGCGGCCGGCGCGTTCGGAAGACCCTTGGATTGCGCGCGCGATGAGCTCTTTGCCGGCCCCTGACTCGCCCTCGATCAAGATTGGGATATTCGATTGCGCAGCGCGCCGACCGAGTCGAAAAACTTGCTTCATTTCATTCGACTCGGCTACCAGATCGTCGAACGTCAAACGATTTTCCGTTTTCTTTTTCAGGCGCGTGACTTCCGTTGACAAAGTACCGATCTTGAGTTGGTTGCGGATCGAGATCGCGATGCGCTCGGGGCTCGCAGGCTTAACCAGGAAGTCATTGGCACCCGCGCGCATGGCCTCGACCGCAGAATCGATTCCGCCTTTGGCAGTGAGAACGATCACCGGCAGGTCCGGATTGGTCTGCCGCAGCCGCGCAAGCACATCGAGTCCGCCCATATCCGGCATTATGAGATCGAGCAGCATGAGCGCGATTTGTTCACCGCGTGGACCGTTGATGAGTTCGAGCGCCAACCCACCGCCGGGTGAGGTGACGACCTGCATCCCTGAACGCGTGATGGCTGCCTCGAGGAGCCGGCGTTGCACCGGATCATCGTCGACAACAAGAATTGTCTGCGCCATCGTTCCGTTCCCAAAATCGAACAGAGTATTTTCACGCCGAACGGGTAAATGCGGCGTTTAAACTTGTCCTATCGCGGAACAATTGGAATTGGATTAACAAGTGATGAACGAGCGGCCGAATGAGTGGAATCGACTACTGGACATTCTTCGCGCATGACGCGAAACGCACAGGAAGTCCGCTCTATTCGCGGATTTCCGCCGGCATCGGCCAAGACGAGGAACTAAAGGCGCTCTGCGTACACGCGCGACCGGGTCAACCACACGCGAATATGATCCTTGGCGCAGTGCATTTTCTGCTGCTACGCGGAAGCGATCATCCCCTCCGACGCTTCTATGGAACCCTTGGCGGTACTGCCTCCGTCGAAGCAGATGATCCATTCCCAGATTTTCGCGACTTTGTGCAGCGTCATCGCAACGCTGTTATGACACTCATTGCGACGCGCGTGACAAACACGAATGAGATCGGCCGTAGCGCCCTTCTCCATGCGGCATTTCGCGCCGTCGCTCGCGAGACGACGCCGGCATTGTCGCTCATAGAAATCGGGCCGAGTGCCGGCCTGAACATGATTTGGGACTCATACGGAATTCGCTATCTGAGAGATGGCGCCGTCGCAGCGACAGTCAATGAAGCGGCGCCCCTGATGATCGAGTGCGAGTTGCGTGGAGAACTGACACCTCCGGTTTCGCCAATTCCCCGCGTCGCCGAACGGGTGGGGCTCGAACTCCACCCTGTCGATTTGTCGAAAGCAGATGACCGCGATTGGTTGCGCGCTCTGATCTGGCCGGACCAGACGACAAGACTTGCGAGACTGGACCGCGCGATCGATCTCTTCATGACGCGTCGACCGGTGATCAAAGCCGGCGACGCGCTCGACCTGTTGCCGGGCGCACTCGCCGGAGTGCCAACGGATCAGTCCCCCTGTGTTTATCACACGATCGCCACCTATCAGTTTTCTCGCGAAATGAGGCGGACGTTGGAAGACCTGCTGATCGTCGCCGGGCTTAGAAGGCCGGTCTGGCGGATTTCTTTTGAATTCGACGGCGAACTCTACACTCTGTCCAAGATTCGCTACGCCGATGGGCAGCGCGAGGAAAAGCGGCTGGCCAGTTGCCATCCTCACGGTGCATGGCTTGAGTGGCTGGGATAATCGGTGACAATGACGCCATGAGCGATCAGTTCTTTGAATCCATTTCGCCAACGACGGGGTCGTGCTGATGTCCGACGCGCCAACCATGCCGCCAATCCCCGGCGAGATTCCCGATACTGAGAGGCAGATGTTCAACATCGCGGCGACGGAGGGACCTCTCGCGGCCCTCGATGGCGCGCCGCCGCCTGCTCCGCAGTGGTTCAAGGACGCGCTGGCGATAGGACCGGAGAGCAGGTTTGTAGAGGTAGCCGGCGCCAGAATTCACTATCTGCGCTGGGGCGACCGTGCGCGTCCGGGCCTTCTCCTTGTGCATGGCAATGCAGCGCATGCCCATTGGTGGGACTTCATCGCGCCTTTTCTCGCGCGCGACTACAACGTCGCGGCAATCGATCTCTCCGGGATGGGCGACAGCGATTGGCGGCAGAACGGCTATGCGATGGAGACATTTGCCCGCGAGGAACTGGCGGTTTGCGAAGATGCCGGAATGTTCAAGCTCGATGAGCCGCCCGTGATCGTTGGTCACAGCTTCGGTGGATTTGTCACCATGCTGACCGGTGGCCTTTATGGCGACAGGCTGGCGGGCGTCGTGATTGTGGATTCACCCGTCAATCCACCCGACCGGCCGGGAGGTCCGCCCAAGCGTGCGATCAAACCTCACAATGTCTATCCGTCGCTCGCGGCCGCCATGGCGCGGTTCCGCCTCATGCCGCCGCAAACGTCCGAAAATCTCTATCTCGTCGACTGGGTGGCGCGGAATTCGCTGAAAGAAGTCGCCGGCGGGTTCACATGGAAATTCGATCCGGCGATCTGGCAGCGGTTTTCGATTGGCGACACCGCTGAACGACTTAAGGCCACACGCTGCCGTATCGCTGTGTTCCGTGGCGAGCACTCGGTTCTGCTGCCACCGCAGATCGGTGAGTACATGTTCAACTTGCTGGGTCGCTCAGCTCCAATGGTCGAAATTCCGCAGGCCCAACACCACATCATGCTCGACCAGCCTTTGGCGCTTGTCGCCGCCCTGCGCGCTCTGCTGGCCGATTGGGAACACTCCACAGCCACTCGCAAGGTCATGTAACAGCGGCGTTTTGAACGTTGTGCGCGAGAGGTCAGTTGCTATAGTCGCGCAGCTTGTAGACTGGGGCGAGAAATGGCCGCACATGGCGATTTACCTGACGAACGCGGGGAGATGGACATCACTGAACACGTCAAATCCTGGGAAGCCTTCACGTCATTCGCCAGGTGGTCGATTTTGGGCATCACTGTTTTGATGATTTTTCTGGCTATTTTCCGTACGCACGGCTGATCTCTCGTTCATGAAGCTTGCAATCCTCAAGGAACGCCGTGACGGCGAGACCCGCGTCGCTGCTTCGCCCGATACCGTGAAGAGGTACCGGGGCCTCGGGCTGGACGTGACGGTCGAGTCGGGTGCGGGTGCTGCGGCACGGATGGCGGATGCGGACTATCAGGCCGCCGGAGCCGTAATCGCGACGGACAGCGCCGCGGCTCTGTCGGGTGCCGATATTGTGCTTTCTGTCCGTGCTCCTGATGCCGCGCAGATCGCGGCGATGAAAAAGGGCGCCGTTCTTGCCGCATTGCTTGCTCCTTACACGGACAAAGACACTCCGGCCAAGCTTGCGGCACGCGGTGTGGACGCCTTCGCAATGGAGTTTCTGCCGCGCATTTCGCGGGCTCAGGCGATGGACGTTCTTTCGAGCCAGGCGAATCTCGCCGGCTATAAGGCCGTGATCGATGCCGCCGCACACTTTGGGCGCGCCATGCCAATGATGATGACGGCAGCCGGCACGATCGCGCCAGCGCGCGTGCTCGTGATGGGCGTCGGAGTAGCGGGTCTTCAGGCAATCGCAACGGCTCGCCGCCTGGGGGCCATCGTTTCCGCGACGGACGTGCGTCCGGCGACCAAAGAACAGGTCGAGTCGTTGGGCGCGACCTTTGTTGCGGTCATGGACGACGAATTCAAGAATGCGCAGACGGCCGCAGGCTATGCCAAGCCGATGTCGGCGGAATATCAGGCAAAGCAGGCGGCATTGATCGCCGAAACGATCAAGAAACAGGACATCGTCATAACGACGGCGCTAATTCCCGGTCGCAAGGCACCCGTGCTTGTGACGGAAGAGATGATCAAAACGATGAAGCCGGGCTCCGTTATTGTCGATCTGGCGGCCGAGCAAGGCGGCAATACGCCGCTAACCAACGCGAACGAAGTTGTCGAGGTCTATGGCGTCACGATCATGGGCTATACGAACCTGGCAGGACGGCTCGCGGTGGACTCTTCGTCGCTCTATGCCAAAAACCTGTTCAACTTCGTATCTCTCATCGTCGACAAGAAAAGCGGCGGACTTGCACTGAACTGGGAAGACGAAATCGTGAAGGGTGCCGGTCTGACGCGCGACGGACAGGTCGTGAATGCCGCGCTGAAAGGTTAGGGTATGGAGCTTGTCGATCCGATTGTTTTTCGCCTGACTATCTTCGTCTTGGCGATCTTTGTCGGCTATTTCGTGGTGTGGAGCGTCACGCCGGCACTGCACACGCCGCTCATGAGTGTGACCAATGCGATCTCGTCCGTCATCGTTGTCGGCGCGTTGATTGCCGTTTCCGTCGTCTCGCTCGGTGCGTCGTCATGGACGTCCAAGCTGCTCGGCTTCGGTGCGCTGGTCCTCGCCTGCGTCAATATCTTCGGCGGCTTCTTGGTCACCGCGCGCATGCTCGCAATGTACAAGAAGAAAGCGAAGTGAGCGTGCAATGAAGGCCGACTTTGCAGCGCTCGCCTATCTCGTCTCGGGCATGCTCTTCATCCTGGCCTTGCGCGGACTGTCTTCGCCCGCGTCCTCGCGAGCCGGTAACCGGAACGGCATGATCGGCATGGCGATCGCCGCCGCGACAACTATGTGGGTCGCGAACGTCGTCGATACGGTCACCTGGGGAATGATTCTGGCCGGCGTCGCCATCGGCGGCGGTATCGGCGCGATCACCGCGCGCCGCATTGCGATGACCGCGATGCCACAACTTGTCGCCGCATTTCATTCGCTGGTCGGCCTTGCCGCAGTGCTTGTGGCTGGTGCAGCGCTCTATTCGCCGCAGGCCTACGGCATCGGGACGGAAGGCGCGATCCGTCTGCAGAGCCTGATTGAGATGAGTCTGGGCGTCGCTATCGGCGCAATCACCTTCGCCGGCTCGCTCATCGCCTTCGCCAAGCTCAACGGCAACATGAGCGGTGCGCCCATTCTGCTTCCTGCCCGCCATGTCCTCAACATTCTGATCTTCGCCGCCATCGTCGGGTTGGTCGTCTATTTCACCATGTATCAGCCGGTCTGGTCATTCTGGTCGATTGCGGTTCTCTCCTTTGTTTTTGGCATCACGCTGATCATTCCGATCGGCGGCGCCGACATGCCGGTCGTCATCTCGATGCTCAACTCCTATTCGGGCTGGGCCGCCGCCGGCATCGGGTTCACCCTTGAAAATTCGGCGCTGATCATCACAGGTGCTCTGGTTGGTTCGTCCGGCGCGATACTTTCCTACATCATGTGCAAGGGCATGAACCGAAGCTTCGTCTCGGTCATCCTCGGTGGATTTGGCGGCGAAACCGTTGCAGCCGCGGGCGCCGCCGAATCGCGACCGGTCAAGCAAGGGTCTGCTGACGATGCGGCCTTCATCATGAAGAATGCGGGGTCGGTCATCATCGTCCCGGGCTATGGTATGGCGGTCGCCCAGGCGCAGCATGCAGTGCGCGAGATGGCCGATATTCTCAAGAAGGAGGGCGTGAAAGTTTCCTATGCCATTCATCCCGTCGCGGGCCGGATGCCCGGACACATGAATGTCCTGCTCGCCGAAGCCAACGTGCCTTATGATGAGGTATTCGAGCTGGAAGATATCAACTCCCAATTTGCCCAGGCGGACGTGGCCTATGTGATTGGCGCGAACGATGTGACGAATCCATCCGCTAAGACAGATCCCAAGTCTCCCATCTACGGTATGCCGATCCTCGACGTCGAACGGGCGAAGACGGTGCTCTTCGTCAAGCGAGGGATGGGCTCGGGCTACGCCGGCGTGGAAAACGAGCTCTTCTTCCGTGACAACACCATGATGTTGTTCGGGGATGCTAAGAAGATGACGGAAGAGATCGTCAAAGCGTTGGGACACTGACGTGAATATCCGCCTGGCGCGCTTGCCGGAAGACAAGCCTGTGATCCTCGCCTTCATTGACGGCATGCAGCGTTTTGAACATGCGATCGAGCCCGACCGCCGCATCGACGCCGCCGTGACAGAAGAATTTTTCACGGACATTTTCGCGCGACTCGCAGAAAAGGCGGGTGTTGCTTTCATCGCTGAGGAGGGTGGCGAGAAGCTCGGCTGGGCGGCGGCCTATCGCGAGCAAAACGATGTCTATGTCCGGGCCGACGAACGCGAGTTTGCCTACATCTCGGAGCTTTACGTCGTCGAAGGGGCGCGCGGCACGGGTATCGGCCGGGCCCTGATCGCCGCCTGTGAGGCGTGGGCACGAAGCCTTCCTGTCAATGTCCTTATGATCAACGCGCTCAAGGGCAATAAGCGGGCTGCCACGATCTACCGCAAGGCAGGCTTTGACCCCTATTATATTGGCTTGCGCAAGTATCTGCGTTGACGTGTCTTAAGACGTCTGCGCAAACCTGAGGAGCATTCGTTCGCGATGACCGAGCAACAGGCAAATATGACCGGGCTGCGCCGTGAGTGGGTAGCTGCACTCATCTTCGCGGCTCTGGGCGGCGCACTTCTCATTGCAGTTGCCGTCGTGGCCGTTCTCTCGCCGCCAAAGATTGTTGCACCGCCACCCGCGCGCAATGTTGCGGTTCAGCGGCAGCTGGCGCTGGCCCTTTGCAACGCCGGCCTCGCATCGGCGCAAGGCTTTGCGCTGGTTCCCACCTACACGAAACTGGCGAGCGATCTCGTCCAGGTCGGCGCGGTCAAAGGCCGCTACACCTGTTTCGCCCAGACTGATGCGGCGCGATACCAGATCACATTCGACCTGATGTGCCGCGACCTCCACAAACCCAAATGCATCAATCTGTACAGCGTGATGCAGGATGGCGGCGGGACGATCTACCAACGCCGCTAAAGCGCACGCACTCCGCCTATCTTGCAGATGTACTTCCACTCGTCGGCAGTCACCGGCTGAACTGAAAGTCGTGAGAACCTTACCAGGGTCATCTTCGCAAGCTTGGGGTCCGACTTCGCTTGCGCGAGCGTGAATGGCTTGGATAATTCCGATACCGCCTGGACATCGACCAGACCGAACACGCCCGTCGCATCGGTCGGGTCGCGCCGGTATTCGCGGATCACTTCGACAATGCCGACGATCTCGCGCGCCTCGCCAGAGTGATAGAAGAAGCCGCGCTCGCCTTTCTTCATCTTCTTCATGTTGCTCTTGGCCTGATGGTTGCGCACCCCGCTCCAAGGTTCTCCCTTGGCACCTTTTTTCTTCTGCATCTCCCAGGACCAGGTCTCAGGTTCGGTTTTGAACAGCCAATAAGCCATCGTCGCGCTCCTAGAGTCTGGCGTCGCAGCCATTGAACGTCGGCTTCCACGGTCGCACATCGGACTGCGCGAACAGCCCCGCCTTCACATAGGGATCGTTCGCATGCCAGCGCTGCGCCGCCGCGAGATCATCGGCTTCGAAGATGATCATGCTGCCCGCCATGTCACCCTTGGCGTCCAAGAATGGTCCGCCAAGCCGAACGCAACCGGATTGACGAGCATAAGCAAAATGAGCGTCGCGCGTGGCCATCCGCAGTGCGAGAGAGTTCTCGTTGTCTATGGCGGTAACGATAAAGAGCATGGGCATGTCCTTGGCGATAAGTGAGGACCTTAGCCTGTCGGATACTTGCTCAGGAATACTATTTGCGTTCCGGTCCTAGAGGCCGGTTCATGAGTTGATTGAGCGCCGTAGCCGGCGACGCGACACCATCCAGAACCGCCAAGATCGTCGTCGCGATCGGCATTTCCACGCCGTGCTTCTGCGCGCGCGCAACGAGCGGCCGCGCCGTCGCCGCGCCTTCGACCAGGGGCATGCCCGGCGCCAACAGCGCGCCCATTGCCTGTCCCTGGCCAAGCTTTTGGCCAAAGGCAAAGTTGCGCGAAGAGGGACTGGTGGCGCTCAGCACAAGATCGCCAAGACCGGACAGACCCATGAATGTCTCCGAGCGCCCGCCGATGGCCGCCCCCAGCCGCGTCAGCTCGGCGAAGCTCCGTGCCAAGAGAGCAGCGCGCGCGCTTTCGCCCAGGCCAAGTCCGTCGGCAACTCCGCAACCGATGGCATAAACATTCTTTGCCGCACCGCCGAGAGCGACTGCGATGACGTCGTCGCTGACATAGGGACGGAACTGGCCATGGCCCAAACTCGCCTGGAGCCGTTTTGCTATATCCATCCGTGCGGCAATCGTGACGGCTGTCGGCAGTCCGTTTGCCAAATCGCGGGCGAAGGACGGACCCGACAGAATGGCGATTTGAGCGCGCGGCAGCGACTCGGCGAGCACTTCAGTGAGCAACAGGCCACTCTCGCTTTCGATGCCCTTGGCGCACAGCATCAGTGGCAAATCGTCGGCGACGTGTTGTGCAAGAAGGTTGAGCGTGTCGCGCAAATGCTGTGCCGGCGTCGCGATCAAAAGCGCCTCGGCATGCGTTGCGACCGCAAGATCGTTCGTGGCGCGGATATTTTGAGGTAGAGCCACGCCTGAAAGAAATCGTGCGTTGACACGGGTACGGGTGATCGAATCGGCCACGTCAGGCTCGCGCGCCCAAAGAACGACTGAGCGCCCCGCTTTGGCGGCAACACTGGCGAGAGCGGTGCCCCACGCCCCGGCCCCGATGACACCAATTCTGTCATATATCATTGAAGAATAAGTATTTTCTGGCATTTTCACTCCCGTTGGTGCAATGCGGAAGATTGAACGCTTTGTTGATTATTCAGAATTTGTCACTATCTTTCTACCAAAAGAAGAATGGCTGGGGCTGGAAACTGGATATGGCAGAAAAGAACTCCGTACGAGACCAGATTATCGACGCGGCCAAGAAGCGATTTTCGCATTTTGGCTACGCCAAGACGACTATGGCCGAAGTGTCGGCCGACTGCGCCATGTCCCCAGGCAATTTGTACCGCTTCTTCCCTGGCAAGCTCGACATCGCCGAAGCGATTGCGACCGAAGATTATTCGAAGCATCTCGAGCATTTGCGCAAGCTTGCGGTAGCGCCCGACAAGGATGCGCGCACGCGCTTGCACGATCTTTTGTTTGAGGAGCTTCGCAGAACCTATCACAAGCTGGAAAAGGACCCGCGGGCGTACGAAATGGCTCGCGTGATCGCGACCGAGCGTCCCAAATTCGCCAATTGGATGCTCGAGAACGAACGCAAAATCTTGATCGAACTGCTCGACGAAGCCGAGCGACGTGGCGAGTTTTCCGTGCCAGACAAGGCCTACACAGCCGAGATGATCCAGTCGGCGACGATGAAATTCCGTTATCCGCAATTGTGGTCCAAGCTGACGCTGCCCAAGCTGGAGCGCGAACTGGAGGGCGTCATGAACCTGCTGATCGACGGAATGTGCACGCACAAGGTCGACCGGGAGGCCGCCGCCTGAACCGGGCCTAGCTACTGCCACAAAGCTTTCGTATGAGAGCGCATGCGCCGATTGGTTTTTGTTCTTCTTGTGCTGCTCGCCGCCCCCGCTTTGACCGGAGCGGGCCATCCCGCGCCCCCGCAGCGGCTTTCGTTGGACGACGCAGATCGCACCACACTTAATGCGATCAGTGCCCGTTTGAATGAATCGGCGACGGTGAAAGGCGAGTTCACCCAAATAAACCCCGACGGAAGCACATCCGAAGGCGCGTTTTTCATCTCCAAGCCCGGCAAGATGCGATTCGAGTACAAGCCCCCGACACCGACCTTGATCGTTGCGGACGGCAGAACGGTCGCCGTAGCCAACACAAAGCTGAACACTGTCGACCGCTATCCGCTTTCACAGACACCACTCGGACTCGTGCTCGGCAATGATGTCGATCTGAAAAACGACACCGCACTTGTGAGCGTCGTGCGCCAGCAGGGCACGATCGTGATCGGCGCCCGCAGCAACGCCAACATGAGCCACGCAAATATTTCGCTCGTCTTCTCGGATCCCGGGTATGAATTGCGGCAGTGGACGGTGATCGACAACCAGGGTCTCACCACGACTGTCGCGTTGCGAGATCTTGTGGCAGGAACTGCGTTGTCGCCGTCGCTCTTTGTGCTGCCTGACAGGAATCCCTTTGCGCGCCATTCGCAGGAGTGAACGATGACGCGTCTGCCGATAGTCGGTTTTCCCTGTGACCGTCGTTCGCTTGGCAAACATCCCTACCATCTGGTCGGAGAAAAATATCTGACGGCCGTGCGGGAAGGTTCTCAGGCGCTCCCCTTGTTGATCCCGGTGCTAGAACCGCCGCTTGCGGTACCTGCCTTGCTGGACAGCA
>Ga0075425_100001535_pt1 | contig 22666 bp, 16 predicted proteins | sample SoiMethybrSBSTD4_FD_75300 | JGI IMG/M metagenome (GOLD analysis project Ga0075425, IMG submission 75300) | Bulk soil microbial communities from a Populus tree surrounding site in Tennessee, USA - Soil MetaG P. TD hybrid SBSTD4 | ecosystem: Environmental > Terrestrial > Soil > Tree plantation... | reverse complement strand
GTGACCAGTTGCACTCAGCGCGTCAAGAACGTACGGCGTGCCCGCAAAGCCGGTCTGGATGCGGTAGCCGCTTTCGGCAACGAGTTCCGCGAGGCGCTTCCCGGCCAGCTGATCGGTATCTTCGTCAAGCAGCCCGAAGACGAGGGCCAGCGCATACACGGTCTGCGCGTCGCTCCGGATTGTGCCGTCGTCATGTACGTAGTGCTCGTTGAACGCGGTTCTGGTGCGCTCGGCAAGATCTGCGAACTGCCGCTCGTCCTCACCGCGCTGGAGCAAGGCCGCAGTCTCCTCCAGGATTCGAGCGTCTCGATAAAGACAGGCGGTTGCCACGACGCCGTTGTCGGCCTTGCTGGCCGCCGGTTGATCAGGCGGCGCGGTCGGATCGAGCCAGTCGCCGAACTGGAAACCGGTATCCCACAGCCCGGAAGGGGACAGTAGCGACTCCACCCGCTGAACATGCGCGATCATCGAGTCGAATTGATCACGCAGTACCTGCAGGTTCCCGTACGCACGCCACAAGGCCCATGGCACCCAAACGGCGGCGTCGCTCCAGATCGCGGTGCTTTCCGGAGGCGGAAAGTGCGATGGATGTTTGACGTATTTCAAGACGTCCGGCACGACGTAGCCCACCATGCCCTCGGCTGCCCGCTGCTCGGCAGCGAGGTTGGCCAACCATTCCCGCAGGAAGTCTTCGACATCGAAGAGGTAGGCCGCAGACGGGGCAAAGACTGCTATATCACCGGTCCAACCGAGCCGTTCGTCCCGCTGCGGGCAGTCGGTCGGCACGTCGAGGAAGTTGCCGCGCGTCCCCCACACCACGTTGCGATGGAGTTGGTTGAGCAACTCATCTGAGCACTCGAATTCGCCGATCCGCTGCAACTGGGAGGAGACAACAACGGCGGTGATGGCATCGGTGGTGAGCTCACCGGGCCACCCGTCGACCTCGACGTAACGGAAGCCGTGGAAGGTGAATGTCGGCTCGAACACGTCCTCGCCGCCGCTCAGGATGAAGTGATCGGTCGCTTTGGCGGTTCGCAGCGGTCGGGTACCCAACTCGTCGTGCTCTAACACCTCGGCGTGCCGCAGCGTGATCGTGCTACCGGCCGGGCCCTGGACCCGGGCCCGTAGCCACCCCACCAGGTTCTGCCCGAAATCAACCAGAGTCTTGCCAGCAGGAGATGTCCAAATCTCGATTGGCTGCAGCTCCTCCTGCCGCCGGACAGGCGGACCGATGTACGGAGTTAGCGTGGTGAAGTCGAGCTTGGACTGATGCACGCCGGTCCAGCTGTCGGAGAATCCAGGCTGCAACCACGCGTGCGACTCGCGGCGGGCGTCGATCGTCTGGCCGTCGTAGAGGTCGTTGGAGACCACCGCGGATGGGCCAGCGCTCCAGCTTTCATCGCTGACAACAGTCTGGACATAGCCGTCCGCGAATTCGATCTCCAGCTGCGCGAGGGCAGCAAGCTCATTTCCGTAGAAAGCGCTGCCTCCACTCCAGGTCAGGCGTCCACGAAACCAACCATTCCCGAGAGCGAGTCCGAGAACTGACGTCGGCCGAAGAAGTGGTGTTACGTCGTAGGTTCGGTATCGCAGCCGCCACTCGTAGCTGCTCCACCCTGGGCTGAGCACATCGCCTGATACCGGCCGGCCGTTGAGATAGGCCTCGAAAACCCCATGCGCGGTGGCGTACAAGGTGGCTCGAGCGACTGGCCCATGACCTTCGTCCAATACGAACTCGCAACGGAGCAGAGGCGCCCCATCGAAGTCTTCGTCCGGTGAAATGGGCAATGCAGACCAGGTGGGCGACATGGGTTCCTTTCGGTTCGCTATAGCGGAGATTTCAAGGTGCTGCGTCGTGGGATCAGGTGAGGATCGAGCATGATCGTTCGGTGCACGTGGGCAGAGCCCTGGTCGATTTCCTCGAGGAGCAACTCGATGGCCAGCTCGCCCATCCGATACCCCGGCAGACTCACACTGGACACGGGGATGCTGCTCTGAGAGGCGAAGTGATTGTCGTCGTAGCCGACGACCATCAGCTCATCGGGTACCCGGATGCCGAGCTCGGTTGCCGCCTGGATCACCCCGACGGCGAGCAGATCCGACGGACAGACCAGCCCATCCACTGGCCCATCCACTGACTGAGACACGAGCAACTGGCATCCGACCTCGCGCCCGGTTCCGATCTGGAGGTTGGGAGCTTCTACCACGCTGAGACTGGCACCTGCTTCGGCGACGGCTCGCTCGACGCCGGCCAGGCGTCGCCGAATCAGTCGCAGCTCAGGAAAGCCAGCGAGGAAGACGAGCCTGCGCGCTCCTTCTTCGAGGAGATGGGTTGCAGCGAGATAGCCACCCAGTTCCTCGTTGACCATCACACCGCACGTGAGCGGGTCAGGCGACGTTGCGATGACGAGAACGACGGGGCGCCCGTGGCCCAGGACGGCGTGTGCCATCTCAAGAGGCTCTTCGAGCGGAGTCAGCAGGACCCCCGCGACTCGGGCTTGGTCGAAGAGCTCGAGATAGTTGTCCTGCTTGGTGCGAGTGCTGTCGCTGTTAGCGAGAAGGAGCTTGAGTTGAGCTTGACCGGCCGCCGACTCGGCACCGCGCGCAATGTCGACGAAGAGCGAGTTCCCGATGTCGATGAGGATCAGGCCGACAGTATCCGTCCGTCTCGCAGCGAGGGCCCGGGCGGCGCTATTGCGTACGAAGCCCAGCTCTGCAATCGCGGCTTCGACCTTCAGCCGAGTCTGCACGGCGACGAGCTCAGGGTTGTTGAGCACATTAGACACCGTGCCGATCGCGACGCCGGCGCGACGCGCGACGTCTTGGATTCGTGGTCTGCCCGTCGCAGGGTTGTCGGCATCGGCCCGACGAGGACGATCCTTGGACGGTGCCATGTCGGAAGGCTATACCTTGACAGGCGAATTCCTGAAGCGATTCAATTCTTGATGCAATCTAACGCATACGCATCAGCGCACATTTCTCGCTCTCGAAGAACTTGACAAAGACGGCTCTGGCTCGATACGGTCACGGGCAGCTATCAGAACGTTTCAAGTTGATAGCGCCACATCTGGTTCACGATGACGGCTTCTCGTTGCGCCCTCGACCAACCATCCGGCTGCGACCGTGACGAAGGCGCCGATCACGAGCAGAATCGATGACGACGAAGTCGACACGTTCGATGCTGAAGACTGCTTCGGCGTGGGGCCACCGCAGCGGTCCATGCTCCATACGGGTTTCTTGGAAGTGAGTGAACAGATGCCAACGTTCTCCGACATCGCTGATCAGCTGGCCTCTCAGGCCATCGAGTTGCCTTCGTGGGCATTCGGCAACTCCGGCACTCGGTTCAAAGTGTTCGGCTCGGCGGGTACGCCACGGAACGTCCAAGAAAAGCTCGCCGACGCTGCCCAGGTGCACGCGGTGACCGGGCTCGCTCCGAGGGTCGCGTTACACATCCCCTGGGACAAAGTGGAGGACTACGGCGCGCTGCGAGACTACGCCGCTGAACTCGGCGTGACGCTCGGCACGATCAACTCCAACACCTTTCAGGACGACATCTACAAGTTCGGCAGCCTGACCCATGTCGATGAGGCTGTGCGCCGTAAGGCGATCGACCACCACTTCGAGTGCATCGAAATCATGAACCAGACCAGGTCGCGTGACCTGAAGATCTGGCTCGCCGACGGCACCAACTACGCCGGCCAAGGCGACATCCGGGGACGTCAAGACCGGCTTGCCGACAGCCTCGCGCAGATCTATGAGCGAATCGGACCGGATCAGCGGCTGGTGTTGGAGTACAAGTTCTTCGAGCCCGCCTTCTACCACACCGACGTGCCCGACTGGGGTACCTCGTACGCCCACGTGGCCGCATTGGGGGACCGGGCCGTGGTCTGTCTGGACACCGGGCACCACGCGCCGGGCACCAACATCGAGTTCATCGTCGCTCAGCTGCTGCGGCTCGGGAAGCTGGGCTCCTTTGACTTCAACTCTCGCTACTACGCCGACGACGATCTGATCGTCGGATCGGCGGATCCGTTCCAACTGTTCCGGATCTTGTACGAGGTGGTACGCGGTGGCGGGTACGGTCCGGACTCCGACGTCGCCTTCATGTTGGACCAGTGTCACAACATCGAGCCCAAGATTCCCGGGCAGATCCGGTCCGTGCTGAACGTACAGGAAATGACCGCCCGAGCCTTGCTCGTTGATCAGGAAGCTCTGGCAACTGCCCAGGAAGCCAATGATGTGCTCGGTGCCAATGGGATCTTGATGGATGCCTTCTACAACGACGTACGGCCGGCGCTTGCTGAGTGGCGTGAGTCCCGCGGATTGCCTGCCGATCCGATGCATGCGTACGCCGAATCGGGATATCAGAGCAAGATCGAATCCGAACGTGCCGGCGGCACCCAAGCTGGATGGGGAGCATGATCATGACCAATCACGTAGTGGCAGAGCTAGTCGCTCGATCGAACCGGCTGGGATCGGATCCCAAGAACACCAACTACGCCGGAGGCAACACGTCGGCCAAGGGCACTGAGACCGATCCGGTCACCGGCGAACCGGTGGAGTTGGTCTGGGTGAAGGGCTCCGGCGGTGATCTTGGCACCCTGACCGAATCTGGCCTCGCGGTGCTGCGCCTTGATCGGATGCGCCGGCTGGTGGACGTCTATCCCGGAGTCGAGCGCGAAGACGAGATGGTCGCAGCCTTCGACTACTGCCTGCATGGCAAGGGCGGTGCCGCGCCATCAATCGATACCGCGATGCACGGCCTCGTCGACGCGGCGCACGTTGATCATCTGCATCCCGACTCGGGAATCGCGGTTGCTACCGCAGTCGACGGTGAGGAGCTGACGGCCAAGATCTTTGGCGATCGAGTGGTCTGGGTGCCGTGGCGCCGGCCAGGATTCCAGCTCGGCTTGGACATCGCCAAGATCAAGGCCGACAGTCCGCAGGCGATCGGCTGCGTCCTCGGCGGTCACGGCATTACTTCGTGGGGCGATACGTCGGCGGAGTCCGAGGCCAACTCGTTGGAGATCATCCGCACCGCTGAGGCCTACATTGCCGAGCATGCCAAGCCGGAGCCGTTCGGGGCGCTGCTGGATGGCTACGCCGCACTGCCAAATGATGAGCGGCGAGCGAAGGCGGCTGCCCTCGCGCCAACGCTGCGCTCAATTGCATCCTTCGACAAGCCGATGGTCGGTCACTTCACCGACGACGAGCGAGTGCTGGAGTTTCTCTCCCACAGCGAGCATCCGCGGCTGGCCGAACTTGGCACGAGCTGCCCTGACCACTTCCTGCGAACCAAGGTCAAGCCACTGGTCCTTGATCTTCCGGCGGCGGCTTCGGTCGAGCAGTGCATTGCTCGGCTTCAGGAGCTGCACGAGGCGTACCGGGCGGACTACCAGGCCTACTACGAGCGCAACGCGACGCCGGATTCACCGGCGATCCGAGGTGCCGATCCGTTGATCATTCTCGTGCCGGGAGTCGGCATGTTCTCCTACGGGAAGGACAAGCAGACCGCCCGGGTAGCCGGTGAGTTCTACCTCAACGCGATCAATGTGATGCGTGGCGCCGAAGGCCTGTCGACGTACGCCCCGATCGACGAGAGCGAGAAATTCAAGATCGAATACTGGGCGCTGGAAGAGGCGAAGCTGCAGCGGATGCCGAGGCCCAAGCCGCTCGCCACCCGGATTGCTCTTGTCACCGGTGCAGCGGGGGGCATCGGCAAGGCGATCGCGGTCCGACTGGCCGCCGAAGGTGCGTGCGTAGTCATTGCCGATCTTGACGAGGGCAAGGCTCAAGCTGCAGCCAAGGAGATCGGCAACAGTGATGTTGCCGCCGGCATTGCCGCGGATGTCACCGATGAAGCGGCTGTGCAGTCGGCGGTTGACGCCACGCTGCTCGCCTTCGGCGGCATCGACATTGTGATCAACAACGCCGGACTGTCGCTGTCCAAGTCCTTGCTGGATACCACGGTCGCGGACTGGGACCTGCAACACAATGTGATGGCGAAGGGCTCCTTCCTGGTGTCGCGGGCGGCGGCGAAGGCATTGATCGAGCAGAAGCTTGGCGGCGACATCGTCTATATCTCAAGCAAGAACTCACTCTTCGCCGGCCCCAACAACATCGCCTACTCTGCAACGAAGGCCGATCAGGCACACCAGGTGCGTCTTCTCGCTGCCGAGCTCGGAGAACATGGCGTGAAGGTGAACGGCATCAATCCCGACGGGGTGGTCCGCGGCTCCGGGATTTTCGCCGGAGGCTGGGGGGCCAAGCGGGCTGCGGTCTATGGCGTTCCGGAGGAGGAGTTGGGCAAGTACTACGCTTCCCGAACGTTGCTGAAGCGGGAGGTGCTGCCGGAGAATGTTGCCAACGCGGTCTTTGTGCTCTGTTCGGCCGATATGAGCCATACGACGGGGCTGCACATTCCCGTCGACGCTGGTGTCGCCGCCGCGTTTCTGCGATGACATCAACAGGCTGGGTGGCCGCCGTCGATCTTGGAGCTACCAGCGGCCGAGTGATGCTCGGCCACCTTGGCCCGGACCAGCTGAGTGTTGAGGCCGTGCATCGCTTTCCCAACGATCCCGTTCGTATCCCGGACGGCTTGCACTGGAACATCCTCGAGCTCTACCGGAACGTCCTCGTTGGCTTGCGGAAGGCGGTGCGGGCGCAACCGGGCTTGGCCGGTGTCGGCATCGATTCCTGGGCGGTCGACTACGGGTTGGTCAACGCTGATCATTTGATCAACAATCCGTTTCACTACCGGGATGATCGGACGGCACGAGGGGTTGATCTCGTCCACAAGATCGCCGATCATGCCACGCTTTATGCGACGAACGGTCTGCAGTTCCAGCCGTTCAATTCGATATACCAGCTGGCTGTCGATCATGAAGCCGGCGTCATCGATGAAACGACCAGGATGCTGATGCTCCCGGATCTGCTGGGATTCTGGCTGACTGGCGAGCAGGTCGTGGAGCGCACCAACGCCTCCACCACCGGGTTGCTTGACATAACCACTGGAGTCTGGAACGGGACCTTGATCGACAAGCTGGGCCTGCCACGGGCCCTGTTTCCACCATTGACCGAACCCGGGTCACGCATCGGTTCGTTGCGCGACGAGGTAGCCGCGGAGATCGGCGCGCCGTCCGAGTTGGACGTGATCGCTGTCGGGTCACACGACACAGCGTCGGCAGTGGTCGGTGTGCCCATGACTGAGCCTCGCGCTGCGTATATCTCGTCCGGCACCTGGTCGCTGGTCGGGGTCGAGCTCGATCGGCCCGTGCTCACCGAGGACAGCAGGGAGGCCAACTTCACCAATGAGGGCGGCGTCGATGGGAAGGTCCGCTACTTGCGAAATGTCATGGGCATGTGGCTGCTCAGTGAGTCCATCCGGACCTGGCAGCAGGAAGGGCTGTCTGTCGAGCTGACGAAACTGCTCGAGGAGGCCGCTGCCGTTAACACTCCGGTGCCGGTGTTCGACGCGAACCATCCGAGCCTGCTGCCGCCTGGCGATATGCCCAAGCGGATTGCCTCACTCTGCGCTGACGTCACCGCCGCTCCGCCCGACACACCGGCTGTCTTTGCTCGCAGCATCTTGGAGAGCCTTGCTGAGGCGTACGCGATCGCGATCGACGACGCCGCGCGGCTTAGCGGCCAGAAGATCAACACCGTGCATATTGTGGGTGGCGGGAGCCAGAACACTCTGCTGTGTCAGCTGACCGCGGACCGCACCGGGCGGCGGGTCTTGGCTGGTCCAGTCGAGGCGACCGCCATCGGTAATGTGCTGGTGCAGGGACGGGCCGCCGGCCTCGTGCAGGGAGAGCTTCCCGACCTGCGCGCCCTCGTGGCGAGAACCTTCGCGCCATCGGCGTACCAGCCGCGGTGAGCACAGTAACCTGCCCGAGTCGATGAGGTGTCGATGAGAACTGCGCTGTTCATCACCTGTCTGGCCGACGGCTTGTTCCCAGACGTGGGAAAGGCGACGGTACGGCTGCTCGAGCGGCTGGGCCAGGTCGTCGAGTTTCCTGCCGAGCAGACCTGCTGCGGCCAGATGCATGTCAACACCGGGTACCAAAAGCAGACCTTGACGCTGGTCGAGCGGTTCGTGAAGGTCTTCACCCCGTACGACGCGATCGTGGCGCCGTCGGGCTCCTGTGTCGGCTCAGTGCGTCACCAGCACGCAATGATCGCGAAGCGCTTCGGGTCACCTGGGCTCCTCGAGCAGGTCGAGGCGGTTGCAGCCAAGACGTACGAGCTGTCGGAGTTTCTCGTTGACGTGCTGGGCGTTACCGATGTCGGTGCCTACTTTCCGCATCGGGTGACCTATCACCCGACCTGCCATTCGCTGCGGATGTTGCGGGTCGGCGACAAACCGATCACGTTGCTTCGTGCGGTCAATGGTTTGGAGCTGGTGGAGTTGCCGGCTGCTGATCAGTGCTGTGGTTTCGGTGGCACGTTCGCGATCAAGAACGCCGACACCTCGACTGCCATGCTGGCGGACAAGATGCGCAACGTCTTGGACACGGGCGCAGAGATCTGCACGGCGGGCGATAGCTCCTGCCTGATGCACATCGGTGGCGGCCTGTCGAGGATCCGCGCTGGCGCCAGGACGCTCCATCTGGCACAGATCCTCGCCGCCACTCGAGAGGACTCGGTGCTGTGACTACTACGCCAGTGATGCTGGGCTTGCCCGCCATGCCGCCGCACGCACCGGACGGGGTCGGGAACCTTCGGGGTGAGGAGAGGTTCCCGGTTGCTGCCCGGCGTGCGCTCGCCGACACCCAATTGCGGCGCAACCTCGGCAAAGCCACGACGACGATCCGCACAAAGCGCGCTCAGGTCGTTGCCGAGCTGCCCGACTGGGAGGAGCTGCGCGAAGCGGGTCGGCAGCTGAAGGTTCACACGATGGCGCACCTGCCGGATTACCTTGCCCAGTTGGAATCCGCCGTGAGCGCGCGTGGGGGAGTAGTGCACTGGGCGCGGGACGCTGCCGAGGCCAACGCACAGGTCATTGATCTTGTGCGAGGCAAAGGCGCGGACGAGGTGGTCAAGGTCAAATCCATGGCGACGCAGGAGATCGGGCTCAACGAGGCACTGGAAGCGGTCGGTATTGCCGCCATAGAGACCGATCTGGCAGAGCTGATCGTGCAGCTCGGTCACGACAAGCCATCGCACATCCTGGTGCCGGCGATACATCGGAACCGTGCGGAGATCCGAGAGATCTTCCTGCGCGAAATGGGTGATGTCGACCCGGCGCTTAGCGACGAGCCGACGGCGCTCGCGGGTGCGGCTCGTCAGCATCTGCGACGAAAGTTCCTCTCGGCCAAGGTGGCGATCAGCGGGGCAAACTTCGGTGTCGCCGAGACAGGAACGCTCGCAGTCGTCGAGTCCGAAGGCAATGGCCGAATGTGCCTCACCCTGCCGGAGACGTTGATCACGATCATGGGAATCGAAAAGCTGGTTCCGCGCTGGCAGGATCTGGAGGTGTTTCTGCAGCTGTTGCCACGCTCCTCGACGGGGGAGCGGATGAACCCCTACACATCGATGTGGACGGGGGTGACGCCGGGCGATGGGCCCCAGGAGTTTCATCTGATCTTGCTCGACAACGGCCGGACGGCTGTACTCTCCGATGCGGAAGGTCGGGACGCGCTGAACTGCATTCGCTGCAGCGCCTGCTTGAACGTCTGCCCGGTATACGAGCGGACCGGTGGGCACGCGTACGGCTCGGTCTATCCCGGCCCGATCGGCGCCATTCTGTCTCCCCAGCTCACCGGGATCGAAGACAACGCTTCGTTGCCGTTTGCGTCCTCACTCTGCGGAGCCTGCTACGACGTTTGCCCAGTCAAGATCAATATCCCGGAGATCCTGGTACATCTTCGGGCCGAGCACACCGAAACGTATGCCGAGGAGCATCGGGTGCCAAGCGCGGAGGCCTCGGCGATGGGCGCCGCGGCATGGGTCATGAGTGATCCAAAGCGCTGGACGCTTGTGCTCCGTAGCGGGCGACTCGGCCGCGTGCTCGGCCGCAAGCGAGACGCGATCGGTGAGGTGCCATTGCCCCTGGCGAAGCAGTGGACCGATGCCCGTGACTTTGCCAGACCGCCCAAGCAGACATTCCGCGACTGGTGGGCTGCCGAGCATCGGAGCGAGCGGTGAACGCACGGGAGGAGGTGCTGGCGCGGATCGCGACCGCTCATCGCGTCGCCCCCCCGCCGAACCTGACGTACGAAGACATCAAACGGGGCTATCGGACAACCTCAGATTCGTCGGTCGAGGTGCTGACCGAGCTGCTCATTGATCGCCTCGTGGACTATCGAGCGCTCGTGCGGCAATCCTCGGTGGATGATCTTGGTGCGACGATCGCTACTGCGCTCGAGGAGCGCGGCGCGCGCACGGTGGTCGCACCAGCCGGCTTGGATCCCTCTTGGACGGCAAGCCTTTCGATGAATGTGCTCGTTGACGGATTATCCCCCGATGATCAACTCAGTGTCTCCAAGTTGGACGCGGTCGATGGCGTGATCACGAACTGTGCCGTGGCAATCGCCGAAACTGGGACATTGATCTTGAACGGCTCTCCTGGTCAAGGTCGCCGCGTCCTCACGCTCATCCCGGACTACCACGTCTGCGTGGTGTTGCCTGGTCAGATCGTTGCCGACGTACCGCAGGCGCTCGCCAGACTGGAACCGACGCGGCCACTGACCATGATCAGCGGGCCCAGCGCGACCAGCGACATCGAGCTGAACCGGGTGGAGGGCGTACACGGGCCACGCACCCTCGAGGTGATCATTGTGAGGAGTGACTGATGCCGCGATACTGCTTGCTCGGACACGTCGATCCCAGCCGCCTCAACGAGTACCGCCAGGCCCATCGTGCCGTGTGGCCCGAGCTGCTGGAAGCACTACGCGACGCCGGCTGGCGCAACTATTCGCTCTTCCTCCGCGATGACGGTCTGCTCATCGGCTACGCGGAGGCAGATGATCTGGCCGCGGCACAGGAACAGGTGGCGCGGACGGAGGTCAATGCGCGGTGGCAGGCCGCCATGTCCGAGCTCTTCCGGACCCAGGGCGCTCCCGACGAAGCCTGGGAGATCATTCCTGAGGTGTTCAACCTCGAAGATCAACTTCGGAGTGCTCGGGCGGATTCGTAGCCACCATTGACAGTGGCTGAATCGCTATCGAAGACCATGATCGACTTTGACTGCCGGTAGGGCGGCCAGCCTGGATCCTGGTCACGAACGAACCCGGCGAATGCCGCATGAATCTGATCAGCCAGCACCTGTGGCGGCTCCGGACCAGCCACCCGAGTCACATCCGGGTCCCCCAGCAAGTCGAAGATGAAGGGCACATCCAAGCAATGCTCGGCCACGCCGCTGACCGCGGACGGCCAGGCAAAGTCGTACGCCCAGGTTGGCGCGGCCCCCTCGCCGCGCAAGTCCAGCCAGTCGACGATGCGCCGACGGAACATCACATCGGTCATGTACTGACCGACGACCTCGGCCGGATGGTGATCTTGCAGCGCCGCCGCGAAACGTCGCGCCGCCTCAGAGCTGAGCCCGACCTGCTCGAGGAGCACTTCAACGTGATGGTCCTCGAACAGATGGCGGTTTGCCTGCGCCAGCCCGCCGAACTCCTGTCTGGTCGAGCCAACGAGAAGCGGGACATCCCGACCCGACCCGCCGCGCATAGCCTCCTCGACTGAGGAGGGATGCACGTCGCCGTCGACGACCGGGCCGAGGGGCAAGGAGCCGTCCATGGCGCGCATCACAGCGATCAGATCGTCGGCGGTCGGCTTCTCCAGTGGCTCTGACCCGGTGCGCTGTGCCGCAAGCAGGTCCCCTTCGGAAACGCGAACAAAACTTGATCGATCAGGCGCCACACCCAGCCGTTCCGCAAGGCGCACAGTAGTCTGCTTGGCGCGTTCCAGAGGAATGTCGCTGGGCACTCCGGAGATCGACGCCGCGGCCCTGAACAGGCCACGCGCTCGAGGCATGGCCAACAGCGTCATGACGGCACCGCCGCCCGCAGACTGGCCGGCGATTGTTACTCGCGCTGGATCCCCGCCGAACTGGCTGATGTTGCTCCGTACCCACTCCAGCGCAAGCAGCCAATCGAGGATCCCGCGATTGGCAGGCGCATCGGGCAGCCAACCAAAGCCGTCGAAGCCGAGCCGATAGGACACGGTGACCGTAACAACGCCGTCTCGGTTGAACGCCGCCCCGTCATACCAAGGACTGGCAGGCGATCCCGCGACATAACCGCCGCCGTGAACGTAAACCAGCACGGGGAGCGGTGCCTCGGACCCAGTCGCGGCTTGTGGGCGGGGAGTGAAGACATTGAGGTTGAGGATGTCTTCGCCGGAAATGCTCGGCTCGGGGATGGTGGTGATCTCTGCGAGCGCCTTGCGCTGCGGCGTCGGTCCGTAGCGGAGCGCATCCCGCACCCCGGTCCACGACCTCACGTGCACAGGGGCGAGGAAGCGAAGATCGCCGTACGGCGGTTCGGCGAACGGAATCCCGAGGAAGGCTGCCGAGCCGGTGCGCCAGAAGCCACGCACCGCACCTGCGTTGGTCTCGACGACGACGTGCTCGCCGGTTGTGGTCCGACGCATCGGCTATTTCTCCGAAATTCCCTGCTGCAGCAATGCCGCGGCTGTTGCGGTGTCGGTGATCAAGACGTTGACCCATCCTCCGGTGACCGCCGCGTGAATAGCGGCGTGCTTGCTCTCGCCGCCGGCGATGCCGATGCGCCGTGGGATCTTGCGCAAGGTGTCGGCATCGATCCCCACTACTCGGTCATCGAGAGCGCTTGGCACTAGCTTCCCTGCGGAGTCGAAGAAGCGTAGGCAGACATCACCGACCGCGCCGGCCGCATGAAGTCTGTCCTGATCGGCGACGTCCGCGGCATTGCCGCTGGCACGCAAGAGCGGCGACGGCGGGAGGCTGCCAATGCCTGCGAGTGCCATGGTGATGTGCGCCCATTCCCTGGCCACGGACTCCATCGCTGGGTCGTTCAACAAGCTTTCTCGCATGGTCCTGTTGCCGACGAGAGCAGGCGCGGGAACGAAGGTGGCGATGGCACCGACAAGTCGGGCGAATTCGGTGAGGAGCCGATTGCCTTGGGTCTGAACTGACGAGCTTCCGAGACCTCCCATGAGCTGAATGACACTCTCGGCACCTGGAACGCGGAGCGGCCGCATGCGATCCACAACGGCCAGCAGCGTCTGACTCCAGCTGGAGATCCCAATGTGTTCTCCGCCCGTCAGGGTCGTCTCGAGGTAGGTCGCACCTGCGGATCCGAGTGCGGCGATGATGTCTTGATCACTGCCTTCCACGTCCACGACGACCGCCTCGGCTAGTCCGTATCTATCCTCGAGCGCTTCTTCGACCTCGGTATGAACGCCCGGAGCAACGGCGACGACAGTCCGAACGATGCCAAGCTCAGCAGCCCGCTTCAGCAGCCTTGACACCCGTGCCTGAGAGAGATGCAGGGTTTCTGCGATGTCCACCTGGCGTACGCCGCGTTCGTGGTACATCCGGGCCACCCTGGTAATGAGCCGGAGTTGCCCGTCGGTCGGCGCTCGAGTCATGCCGCCAGACGATGCCGCCATGGATGGGAACCTCCTCAGTCTCTCCGGGGTCTATCCTTCCAGCTTTGAATATTGATGCAGTGTGTTCTCTAGTTGTGGTCAGCGTCCAGTTGCTGTCTGACCCAGGCTGGTGTCGTCTCAGCACAGATCAAGATCGCCGGCTCGTAGTGGTCAAAATCGATTGCCACATAGTCCGGCGGGCGTTCCCCAGACTTCAGCACGCGACCCGTGCGCGGGTCGATCAGCCAATACTTCGAGGGCACGCGGCCCTCTCCATCGAAGAACATCCAGGGCCCACCGTGTTCGGCGTATCCGATGTAGAGGACGCCAGGATCGAGCAGGCCGCGGGTGTTGGCGGACACGTCCCAGCATGGGCTCGCTCTCGTGATCGGTAGATCGTCCAGGATCTTGCCGACGAGGCCAACGTAGCGGCTGCCCTCGAAATCCAATGCTTCCTTCCAGCCGGCGCCCTCATATAAGAAGTACGCGCCATGACCTGGCTCGTCTGGGTGCAGTCGCCACGGCCACAAGCTCGCTGCTCCGTACGCCACACCCATCAGCGCTCCCGCGCAGAGGTTGCTCCAGGCTTCGTGGCCCTGCCACCAGCCTTCCGCGACGCCGCGACGACCGCTGTGCTCGTAGCTGGGCTCGCCGTTCATGATCGCCTTCGGCGGATGCTGCGCCCACATGGTCGCTAGCCGATCGGGAACGTGGTCGCCAGTATGGCCGGTTTGACAGCTCTGGAAGTCGAGCCAGTCGGCGTCTTGGTGCTCGTCGTTGCGATGATGCGGCCGGTAGTGGATGCCCGTGGGTTGACCGTACGCGTCCCAGTCCTGGATCTCCCGGCCGCCCGCCGCCACCTGCGGCTCAGTTCCGGAACCATCACCGCAAGGCAGGTACATGACCGGGCGTGCCCCGAGGCGCGCAATCAGATACCGGCAGTACCGCGCGTAATCGCCCGGGGGAACCACCGGTCCGGCGACTCCGAGGCCTTTCCAGCCGAATCCGTGGAAGACCGGCTGCAGCACCGCCGTAATACCATGATCGACTAGGCAGTCGATGATCTTGTCGAAGTACTGAAAGTACTCGACGTTGATCTCGGTCAGCCGCCCTTGGGCAAGATCGTGAAAGCCGATCTCGAAGCCTTCGTCGACGTTGCGTCCAACCGGCCCGCGGGCGTTCATGTCGGGCTGAACCGTCATCAGCAGCACGGCGTTGAAGCCCTTGGCCTGGCGGTCTGATGCATACATCTCGACATCGGAAAGCGTTGCGCGGAAGGGCATCGCCCATGCCGTGTCAAAGACCCAGAATGCGGGCGAGCCGTCGGCGTAGCAGAAGCTGCGACCAGCCGGGTGCGCCGTCGCAAAGCCCCGAGCCAGGGCTCGATGTAGATGATCTTGGACGGGTGGAGCGGCGATCAGGGTTCCGGAGGCGGGCGTGAAGTCATGATCAGGTCGCTCAGCGCGAATGCTCCACTGCCATTCCCCGTCGAGCTGAGTTGAGGCGAACCGGACGCGGTATGTGGTTCCGCCGTCCCAGAACACCGGGCGCCGCAGTTGCTGTCCGCCGGTGTGGGTGAAGATCACCCAGGCATCGACGTCGGTATAGGGGTTGGCGGTGTTCGGACCAGTGAGGGCGATGTCGACTTCACGCCACTGTGGTGCGGTCTGGCTATCCATCCAGGCTGCCTTGAGAGCCGGGCAAGAAGCGGGTTCGCTTGATCTCCCCAGCCCAGTGTTCGCGGCGTCGGCGACGCTCGTTCGGATCCAGCAGCGGACGATAGATCCCGCCGCTGCTGCTGTTCGGCCAAGCGCTCCCGTGGCCGAGTGTCTGCCAGGCAAGTTTGGCGGCACCGAGGGCCGACACCTCGGCAACCTCACTTACCTCGACTTCGCGACCGAGGAGATCAGCTTGTGTTTGCACGACCAGCGCGGAGGCTGTGGCTCCACCGTCGGCGCGGAAGAGTTGCAGGGAACCCGATCTCTCCTCGATCACGTCCACAATGTCGCAGATCTGATGGCTGATGGAATCGACAGCGGCACGAGCGATGTGGGCTCGCGTGGTGCCGGAGCTCATGCCCGAAATCAGAGCATGGGCGCTGCGGTCCCAGTGAGGGGCACCGAGGCCAGAAAAAGCGGGAACAAGTGTTACGCCGCCACTATCGTCCACATTCTCGGCAAGCGCGATCACATCGCCCACCCGGCCATCGGCGAGCACATCAGCGGCCCATGCCAGCGCGGCGCCGGAGAACAAGATGTTCCCCTCGAGGGCGTAGGTGGCTGAATTGTCGATGACCCAAGCGAGGGTTGTCGGTACCCGCTCTTCACTAGTTGAGAGGTCCGCGACCGGCGCCATGACCGAAGAGCCGGTGCCGTAGGTGGCTTTCGCCTGACCGACCTGCGTACAGCCCTGACCGAACAGGGCAGCGTGGGAGTCCGCCAGCACGGCCAGGATTGGCGTGCCGTCTGGTACCAGGGGGACGCCACTCGTTATGCCGAAACCTAGGTCCGAGGCGACGGCAGTGGGTAACGCGGTGGTCGGTACCCCGAAGAGGTCCACTACGTCCTTGCTCCAGCCGAGTCGTGCAATGTCGTACAGCAGCGTGCGGGAGGCGTTGCCGGCTTCGCAGAGGTACTCAGCGCCGTCGGTCAGCCGCCAGATTAGCCACGAGTCGACGGTGCCGAGCCTTACGGCATCGATCGACACTCCGGCGGGCAGATGGTCCAAGATCCAGCGCATTTTGGGAGCTGAGAACATCGGGTCCACCCGAAGGCCGCTGCGGTCGTGTATCAGTCGCCGGTCGTGGTCGTTGAAGCTGTCGTTGCACCACGTCGTCGTACGACGGTCCTGCCACCCGATGACTGGTCCAATTGGCGCGCCGGTGCCGGCCCGCCAACCGACGACCGATTCCCGCTGGGTGGAGAGTGCGATGCCCACGATCTCGGCGTCAGGCGCACCTTCAAGGCAGGCCGCCATTGCCTCCAGCACGCTGGTCCAGATGCGTTCCGCGTCCTGCTCAACCCATCCAGGCCGCGGAGTGGAGACACCGAGCGGCGCCGAACCACCCGATATCAGGCGGCCATCCGCGCTGATCAGAACCGCCTTCGAGTTGGTGGTTCCCTGGTCGATCGCCAGCATTACGTGCCCCGTCGAGGTTTGCGGCACCTGCTCTCCTCTTTGTCTAGGCAACTCTTTCATGTCAGCTGGCGGGCTGGAGTTGACAAAAGGCAGGCTCTTGACTGAATATACAGTAGTGAATGAATAATACACTGTGTGAGAGTCAAACACAGCCGGGGAGTCACATGGACGAGGCAAGCCGTCGTCGCGTCATCAACACCGACGCATAGAACGAGGCGGACGACCGCCAAGATCCGCAAGTTCGGCCGGGAGCTCCGATGATCGCAGGATTGTTGGTGGCCTGACTGAGGGAGCCGCCAAGGGCCAGCGATGATCAATCTAGACCGCTACCTAGGAGATTGGAGTCTCCAAATATGAGTGAGATGCCGGTTTTTGGCGCAGGTATTTGGCACTTCGCCACGTACAAGGACCGCTACGCCACCGAAGGCTACGGGCCGCCCGTCGGGCTGCTGGAGCAGATCGACAAGGCCGGTGCCGTCGGTGATCTATCGGTCGTCGACTTGAATTGGCCGTTCGCTGGATTCGACGGGACACTGGACGATGTCAAGGTTGCCCTCGATCGCAACGGGCTCCGCGCCGTGGCCATTACGCCCGAGATCTACAACCGGGACTATGTCAAGGGCTCCATCACCAACCCGGATCCCGCGGTCCGAGCTCAGGCGCTGAAGCTGTTGAACGAAGCGACTGAGTTGGCCAAGGAACTCGGCTGCGATTACGTCAAGCTCTGGTTCGGACAGGACGGCTGGGACTATCCATTCCAGGTCGACTACCACGACATCTGGCGACTGGCGGTCGACGGGCTACGCGAGCTGATCTCGCCTCACCCGGAGATCAACTTCGTGATCGAATACAAACCGCGCGAGCCGCGTAACAAGATCATCTTCCCGAATGCCGCTCGCACCCTGCTCGCCATCCAGCAGATCGGACTGGACAATCTCGGCATCCTGCTGGACTTCGGCCACTCCATGTACGGGCTGGAAACCCCGTCCGACGCCGCACAGCTCTGCATCGACGCCGGCCGGCTGTTCGCGATCGACGTCAACGACAACTTCCGTGGCTGGGACGACGATATGGTCGTCGGCTCGGTACATCTGGTGGAGACCTTCGAGTTCTTCTACACGCTGCGGAAGAACAACTGGGACGGCGTGTGGCAGCTTGATCAATTCCCATTCCGCGAAGACAGCGTAGAGGCGGCAAAGGTAGCCATCCGCTTCCTGAAGGCGTTGCATGGGGCGCTTGATGCCTTGGACGTGGATGCGTTACGGGCCGCGCAGGCCTCCCACGACGCGCTCGCGGCCCAGCGGCTGGTGCAGGACGTCTTGCTGAGTTCCATGGTGCGTACGACCGAAAGTGCGAATGTATGACTGCGCTAGCTCCCGATCACATCACCATGCCGGTCTTCAACCGGCTGCCGTATGCCCATCGCGACGAGCAGATCGCGAACATTGCGGAAGCGGCGCGACAAATCCGCATCCAGGACCTGAAGCTGGTCCATTACGCGGGTGCCGGCCATATCGGTGGCGACCTTTCGGCCATCGACATCCTCGCGACGCTCTATGGCGCTGTTCTCGACATCACGCCGGAAAGAGTCGATGACCCTGAGCGGGACCGCTTCATCCTGTCCAAGGGTCACATTGCCGGTTCTCTCTACGTCACGCTTGCTGCTTTTGGTTTCCTTCCGGTGGAGGATCTGGCGACCTTTCTCAAGCCACTGTCTCGCCTCAATGGACACCCGAACCGCAACTATGTTCCCGGCGTCGAGGCCAATACCGGACCGCTCGGGCACGGGCTCCCGATCGCTGTCGGTCATGCGATCTCGGCCAAGCTCGATGTGTCCCACCGGCGTACATACGTGCTCGTCGGGGACGGCGAGCTACAGGAGGGCAGCAACTGGGAGGCCATGATGGCCGCCTCTCATTACGAGCTCGATCGGCTCACTGTGATCGTGGATCGCAACCAGCTCCAGCAGGGGGCGACCGTACGTGAGACCAATGATCTTGAACCGCTTGATCAAAAGGCGACGGCATTTGGATTCGCCGTGGTGGAAGTCAATGGTCATGATCATGGCGAACTGCTCGATGTGTTGTCCTCGGTGCCGTTCCGGCCGGGTAAGCCCACCTTCGTCATCGCACATACTCACAAAGGCCATCCGATCTCGTTCATGAGCAACAACGCTGCATGGCATCACAAGGTCCCATCGGCGGAACAGGTCGAGCTGGCGCTCGATGAGCTCAATTCAGTCGATCGCCAAGGAGATACGGCATGACAGACACCCGTGTGCAGCAAGGGGGGACGACACCCCGTGAACCCCCCACCGCTTCGCAGGAGATGGGCCCAAAGATTTCAATAGCCGACCGGCCGCGCTACGACTGTCGCAACGCCTACGTCGACACGCTCGCCGAGCTGGCACACGAAAATCACGGGATCGTCGGTGTCGTCAATGACTCGGTTGGCTCCAGCAAGCTTGACGCGTTCAAGAAGGCGTTTCCCGATCGGTTGATCAATGTCGGCATTGCGGAGCAGGACATGGTTGGTGTCGCCGCTGGTTTGGCCAACGGTGGACGGATCGCGTTTGTGTCTGCCGCATCCTGCTTCCTGACCGGCCGGGCGCTGGAGCAGATCAAGGCTGATGTGGCGTACTCGAACCGCAACGTGAAGCTTTGTGGCATGAGCCCGGGAATGGCGTACGGCGAGCTGGGTCCGACCCACCACTCCATTGAGGACATCGCCTGGTTGCGGGCCATCCACAACATCACGATCGTGGTGCCGGCGGACCCGATCGAGACCGCGGCGGCCATGCGGTGGGCGGCTGAAATTGACGGTCCGGTGTTCATTCGGGTCAGCCGGATGAGCGTGCCCGAGCTGTATCCAGAGGACTACACCTTCGTCCCCGGTCGGGCAGTGACCCTTCGCGAGGGTGGCGACGTGACCTTGATCAGCAATGGCACTGTCCTCTGGCGTGCCCTAGTCGCCGCTGAGCAACTCGATGATCAAGGCATCTCGGCACGGGTGATCTCGATGCCCACGGTGAAGCCGCTGGACGTCGATGCCGTGTTGCGGGCCGCGCGTGAAACGCGTGGCATCGTCACCGCCGAGGAGGCCACGGTCGCGGGTGCCCTCGGGGGCGCGGTGGCCGAGACCGTCTCGCAGCACCATCCCGTCAAGATCAAGATCCTGGGCGTGCCGGAGTTCGCGCCCACTGGCTCCGCTGGTTTCCTGCTTGATCGTTACGGCATGTCACCTGACGGCATCGCGGCAACAGCCAGGGCGTTGATCGCGTAGCGCGGTCCTTGATCAGAGCTCCGCAATCAGCTCCTCAAGGTCGCTATGGCTGAGCGCCATGCCCTGGAATGCTGCCAAGGTCTCCATGGGCATGGTGCCGATCACCTTGATCAGCTCGGGATCCTGTAGCAGGCGGATGTCACGTTTGGTGAGCAGTTGCCGGCCACGATCATCGGCCAACCATTCGTGCAGGGTGGAATCGGGTCCGAGCGGCAGCGACAGTCGAGGCGCCTCAAGCGTGATCGTTTCGGTGGCTGCCAGATGGCGCGAGGAGTTCCCGACGGCGATCATGAACTCGCCGGACTCGACGACCCACTGCCGTAAGCGGTGAGACCAGAACGCGAACGCTCGCTCGTCGAGCTGGCAGCCCACCTGCTGTGTCTCGCCAGGCTCCAGGTGCACCTTGACGAACCCCTTCAGCTCGTGGAGCGGCCGCGCAACCGATGCCTCGACGTCTCCCACGTACACCTGGACGACTTCGGCGCCCGCCCTGGTCCCGGTGTTGGTGACCGATGCCGTCACAGTCACCGCGAGATCGCCGTCCGCCACCGAGCCCGCGACCGAGATGTTCACGTCGTCTATGCGGAATGTTGTGTACGACAGCCCGAACCCGAACGGATAGCTCACGTGTTGGATGAGCGTGTCGTACGCCCGATAGCCGATGAACACCCCCTCGCCGTATCGGACGACGCCTTCCTCGCCAGGGAAGTTGAGGTACGAGGAATTGTCCTGCAGGCGTGCGGGGATGGTTTCGGCCAGCTTGCCTGAGGGGTTCGCAACACCCAGAAGCAAGTCGACCGCAGCGCCGCCAGCAGCCTGCCCGGAAAGCCAGCATTCCAAGATCGCGGCGACCTTGTCGTCCCAAGTTGAGACCCGGACCACCCCGCCATTTGCCAAGATCACAATCAGCCGATCGTGCACCTCGGCCAGCGCGTGGAGCAGCACTAGCTGGTTGGCGGGGAGATCGATATGGGTGCGATCGAAGCCCTCGGATTCATCCTCGCCAGGCAAGCCAAGGAATACCATGACATGATCAGCGACCCTGGCGACACCCACTGCCTCCTGTAGCAGGTGCTCATCGTGGTCAGTCGTCCCGATGCCGAACCCAGCGGCAAACTGCACCTCTGCCCGCCCGGCAAGTGCCGACTGCAACTCATCCAGGGCCACATCCACCCGGGTGGGATTGACCTGCGAGCTGCCGGCGCCCTGGAACCTCGGCGTGCGGGCGAACTCCCCGATCACGGCGACGGTGCTGCCCTCCTCCGGTTGCAGCGGCAGCACATGGCCGGCGTTCTTCAGCAGCACTGCAGACTCGTGTGCGGCGCGCCTCGCCAGCACATGATGCTCGTCGAAATCGAAGGCCACCTTCTCGGCGAGAGCTGGTTGGGATCGTTCGACCAGATGCAGCACCCGGCGCACCGATTCGTCAAGTGTCGATTCGTCGAGCGACCCGTCACGCACCGCCTCGACGATTGCCGCATCACTGACTCCGAGATTGGGCGGCATCTCAAGATCAAGACCGCCCTGCAGCGCCGCAACCCGATCATGGACTGCACCCCAGTCGGACACGACCAAGCCCTCGAAGCCCCACTCTTCGCGCAGCACGTCGGTCAACAGCCAATGATGCTCCGAGCAGTAGGTGCCGTTGACCTTGTTGTACGCGCACATGATCGTCCACGGCTGGGCGAGCTTCACGACACGCTCGAACGCCGGCAGGTAGATCTCCCGCAGTGTCCGCTCATCGACCTCCGCGCTGACGCGAAGTCGATCATCCTCTTGATTGTTGGCTGCGTAGTGCTTCAGCGAGGTGCCGATCCCTTGGCCCTGGGTGCCATGGACCATTGCCGTCGCCAGCTCACCCGCCAGCCAGGGATCCTCTGAGACGTACTCGAAATTCCTTCCGCACAAGGGCGATCGCTTCATGTTGATCCCGGGTCCGAGCACGACCGAGACACCGAGCTTCTTCGCCTCTCGGCCCAATGCGTCGCCGACGGCGCGGAAGAGATCTGGATTCCAGGAGGAGCCCAGCGCGGAAGCTGTGGGGAAGCAGGTGGCCGGCGCGCTGCCACCGATTCCTACATGGTCGGCCTCCTCCAATTGGGCGCGCAGCCCATGCGGGCCGTCCGAAACCATGATTGGCGGTATGCCGAGGCGTTCCACCGGTGCTGTGTGCCAGAAATCTGAACCGAGGCAGAGTGACGCCTTCTCCTCCAGCGTCAGCTCTGAGAGTCGATTGATGAAGTCCTTTGCGGCATCAGACACGACGAACCCCTCCCAAGAAAGTTGGAAACCGGACATATCAATCACATCATCGGTAGGTCAGTCGCGGCCACGCGGGGACCGAAGGCGGACGTTTCGCAGCACAGCTGTCAAGACAGCTGGCTCCGAGGAGCCGAGGTCAAGATGTCAGGTGCCGCGGGCCTCCTCAGCGCGCAGTGACTGGTCCGTCTGCTCGACAAAGAACCGCAGCATCTCGGCGGATGCGTCGGGGCCCCGGGCGTCGGTGTATGAACCCACCGGACTGCCGCCGGACCAGGCGTGAGAACCACCGTGAACGATCCATTGCTCGGCGACGACGCTGCCGGCTACGTCTCGATACGTCCTGCGGCTATGGCTACGGCTGGAACTGTCTTCAGCCTTGGTCGTGGCAGTCATCCTCGGACCCGAA
>Ga0075425_100001534_pt1 | contig 22672 bp, 16 predicted proteins | sample SoiMethybrSBSTD4_FD_75300 | JGI IMG/M metagenome (GOLD analysis project Ga0075425, IMG submission 75300) | Bulk soil microbial communities from a Populus tree surrounding site in Tennessee, USA - Soil MetaG P. TD hybrid SBSTD4 | ecosystem: Environmental > Terrestrial > Soil > Tree plantation... | reverse complement strand
GGCGAAGATGGACGATGCGCTCGCGCGCATCGAGGCAGCGCGCCGCGACGGGATCCGAATCACGACCGACATGTACGCCTACAACGCCGGCGCGACCGGGCTCGACGCCGCGATGCCGCCGTGGGTGCAGGCGGGCGGCAACGAGGCGTGGTTCAAGCGCCTGCGCGATCCCGCGATCCGCAAGCGCGTCGCCGCCGAGATGCGCTCCGACCACACCGACTGGGAAAACCTGCTGCAGGCGGCCGGCGGAGCCGAGAACCTCCTGATCGTCGAGCTGCGCAAGCCCGAGCTCAAGAAGTACATCGGCAAGACGCTCGCCGAGATCGCGAAGGAGCGCGGCACGAGCCCCGAAGATGCGGCGATGGATCTCGTCTCCGAGGACGAGACCCGCGTCGGCACCGTCTATTTCCTGATGTCCGAGGACGAGGTTCGCCGCAAGGTCGCGCTGCCCTACATGGATTTCGGCTCGGACGGCGCGGCGCTGTCGGCGGAAGGCGTTTTCCTGAAGAGCGGCGCCCATCCGCGCGCCTACGGCAACTTCGCGCGCGTGCTCGGCCGCTACGTGCGCGACGAGAAGCTGACGACGCTCGAGGACGTGATCCGGCGCCTGACGTCGCACCCGGCCTCGGTCCTCGGCCTGCGCGAGCGCGGCAGCCTCAAGGAAGGCTACTTCGCCGACGTCGTCGTCTTCGACCCGGCGAAGATCCAGGACCACGCGACCTACGCCGAGCCGCACCAGTACTCCACGGGCGTCTCGCAGGTGATCGTGAACGGACAGCTCGCGCTCGAGAACGGCGAGCCGACTGCGGCGCGGCCCGGGCGCTTCGTGCGCGGGCGCGCCTGGACCGGCTGGAAGGACGGTGGCTGCCGTGCGGCCGCGACGGACTGGGACTGGCCGAAAGTCGACTAGGCCTTGCCGGTCGAATTCCTGATCTTCGGCGCGACGCTCGCGGGCGTCGCGCTCTTTCATCGCCACGCCTTCGCAATCGCCGCAGCGGGGCTCGCGGCGATCGTTGCCTGGGAATGGGCCGTCACCAGCTTTCCCACCGGGCCAGGGCTCGACGGTCTGGCGGCGCACCTCGCGCGCGAATGGGTGGTTCTCGCGAACCTCGCGCTGCTGCTCGTCGGCTTCGCGGTCCTGGCCGGGCACTTCGAGGAGAGCGGCCTGCCGCGCGCCCTGCCGGCGTTCCTGCCCGATGACTGGACCGGTGCACTCATGCTGCTCGGCATCGTGTTCGTCGCGTCGGCGTTCCTCGACAACATCGCGGCCGCGCTGATCGGCGGCGCGACGGCGCAGACGCTGTTCCGCGGCCGGGTCCGGGTCGGATACCTCGTCGCGATCGTCGCCGCCGCCAACGCCGGCGGCGCGGGAAGCGTCATCGGCGACACCACGACCACGATGATGTGGATCAGCGGGGTCGCGCCCGCTGAAGTGCTGCACGCCTATGTTGCGTCGGCCGTCGCGTTTCTCGTCTTCGCGATTCCGGCGGCGTGGTCACAGCAGCGTTTCGCGCCGATCCTGAAGGAGGCAGGGGCGAACCTCGCGGTCGACTGGCCGCGGGTCGCGATCGTGGGCGTCATCCTCGCGAGCGCCGTTGCGGTCAACGTCGGGATCAATGCGTCGGCACCGTCGCTGTCGGAGCGCTTCCCGCTCATCGGCGCGACCGTCGCGCTCGCGACCCTGCTTACGTCCGCCTGGCGCCGGCCGAACCTCGGCGTCCTGCCGGACGCGGTCAAGGGCGCGCTGTTCCTGATGTGCCTCGTCGCCTCCGCGTCGCTGATGCCGGTCGACTCGCTGGCGCCCGCCAGCTGGAGGAGCACGCTCGCGCTCGGCTTCGTGTCCGCGTTCTTCGACAACATCCCGCTGACCGCGCTCGCGCTCAGGCAGGGGGGCTATGACTGGGGCATGCTCGCCTTCGCGGTGGGATTCGGCGGGTCGATTCTGTGGTTCGGCTCGTCGGCGGGCGTCGCGATCGGCAACATGTTCCCCGAGGCTCGATCGACGTCGCGATGGCTGGCCGAAGGATGGTGGGTCGCGCTCGCCTACGTCGCGGGAATCGCGGCGCTCATCGGCCTGCTCGGCTGGAATCCCGGCGACTAGGCGCGCGCCTGCGCGCCCGGGTGCGTGAGCGAATCGAGCGCCTCGCGCGCGTCCGTCTCCGCGCGGCGAATGTGGCGCCAGGGCCGCTCCAGCTTGTGTCCCTCGAGCTTCCCGAGGAGACGCGCCGTGCCGGGCCTGGTCAGCCCATAGGCGGCCACCCAGCGCTCGCGATCGTCGATCGGCATCACGCGCTCGATCGAGCGCAGCATGTCGAGCACGTCGTAGTCGGCCGGCGGCGTGCCCGTGATGGCATGCGAGAAGCGGCATCCGTGTGCCAGGTCGATGACGTGATAGCGCGGAGGATCGGCAGCCGGCACGGTGGCCAGGACGTTCGGCGCGTAGAACGCGCCGTGCGCGACGCCGGCGTCGTGCATGCGCCGCGCGATGGCGAAGAGCGGCGCGAGGTCCGGCGCGGAGGCGGGGTCGCCGCGCAGGAGGTCCCGGAGCGGAACCGTCGAGGGAATCTCCCGCGTCACGAGGAGCTCGTGGCGCCCGTGTCGTCGGTTGCGGCCGTGCGACCAGCGCAGCGGCTCCGCGCAGGGCACACCGGCTTCGTGAAGGCGCGCGAGCAGACGAAACTCGCGCTCGACGCGGTAGGGCACGAAACAGCGGCGCAAGGGATCGAGGAAGCCTCGGCGCCGGTACATCTTGACGACGGCGCGGCCGCCGTCCGGCAGCGGCTCGGTCCAGATCAGCGTCTTGTCTTCGGCCTTGAGGAGGGTCTGGTCCGCATGACCCTGCCAGTGCGTCATCAGGCGGCGCCGTCCTTCACGATCAGCGCGAAGCGATGGCCCGAGGCGATGCGGTTGAGCGGCGGCGCCGCGACCAAGCGCCCGCCGAGCTCGCGTGCGAGCTCGCCGACGCGGTCGGTCGTCATCGTCATCTTCGGCGGCTTCTTGTCGAAAGGATGGCGCATGCGCCGCGTCAGGTTCTTGAGCGAATGGTGGTCGAAGAACGTCACGATCACGAAGCGCTTCGAGACGCGCATCAGCTCCTTGAAGAGGCGCTCCCGCTCGGCGGGCGTCGGCAGGTGGTGTGCGAGGCGGATGCAGACCGTGCCATCGACGCTCTCGTCGCGCAGCGGAATGTGGAAGGCCGAGGCGGTCATCCAGGCGCGCGGCGTCGTCAGCGTCGAGGTGGCGCGTGCGTAGCGAATCTGGCCGATCGCGATGTCGGACTCGATGATGAAGTCGGTCGCATCCGCGAATGAAGGCGTGATGCGCCCGCCGCCGCAGGGCAGCTCGAGTATCACCCGCGAGCGGCCCACCTTGTCGACGTGCCGGCGGATCAGGCGCCACTCCTGGCGCGTGCCCATGCGCTTGTGCACCTTGCGCTGGTAGCCGTGGTTGTAGGCCGCGGCCCGCTCGACGGTCTGGTACTCGGCCTGGTAGGCCTCGCTCGTTTCGGGCTGCTGGCCGTCGCCCCAGGTGTCCGCGCTGCCGCGCAGCGCGAGGAGGGCGATGCCGTCGTCGATCGCGTAGCGCGCCCCGCATCCCGAGCAGCGCAGCGCGTCGGCCTCGACCCGGAGCGCACCGCTGCACACGGGGCAGGCGAGGAGGTCCTGAATTGCGGCGATGCCGCCCGGGCGTCGCGTCGTCGCGGCTACCGCCGCTTCAGTCTGTGCCATTCTCCACCTGCCCCCCTGATACCAGGATCCGCCCTTCGTCCAGCCGGCCGCGGACGCTCGTCGTCGCGAGCACCGCGTCGAGCGCCTCTGCCGGTGTCAGTCCGGCGACCGAGCCGTGCACCACGATACGCTCCACTTCGGCCGCGAGGCCTGGCGTCTCGTAGGCGACCTTGCGGCCCATCTCGCGGCCGGCCCAGGACAGGAATTCTGCGAGCGGACGGCCCTCGATGTCGATGGCCGGGGTGGTGGACGCGATCCAGTCCCAGGAATCTCCGTACCGGGACGTCGCCGCGCGGCTGACCGCCCCGTCGGCGTCGATCGTCAGCTGTTCGCCGGCGTCGCCGCGCTCGATCGCCCCGGACGGAGAGCGCCACTCGACGCGGCCCTCGCGAACGCGCAGGCGCACCGCCCGCCCATCGACGCGGATCTCGTACTGGGTGCCGACGTGCCGCACGGCACCCGTGGGCGTCTCGACCACGAGTGACGAACCGGGCCGCGACTCGAGTCCTGCGTCGATATAGAGCGCGCCGCGGTCGATCACGACCTGGTCGGCCGACGCGAGGCGCAGGCGCGTGTCCTCATCGAGGCGGGCCGAGGCGATGCCGGGCAGCGACAGGGCGGCGCGGCCGTTCGGGCCCGTCTCGATCGTTTCGCCGGCCTTCAGCGTGCGGCCCGAGGAAGCGTCTTCCCAGCCCCGCCACCAGCGGCCGCGCACCCGCACGTCGTCGATCGCGACCGCCATCGTCGCAACCGGCCCGCCGGAGCCTGGCTGCACCGCGAGTAGCCAGGCGCTGAGCGCGGCCACGGCGACGCTCGCGGCGATCGCAAAGCCCGTCCAGCGCCGGCGCCGGTCCTGCCGCTCCGCGATGATCTCGCGCCACTCGGCCCGAAGGTGCTCGCGCACCGCGCGTTCGACCTCGGCGGGCGCGCGCTCGCGCGGCCCGGCGGCCTTGAGGACTCGTGCGATGTCTTCGTCACTCATGTCCGTCTCTCATGCGCCGAGGCTCGTGGCGATGTCCGCCGCTTCCGCGCCGAAGACCTGCTCCAGCGCCTCCCGGAAGGCGATCCGGGCCCGTGCCAGCAGCGACTGCGCGGCGACCGTGCCGATGCCGAGCCGCGCGCCGATCTCCTCGACCGAGTTGCCCTCCATGTATTTCCACTCGAGGGCGTCGCCGTAGTTCGACGGCAGGCGGTCCAGGACGACCCGCACCAGGCGGCCGACTTCCGCGCGGCCGTACTGCCTGACGAGGTCGAATTCCTCGGGCGCCTCGATGGCCTCGATCGCGGAGCGCAGCTCCGGGCGGTCGTCGATCAGCACCAGGTGCTTGACGTGGCGCCGCCGGGAACGGATGTAGTCCACGGCCTCGCGGCGGCAGATCTGGCAGATCCAGGTGAACAGCGCCGATTCCCCGCGGAAATCGCCGATTCGACGCATCGCCTTGACCAGCGCCGCCTGGACCACCTCGCGGGCCGCATCCACGTCGCCGTTGAGCCGCGGCAGCACGAATCGGTAGACGCGCGGAAAGTAGGCGTTGAAGAACGCCTCGAATGCCTGCTCGTCCCCCCCGAGCATGCGCTGGATGAGTTGCTTCTCTTCGCCCATGTCGCGGCCGGCGCAAGGATGCGGTAACGGGGGATTTTAGCAGCCGCCGGCCGAGGTCCATCAAAAGCTCCGCTTCGTCTGGATGAGAAATTGCACGTTGTCGATCGACGGGTCGCCGTCGAGCGGGAAGGCGACGTCGAAGTGGATGACGTTGCCGAGCGCGGAGCGCGTGCTGCCGAGGCGGAGCCCGAAGCCGACGTCTTTCAGTACGCCGAGGTCCTCGCTCGGCCCGAACGGCGTCTCGCCGTAGGCCTTGCCCATGTCGAAGAAGACCGCGGCTCCGACGTCCGCGAGCTTCCAGAGCTGGTACTTCGTGAAGAACCGCTCTTCGATCGTCACGAGCGCGGTACCGCTCCCGGCCTGGTAACGGAGCGGATAGCCGCGCAGGCCGCTGTCGCCGCCGATCGTGAGCTCGTGGTCGGTGTCGAGCTCGTGTCCCGCGGACGCGAACGCGCCGGCGTAGAAGAGGTGATTCCGGCCGGTCGGATGGTAATAGCGCAGGCTCGCGGAGAGCAGCGAGTCCACCGGCGATCCGCCCTCGATTCGGGTCGTGAACGCGGCATCCGCGAACATCGTGTCGTCGAGGCCGAGGCGCCAGCCCCGGCTCACGTCGGCGTGCAGGAGCGGGGCATTGCGGTCGGCACCGAGCGCGGTCGTGGACCAGCCGAGCTCGAGCGCATAGCGCAGGCCAAACTCCTGGTCTTCCGTGCGCGCAATCTGGTCGCGATTGCGGATCGTCGCGAAGTCATCTTCGATGGCCTCGATGCGGACGAAGGGGTAGTCGAGGTGGCGGTCCTCCGGCAGCGTCGCCGGGGCGGCCTCGTCCGGCGTGGCGTCGAAGTCGGCATGCTCGCGCCGGAATCCGAAGATCGTGCGCCGAGTCCAGCCATTCTGGAGGCCGTCCGACCGGCCGAACCGGAACTCCGCGAACTCCGCCTGCCGCCCGTAGCCCGCGACCCGCTCGCCAAGGCGGTACACCGGCTCGATGGTCTCGTCCTCGGCCATCGCGATGCCGGTGCTCCAGCGGCTGTCGAGCGAGTAGAACGGCCGCTCGAAGCGCAGGCCCCAGCCCTGTCCGTCATCGCTGTCGCGATATGCGACGTCGCTGACCCAGCGCGTGCCGGCCACGTCGGGGTCGTGCCAGTGGAGCGTGTAGGAACTGCGGTCCGCGTCCTTCGAGAGCTCGAACGTCAGCTGTTTGCCGTGTCCGAGCAGGTTCAGCTCCTCGAGCTTGATGCCGCCGGAATTCTGCCCGCCGGTGCGCCCGAACGAGATGCCCGGGTTTGTCGTCCAGACCTCGCGCGCGGCCACTACGATCGTCGCCGCGCCGTCGCGACAGTCGCTCGCGCTGACGGTTGGCTCCCGGATGTAGCGAAGGTCCCGCAGGTTCCGGAGAGTCTCGTCGATCAGGCGCTCCGAGACCTGGTCGCCAGGTCCGAACAGCAGGTGCGCCTCGATCGCGGCATCGCGCGTGTCGATGTGCAGGCGGTCCGCCCACCGGTAGACGGTGGGCAGGTCAGGATCGTCCTCGAAAATCGGCAGCTGCTGAATGTCGATGTCGCGGATGGTGTAGCCCTCGGCCTCCATTTCCGCGATGGATGGGCAGGCGTCCGCGGCCGGTCCCTGCGGCGGCAGAGGGGATTCTGGGCTGTCTGCGGCTGCCGCCCGGCACAGGACCGCCAGGAGGAGACCGAGCGGGAGATGCCGGTGGTTCACGCCGTTTTGGACGGTCCGGCGAGCCGCCATCAACCGCGGGTGTGACGGGCGTCAGAATTCCCAGAGCATGCCGATCGAGGGAATGACCGGGAGCCAGTCGCTTTCTCGGGTCGTGAAAGTCGTGCCACCCGCGCCGTCGGCCTCCGCGATCAGCCGCTGGCAGCAGGTGTTGCCGCTGTTGACCACATTCGAGACCTCGAACGTCACCGCGAGGCTCCCGGTCGCGAGAGGCTTGCGGTACTCGGCGCGCAGATCGAGCGTCGCGCGCACATCGAAGCGGTCGCCGTTGCGCCGCCCGAGCGCGTTGTCCTCCACGCGCGTCGTCGGCCATCCGCGATGCGTGTTCGCGGTTGCCCCGAATCGCCAGGCGCCGCGGACCCAGTCGACGCCGCCTGTCACGGCCCAGGTCTGGTCCCAGCTGCGTGGTTCGCGTCCTCCCCCGATCTTGTCGAAGGCCTCCGACCAGGCGAGGCCGACCCACCAGTTGAAATCGTGGCCCTCGGAGACCGCCGAGACTTCCGCGCCGCGAATCTCGGCCGAGAGCGGCGATACTTCGACTCGGTCGGGAGCGATCTCGGGAACGAGCGACATCGGGTCGAGCAGGTTCTCGAAGTGCGGGCGCGGGTCGGACTGCAGCTTCCGGTACCACTCGAAACGGAGCGCGATGCTGTTCGCGAGCCGGTGGTCGACGCCGAGGATCAGCTGGTCGGAACGCTGTGCTTCCGGGAAATCCGTGATGCCGTCCTCCACCTTGAGCTCGTGCACCTCGTCGGTCTGGTGGAAGCGTCCCCAGTGCGCGCGGAGCCTGGTCCCGGGCGCGAGCTCATAGCGCAGGTTGACGCGCGGGTCGAACCGCCAGTCCTCTGCGGTCGTGCCTTCGGTGGTCGTCCGCTGGCCGCGCAGCCCGAGCTCCGAGACCAGGGCGTCGAGTACCTGCCAGCGGTGCATCGCATAGAGCGCAAGGCGCTCGCGGCTCGGCGAAAGAGACGTGGAACGCGCGAGCGAGGCGTCGCGCGCGAAGAGCGTGGCGACGGCGTCGGTAAACGTCGCCGTCGAATCGTAGTGGTAGTCGGCTTCCTCGTGCGTCCACTCGAACCCGCCTTCGAGCCAGTTCCGCGGGTTCGGCTGCCAGTTGACGCCGCCACGCGTGTCCCAGTACTCGGACGAGCGGTTGTCGTCGACGGAGCCGGTCGAGATGCCGGGGTTGTCGATCTTGCCCTCGCGGAATCCGTCGATGCTGCTGTGGCCGACGACGAGCGAAGCGGCGACGCCGCCCTCGAAGTCGTGGTCCGCGCGCAGCCACAGGTAGCGGGTTCGGCTCTCGATGGTCGCGTCCTCCCCTTCTGGTTTGCGGGTGATGTCGAGCTCGTCGCGGCTCCAGAGGAAATTCGCGGTCAGGCGCAGACGGTCAGGCTCGCCCCAGCCGACGCGGGCGTATATGTCGCCGTAGCTCGGGCTGCCGGCTTCGAGCGAGAGCGCATCGATGAAGGGCTTGACTGTTCCGCCGCGGGCCATCGCGACCCAGTCGACGCCGGCCCGCTCGAGCGCGCCGCTGCTCCGCGCGACGGCGTTGAAGACCGATATGCCGAGGCCCGTGTGAGGCTCCGCCGACGCGTCGATCGTGTGCAGGTCGAAGATTCCCGCCATGCGGTTGCCGTAGCGCGCCGGGAATCCGCCGGTGTAGACCTCCGCATCGCCGATGAGCTCCGGGTCGAGGACGCCGAAGACGTCGTGGTAGGCCGGGAGATGAAACGCCTCGCGAATCGGGAATCCGTCCAGCAGCGTCAGGAGCTCGCCGGCCTCGCCGCCCCGGATGTTCGACTGCGCGGAAATCCCGCCCTGCGCCATGCCGGGCAGCCGGCTGAGCGAGCGCAGCGCATCCTCGCCGGGCCCGGGCTGCGCCGCGAGCGTGTCGCCGGCGACCTGCAGCGCGCCGTTGCTGCCGAAGCGGTCGAGCGCGTATCGGCTCGTTGCGACGACGACCTCGGATAGTTCCGTGGTTGCGGGCGAGACCCGGAGCAGGGCGTCGGGGCTGCCGGCGTCGACGGCGAAATCCGGCAGTTCGAGCGATTCGAACGCATCGGCCTCGACCCGAAGCGTGTAGCTCCCTTCCGGAACCGGGCCGATGTGGAATCGTCCCTCGGCGTTCGTCCAGTCGACCGCACCGAGCGGGACAAGGCGCACGGCGGCGTTCGGGACAGGCTTGCCGTCTGCCGTGCTCACGACCTGGCCGCGAACGACGCGTTCCGACTTGCGCGCGTGTGCGGTGACGGCGAAGAGGCCGGGTCGCACGGCCGTCAGCGAGAGTCCCTGCTCGGCGAGGATCTCGCGCGCGATGAGGAGGCGATTTCCGGATGCGGGCTCGACGGTGACCGTGAGAGTCCTCGGCAGGAGCTCCGAGCTGTAGATGAAGTCGAGGCCCGGGCCGCGCAGCTCCTCGAGGATATCCACGATCGGCCGGCCGACATAACCCGCGCCCGCGGCGCCGGGAGCCGCGAGGAGAAACAAGGGGAGCGCCAACAGCGCGCCGAGTCGCGTGCGCAGGCGAATGCGGGTCATCCGCCCATTAGAGGCTCAGGTGAGGCCGACCGCCACCGCCGGCTGCGCAAAGGGCTTGCGCGACTCGAGCCAGGCCCACAACGCGTCCCATTGCTGCAGCTCCGGATGTACGCGCGCCGGATTCATTTCGTGCAGGCCGAGGCCCTGCTCGCCGGCGTAGACGTAGTATTGCGAGTCGCGCAGCGTCGTCACGACCGGAATCTGCATCTGGTCGAGGAAGCGCATCAGGGTACGGAAGATGATCGTGTTCGGCTTGACGCGGTTCGCAATCACCGCGAGCCGGTTCTCGCGCCGCTTGATCTTGCCGGAGATGAGGAGGTGCCCGATGGTGCGCGAGCAGGCGTGGATGTCCGCGTCCGACGGCATCACCGGCACCAGCACGGCGTCCGCATCGCGCACATGCTCGTTGAAATCGTGCGGCTGCAGCGCCGCGGGCGTATCGACGACGACCCGGTCGGTGCCATGCGGCACGCGCAACTGGAAGCTCCGCGTCACGCCGAGCGCGCGCGCATAGGCGGCGATTCCGAGGATCGGAGGCTGGTGCGGCGAGCGCTTTTCGAGCCAGCGCGAGGCTGATCCCTGAGGGTCGAAATCCATGAGGACGGGGCGATAGCCGCGGGCCGCATACATGGCGGCGATGCCGGTCGCGATCGTCGATTTGCCCGAGCCGCCCTTGGGGTTCAGCAGGACGATCCGAAGCATGGCACCCCCCGAAGCCTGCGGACCAATGTACGCTCTCTGGCCTCGGGCGCATATACTACCTAAAAATACGTGGAACGCCAGTGACTTACGGTACCAAACCTAGAATCGTTATCGTTGGCGCCGGCTTCGGCGGCCTTGCCGTGGCTCAGTCGTTCCGGCACGCAGATGCGGACATCACGCTGATCGACCGCCAGAACCACCACCTCTTCCAGCCGCTGCTTTACCAGGTCGCGACCGCCGGATTGTCGCCCGCCGACATCGCCTGGCCTGTCCGCTACCTGATGCGCCGCCAGCCGAATACGCGCGTCCTCATGGGCGAGATCCGGGCCGTCGACCCGGCCCGCAAGGTGGTGACACTCGATGCCGGACCGATCGCCTATGACTGCCTCGTGCTCGCGACCGGCGCGACGCATGGCTACTTCGGGCGCGACGAGTGGGCACGGTATGCCCCGGGGCTCAAGACGCTGGACGACGCGACCGCGATGCGTCGCCGACTCCTGCTCGCATTCGAACGAGCCGAGATGACCTCGAACCCGGAGGAGAACGCGCGGCTTCTCACGATCGTCATCGTCGGCGGCGGCCCGACCGGCGTCGAGCTCGCCGGCGCCGTCGCCGAGCTCGCGCGCCGCGCGCTCGCGCGCGATTTCCGCTCGATCGACCCGCGCCGGACGCGCGTGATCCTCGTCGAGGCGGGGCCGCGGCTGCTGGCCAACTTTCCCGCCTCGCTGTCGCGGTACACGGGACGCGCGCTCGAGCAACTCGGCGTCGAAGTGCGGCTCGGCCAGGCCGTCACGCATTGCGACGCCGACGGTGTCCGCATCGGAGACGAGACCTTGCGCGCGGGCACGGTCATCTGGGCGGCGGGCGTTGCCGCGTCACCACCGGCACGCTGGCTTGGCGTCGCTGCGGATCGCGCGGGCCGCGTGCCGGTGACGCCGCAACTGCGGGCGCCAGGCCTCGAGGATGTCTGGGTGATCGGCGATGCGGCGCTCGCTAAGAACCCGGACGGCGCGCCGCAACCCGGCATCGCGCCGGTGGCGAAGCAGCAGGGCCGTTACGTCGCGCGCGCCATCGCGGCGCGCATCGAAGGTCGCGCTCCGCCGCCGCCGTTCGAGTACCGCGACCGCGGCCTGCTCGCGACGATCGGCCGCAAGTCGGCGGTCATCGCCTGGGGCCGCTTGCGCCTCCGCGGCTGGATCGCCTGGTGGATCTGGGGCGCGGCGCACGTGTATTTCCTCGTGAGCCTCCGGAACCGCGTCATCGTCGTGACGCAGTGGCTGTGGTCGTACGTCTTTTTCGAGCGTGGGGCTCGGCTCATCACCGGCACGGATGCCGGGCACACGGACTAGGGATCTATTCCGGCACCGCCTCGAGGAGCAACGAGCGCTCGAACCGCACCGTAAGCATCGCGACGGGGCCGGTCACGGCGCCGAGGTCGCGCTCATTCACGTAATCGCGCAGGCGATAGGTCCGGCCGGACGCGAGCCCGCGGAGTTCGACGCGACCGTCGTGGCGCGGCGCGAAGAATGCGTAGTAGACCGCGCTGCCCTTGCGGACCGCATGCGCCTCGGGGCGGTCGAACCCGATGTCGTAGAGCTCACCGGCATATTCGCCCTCGGAGAGGCGCTTGGCGTCGTAGAGCTTCACCCAGCGCGCCCAGGTCTTCTCGCGCGCGGGCGTCAGGAGAAGCTGCGGGTCCTTCTCGCCGGGGGCGCCCGGCCACGCGAAGTTCGTGCCGATCACTCCGCCGACGCCAAAGGTCGAGGCAAAGTCTTCGCCGCCGTCGCTCATCTCGACGTGATCTCCGAAATAGGCGATGCGGTCGCCCGCCAGCGCCTTGAGCGTCTTGCCCTTGCTACGGATCTGCCAGGAGCTCTCCGGATCGGACGCAACGGCCATGTTGAGGTAGGGCAGGGTGAAGAACGAATAGCCGGTGCCACAGGGACAGATCTCGATGAGCGCGCCCGGCTTCGTCGCCTGCGCAGACTCCCAGATCGTTCTGAAGAAGCCGGGCACCGCTTCCGGCGCGTCGGCCGGCGTCGCGTGATGATGCGAGGGATCAAAGCATTCCGGCGCCGCGTTGAGGTGCTGGCCGTCGATCTTGAGCCCGTCGAAGCCCCATTCGCCAAGCGCCTTGCGGGCGAACGCGGCGGCGTCGGCGCGCACGCCGTCGAGCGCGGGGCAGAGGTACTGCGAGTCCCACCAGCTGATCGTGCGCGTGGAGCCGTCGGCGTTCCGCAGGAGCCAGCCCGGGTGCTCGCGCGCCGTGCGCGAGCCGGCGTCGGCGCCGAGCGGTGCCCACCACAGTTGCGCCTTGAGGCCCGCGGCATGAATGCGATCGACGAGGGCCTTCATGTCGGCGTCGCCGGCCGGGAATTTGTCGGGCCGCGGCCGCCAGTCTCCGAGGGCCACCTGCCAGCCGTCGTCCAGCACCGCCCAACCGAAGCCCAGCTCCTTCACGACCGGCAGCGTTTCGAACACCTGGCGCGGCGTGAATGTCCTGCCGTAGCCCCAGGCGCACCAGATCGGGTCGAACGCGTCCTTCGGTGCGGACGCAATCTCGATGCCCTGCGCCTGCATGAGGGCGGCGTAATCGCGCAGCGTGACGAAGTAATCGCCGCGGTGGACGGCGACGAAGCTTCGGACCGTCTCGAGGACCTCGCCCGCGGCCAGCGTCGCAGGTCGACGCGCGATCAGCGCAACGCTCGCCCTGCCGCTCGCGAGGCGCTCCACCGGCAGCGAGACGAGCTTCGGCACGAGCTCGACGTGCCCGATCGCGAGCCCGACGCCGCGGCGCCAGACGTCGACGACGGGCGTGCCGCCGCCGTAGTCGGAATCGTTCATGCCGAGGTAGTTCGCGCGCTTGAATCCCGGCCCGAGCGGCAGCACCCAGTCCGGCCGCGACTCGTAGGAGGCGCTCTGGTACGACCAGAACGCGGGCTCGCCGCGATACGGCCCGGGCCCGAACTCGTAGCGCTCGCTCGCGTAACCGTCGACCTCGACGGGGCCAGTTCCCTCGTTCCGGTAGCGGACGCGCAGGAACAGCCAGCGCGGCCGGCCCGCATACGCCGTGACCTCGACTTCCTTCGCGAGCGCGCCGGCGCGGCCCGTCAGCACGGTGCGCTGTCCTTCGCCGAGCGCATCGGCGACCGGTTTCGTCGAATGGCCCGCGAGCGCGAAGCCGCCAATCGAGCCATCGGCGGTCAGCAGGGATTCCGATTCGGAAAAAGGACCGAGCGCCACGTCGCGATCCCCGGTTGCGACGACGCGCGTCCGCATGTATCCGTCGAACTCGAGGCGGATGCCGTCGCCCTGCACGGCGGCAGCGGCAGCGAGCATCAGGACGGCGGCGCCGATCATGGGATCGCCGCCGGCGCCGACCAAGCTTTCGGGAACAGCCGCTCTGCGTTGCCGGCGTAGACCTTCGCAAGCACGTCGCGCGGCAGCGCGAGGCCGCGGAACGGCGCGTCGAACTCGGTCGAATCCAGCACGACGCTCCCCGCGAGGAACTGCCAGTCCGCGAGCCAGGCGGCATGCGCCTCGTCCGCGAATTCCTCGTCCGACTGGCCGCGGCTCCGCCCGAGGTCGGAGCCGTAGAGGATCCGGTCCTGGAACTCGACGAAGAAACGCCGCACTTTCTCGCGATCGCGGCTCGCCTGCAGCTCGAGGTGCGGCATGCGCGCGGCGAGGTCCACGCTCGCCTTCGGGTAGCGCCGCAGGAAGTCGGCGATGCGATCCACGTTCCACTCGAGCGAAGCGAGGTGGACGCCGACGAACGTGAGCCCGGGGTGCTTGTCGAGCATGCGGTCGCGCGCCGCGATCTGCTCTTCATAGCTCGGCCATTCTTTGCGGCCGGCCATGTGGTACTGCGGGTGCTCGGTGAAGTACTCGCGATCGCCGCGGATCGTCATCTCCTCGAGCGGCAGCCAGGCGTTCCGCGGCTCGCCCTGGTGGCCGAGCACCGGGATGCCGCGCTTCTCCAGCCAGTCGAGCAGGGGATCGAAGCGAGGGTCGTCGATCATCACGGCGCGGCCGTCGGGGTCGCGCTGCTGCATGCCGACGTCCTTCCAGATCTTGACGGCCGCGGCGCCCTCGGCAAATGCCGCGTCGAGCCCGTGCTGCACCCCCACGAGCCAGCCGGGCGCCGCGCTGTTGGAGGCGTCGAAGCTCGCCGCGAAGGCGAAGCGGTCGCCGTGCGCGCGATGCAGCGCGGCTGCGTCGCGCTCCTGCTCGGCGAGCGGCGGGAAGTCCCGGTAATTGACGTTGATGGTGAGCACGCGGAAGCCGTCCGCTTCCATGCGCCGCAGGAAAACCGGCATCTCGCCGTAGAGGTGGACGTGCGCATCGACCTTCGGCATCGACGCGAAGTCGACTTCCGCAGCCGCCGGGTGAGCGAGCGCCGCCGCCAAGGCAAATGCCGAGAAGATCCGGAACGTCACTGGGTCTGCCCCGGCGGATTGCAGTGGACGCGAAGCCGGCCGATCGCGTCGGAACCGAGCGGATGGCCGTCGAGGCGGGCCGCGTAGAGTGCGGCGCCGACGGCGGGCGGAAAGCGGGGTGCGCGGTACTCGAATGGCCGTACGGAAGCCTCGAGCCCCGCGCGAAACGCCGCGACCATGGCCGGCACGTTGTCGAACACGCCGCCGCTGTGCGAGACGGCGACGACCACGTCGTCCGGAGTCCCGAGGCTGAGCCGCACGGCGGCGACGCAGTCGACGAGCTCCCCGGCGCCGCGCGTGAAGATTCTGCCGGCGGCGGCGTCCCCGGCCTGCGCCGCCTCGTGCACCAGGCGTGCGAATTGCGCGAAGGCACCCCGCCGGTCGGCATGCACGCCGTAAATGTGGGCGCAGAGCTCGAGGTCGTTCGCGATCCCGAGGCGCTCGCGCACGAGGCCATGGAGCGGCCCGCGCCCGGCGCGCCCGTCGCTCATGCGCGAGAAGAGGTTCATGCCTTCGCGCGCGATCCAGTACGCCGACCCCTCGTCGCCGATCAGCTCGCCCCAGCCGCCGCACCGTGCCTGGCGTCCGGCGTACTCGCCATAGGCGAGGGAACCGGTGCCCGCGATGACGCTGATGCCGTCCTCGCAGGCGAGCGATCCCGCCCAGCTGCAGATCATGTCGTTGCCGCAGCGGTAGTGCTTGCTCCCCAGCACGTCCGAGGGCAGTGCGTCGAGGGCTTCGAGCGTCCGGCCGTCCTCGCCATAGGCCGGCAGGCCGAAGAAGGCGAACGCGACATCCGATGGTGCGACGAGCGCGCGTGAGAACGTAGCTCCGAGTCCCTCGGAAAGACGCGCGCGCGCGACGTCGACGCCCTCAGCGAGGTAGTCGACGCTCGCGCCCACGTGGCTCGAGCGAAGGTTCCCGTCGGCATCGACGAGCGCGTACGCGGTCTTGGTCCCGCCGCCGTCAACGCCGAGGAACAAGGCTTCCGGCTCCGTTCCAGGGATGGATGGTCACGCCTTGCACGACGCGGTTGACCGTGCCGGCGGGATCAGGCCGGTCTGGCGTGAGCCCGAGCGCGAGGGACTGCAGGAGCGCGTAGCTCTGGGCGACGAGGACGTAGAGGGGCGCGAGCTCGAGGTCGGAGGCTTCACTCATGCCCGGCATGATGAGCTTTTCGGCGCGGCTCGCGCCATCCGGCTGCCCGGCGAGCGCAAGGACGGCGCCGGCCCGGCCCTCCCGCTCCAGCTCGTGCAGGAGGTCGCAGTCGTAGTTCCGCGCGTATGCATCGTTCGAGAGCAGGACGACGACGAGCGTCTTCGCATTCAGGATCGTCTTGGGGCCGTGACGGAAGCCGAGCGTGGAATCGGCGACCGCGACCACGCGCCCGTCGGTCAGCTCGAGCAGCTTCAGGGCCGCCTCGGAGGCGAGACCGCGCAACTCGTTGCTGCCGAGGTAGACGACGCGCTCGAACCCGCGCGCGACCAGGCGGCCGGCGAGCGCGGCAGCCTGCGGCAGGAGCTCCGCGGCGGACCGGGCAAGGCGCGGCGCGACGGCGGGCTCGAGGAGCCGGAATGCCAGCGAGCCGGCCAGCAGCATCGCGCTGAAGCTCGACGTCATTGCGAATCCGCGGTCGTGCGCGGCCTCCGGCATCAGGAGCACGCAGCCGCTGCCGAGACCGCGCGCCCGGAGCGCGAGCGCGCCCTCAGGATTGCAGGTGATGACGAGGTGACCGACCCGGCCCGAGAGGAAGTGCTCGGCCAGTTCGACTGCCGCGACGCTCTCGGGACTGTTGCCGGAGCGCGCGAAGGAAACGAGCAGCGTCGGGCCCTCCGCCGGCAGGCGCAGCTGCGGACCGGACAGGAGCTCGGTCGTCGCGATCGCCTCGACCCGCCGGCGCAGGCGCGCCGCCAGCGCGGGGGCGAGGCAGTCGCCGATATAGGCGGAAGTGCCGGCGCCGGTCAGCACGACTCGCAGGTACGGGTTTGCGAGGAGCGGCTTCAGGAATTCGTCGGTGCGCTCGCGCTCGCCTTCGATCAGGTCCGCGACGGCTTCCCAGACCGTCGGCTGCTGCGCGATCTCCTGCGCCGTCCACTTCGCGCCGCGAGACTCGAGCTCGGCCGCGGGCAATCCCGCAAACACGGCGCTCATGGGCCCGCTCCCGCCCGGTGGCCGCAGGCGGCAAGATAAGGACGCAAGGCGCGGCCGACGCCTTCCTGCACGATCGCCTCGGGCGCCGGTGCGATGCGTCCGGCGCGGATCGCCTCGTGCTCATGCGGCAGGTATTGGCTGAGAAGCGTCAGCGGGATCGCAGTGCGGCCGAGGCGCCTCATCATCGCGTCGTTCGCTTTCCGCACGTCCGGATTGGGCCAGTAGTAGCGGACGCGGTCGCTGAGGCTGTACTGCAGGTCGAGGTCGAGCCCTTTTCCTTCAGCCGAATAGTGGCCGCGCCAATGGCGCGGGTCGGCCTTCATGACGTCGACGACGATGCGGCGGAAATCCGGTACGCGCTCGTGTCCGTAAAGTTCCTGCTCGATCGCGGCGAGGCCCCAGAGCGTTTCGCGGAGCGCGAAGGTCGCGCCCGGGCCAACCTTCAGGATCGCGAAGTGGTCGTGCACGAGCGCGGCGAGGCTTGCGGCGGACTGATAGTCCGTGGAATGCGCCTCGAACACGAGCTCGCCCTGCGACTCGATGAATCGGCTGAGTCCTGCGGCCGCTTTTGGCGCGTAGTCGATCACCTGGTGGTGATCGAACTCGACTCCGGGCTGCACGACGAGCGCGATGACTCGCGGCCAGGCGGATTCGAGCCCGGCCTCCAGGAAGGCCTCGCGGTGCGCGACGATCGTCGCAGCGGCCGATTCGGGCCGCGTCACCGCCAGGGTTTCGAGTTCCTCCGTGGCGCCGCCCGGCGTCGGCACCTCCGTGCCGATGACGTACACGGGCTTGTCGCCGCCGGCCTCGCGCCAGGCTTTCTCCGCGACCGCTGCGAGCGCGGCTGCACGCGCGGCGACGAGCGCCTCCGGGAGCGGATCCGGGTCGCCGCCGCAGGCCATCGAGCAGTCGAGGTGGATCTTCCGGAAGCCGGCCGCGACGTATTCGCGGATCATTTCCGCGGCCTTCCCCATCGCAGCCTCGCCTGTTTCACTGCGCCAGGCGTTGGGGCCGAGGTGGTCTCCGCCGGTCCACAGCCTATCTTCGGCAAGGCCCGCGCGCGCGGCGATCTCCCGGAGGAAGCGCACGAAGTCCGCGGGCCGCATGCCCGTGTAGCCGCCGAACTGGTTCACCTGGTTGGAGGTCGCCTCGACGAGAAGGCCCGTGCCCGCGGCGCTCGCCTCGCGCATCGCGCTTTCGATGACGGCCGGGTGGGCGGAGCACAGCGAGTAGATGCCGGCGGCCTCGCCGCGTTGCTGCCGCGCTGCAATGTCGAGCAGCGCCTTCACCGCGGCGCGTCGGCGAGCGCCTCGCCGGCTTCCGGCGTCTCGGGCTGCAGCGCGAGCAGTAGCGCCGCGATCAAGGCGAGCGCGATGCCGGCGAACTTCATGGGTCCCGGCACGACGCCGAGCAGGATCATGGAGAGCACGGCGGTAAGGAGTGGCGCGCCCGCGTTCACGAGCGGCGCGACGATGATGGCCTTGCCATAGCGGAATGCGAACACGAGCGTCAGCGCCCCGATCGAGTTCAGGACCTGGATGGCCGCCGCGAGCCCGGGCCCGTCGAGGCCGTAGTTGATCGGCTGCGAGAAGTCGGTCATCGCGATCGCGACCGGGACGAGCAGCAGGCCGCTCAGCATCATGTAGAAGAAGATGCTGGCCGCGTCCATCGTGAGGTTCGCGAGCTTGATCACGTAGGCCTGCACGCCCCAGGCCGCGAGGATCGCGAGCGCGAGCAGGAACCAGAGGCCGTAGCCGGCGGCGCCGTCCGCGCGGTAGTCGAACAGCGGCAGCGACAGGAGGGCGAGCGTGATGCCGAGCGCGCCCATCAGTCCCGTGCGCTCCTTGAGCAGGGCGAGCGAGAGGCCGATCGTCAGCGCGGGAGACAGCGAGATGATTGGAAAGATGAGGTAGGGCGGGCCGATCCGTACGGCGTAGAACAGGATCAGCTGGCCGCCGGCGCCGAGGAGGCCGATCGCGAGCCCGAGCTTCACCGAGCGGGAATCGCGCATGAGCGGCCGGTCGGCCCGCTGGAACACGAAGATCGCCGGCCCGATCATCGTGATCGCCCACACGACGTAATTGAGCGTCTCCGGCACGCCGTGCTCGCCGGGCAGGCCGGCGAGCGCGCCCCAGACGCCCCAGAGCACGGTTGTGACCAGGGCGTGGATGAGCCAGGCGCTCATCTAGAACTTCGCGGTGACGCCGAGGATCAACGAGCGGCCCCAGGTCTCGAACCCGGCGAGCATGTCGGGGCGGCCCATCGTCGCCATGTAGTACTCGTCGGTGAGGTTCCGCCCCTCGAGCGAGACGGTGAACTTGTCGGTCAGGCGGTATGCGACCGAGGCCGTTACCCAGGTGATCGGGTCGCCGTACTGAGAGAGGCCGCCGACCGCATCCGTCACCTCAACGTAGCGGCCGCTGTAGTCCGCCGCGAGCTGCGCATCCCAGCGCTCGTTCTCGAACATGAAGGCGAGCGAGTAGGCGGACTCGGAGACGCCTTCCAGCGGCCCGACGTTCTCGCCGTCGATGTAGCTGTCCGTGTCGGTGTAGGTGTAGTTCGCGCGGAGGCCGAATCCGCTTTGCCAGAAGTGCTGGAAGCCAAACTCAAAGCCGAGAACCTTCGCCTTATCGCCGTTGATCGGGCGGCTCACGTCATACAGGAGCGGCTGGTCCGGACCCCCGGCGATGCTCACGACGACGCCGATGTCGACGTTCTCCTGCAGCTCGTAGGTGATGAACCCGTCGAGATCCTTCCAGAAAGCCGCGGCGCTCACGACGGATTTGTCATCGAAGTACCACTCGACCGAGAGGTCCGCCTGGTTCGCCTCCACCGGCTCGAGGTCGGCATTGCCGTCGTAGAACACCTCGTACGTGCGGTCGAGCGTGTTGTCGGTGCGCGTGGGCGCGAGCTGGTTGAGCGAGGGCCGCGAGATCACCTGTGCCGCCGCGAAGCGGACCAGCAGGTCCTCGCGCGGCCAATAGCCGATGTTGAGCGACGGCAGGAGCTTGCTGTAGCTGCCCTTTTCCGTGAGCGGCTCCGCCGGGCTGTACGTCACGTCCGGGCTCGACGTCGGGATGTTCGGGGACGGATCGTCCACGCGCACGATGGCGTCGATGGCCGTCCGCGCGGTCGTTTCGGTATTGATGAAGCGCAGGCCGGCGTTCGCGAACCACTTGTCGCCTCCGAAGTTGGCATTCACATACCCGGCCAGGGTGTCCTCGTCGACGTCGTAGGATTGCACCGGGTTGAACTCCGGCGCGACCAGCGAGGAATCGTACACGTCGCCCGTCGGGTCGCCGTTCTCGTCGAGGATCGGCTGGCCGTCGAGCGCGGCGAGGGCCGCGAGGTACTGCTTCACGTCGAAGTACACGAAGCGCTGCGGATAGCTGCCGCCGCCATTACGCATGAAATTCGGAAGGTGCAGGCTGTGCACGACGTGGGCCCCGAGGCTGGCGAACGTGATGCCGTACTGGTTGCAGTAGATGCAGGAGCCGCCGTTCGTGTCGTTCTCGATCGTGTCGCGCTGCTTTGACCGCGCGGTTGCCGCAGCACCGAACTGGAGCGACTTGAAGGAGCCGGAATCGTAGGTGAGCTCGCCATCGACGCTGAGGCCGTCCACCTCGTCCGTCACGTCGGTGCCGGAAAGGCCGATGTAGTGGAGGCCGAAGTCGGCATCGCCGAGCTCGTTGGCTTCCAGCGCCGTCGCAAGGTCGCGCCCGTCCTCGAGCGTCAAGCTGATGTCGGGCAGGGCGCGGCTGTTCATGTCGACGCGTCCCACGTGGTCACCCGCGATCCCGGAGACGACCCAGGTGTCCTTGCCGCCCGAATCGCGCGTCGCGCGGGACGTATAGCCGTCGAAGTTGAAGTGCAGCCGGTCGCTCGCCTGCCAGCTCCCGTTGAGGCCGAACTGGGAGGTGTCGACGACGCGGTGTTCGGTGATGGTCGAGATCTCCGGGATGAGCTGTGCGACGGTCATGCCGTCCACCCAGTGATCGGTGATGTGGACGTCGCTCCAGCGATGCTGGCCCGTGTTTTCGTCGAGGATCGAGTCTTCGACGTAGAACGACTGGTGATAGCCGACCGTCGGCGCATGCAGCCGCGTGAAGAGCCCGTCCGCCGTCAGCCGGAAGCTGTCGCTGATGTCCCACTGGTAGGTGGCGGTCACGCCGCTGCGCTCCTTTTGCTGGATGCGCGCGCCGAAGCTCGTGCAGCAGAGGCCCAACAGGTCGCTCTCGTCCGCCGAAATCGTCCCGTCGCCGTTCGCGTCGAACTCGCCGGGCGAGTCCGGGTTGATGAAGAACTCATGCACCGCGTCGGAGCGGTCCGTCGTATCCTGGTATACGGCCGTGAGCATGAGTCCCATCGTGTCGTCGGCGAAGGTCTGGTTGAAGACGCCGCTGACCTTGTAACCGTTGTCTTCCGACAGGTCGTTGTAGTCGCCCTCGGCCGTCAGCGAGAGGCGCTGTCCGAAGCCCTCGAGCGGGCGCGCGGAGCGCAGGTTGACCGATCCGCCAATGCTCCCCTCGATATTCGGGGCCTCAGCCGACTTCAGCACGTCGGCGCCCGAGATCACCTCGGACGGCAGCACGTCGAACGCGAATTCGCGGCCGTCGCCGTCCGTCGCGAGGATGCGGCCATTGAGGGTGACGATGCTGAACTCGGGCCCGAGGCCGCGCACGTTGACGTACTGGCCCTCGCCGCCGCGCGTGCGCTGGATCGTGATGCCGGTGATATGCGACAGCGAGTCTGCGACGTTGGCGTCGGGGAAGCGGCCGAGGTCTTCGGCCACGATCGAATCCTGCACGATGGCCGAGCCCTTCTTGCGGTCTAGCGACTCGACGAGCGCGGCGCGCGTGCCGGTGACGACGACTTCGCTGAGCTCCGTGTCGGGCGGCGTCATAGTCGCCGTCTGTGAGAGGGCTGGAGTCGCTGCGAAGGCGAAAAGCCCGATTCCGCCGCGGACGATCGGATTCCAATGGCGCATGGCATTCCCCCAAAACTGCCGGCCATTCCATCGTAGGCCAAGCAATTCCGAAAGGACAGGAAACTTTCGTTCGCTTACGAAAGGCGAAAGAGCGGCCGCCACAGGCTTTTGATTTTCGACTATGCTTGAAAAACGAAAGTCTACAGACGGCATCCAGCGGGCGCGACATGAACAAACCGATCGAAGCGGGACACGAGGGCCCATTACACGGCGCCCGCGGATTTGCGATGCAGGAGCGGCGCCGCCTGATCCGCTCGATCGTGGAATCGCAGGCCCAGTGCAACGTAGCCGACCTCGCGCGCCGCTTCGACGTTTCCGCCGTCACAATCCGCTCTGACCTCGCCGCGCTCGCGGACAGCGGCGCGCTCGTCCGCGTGCATGGCGGCGCCTTGCCGCCGGGCGACGGCGACGAAGTACCGATCAACATCAAGCAGACGCTCTACCACGCGGAGAAAGTGCGGATCGCGGCGGCGGCGGCCGGGCTCATCCAGGACGGCGAAACGGTGATCCTCGACTCGGGAACGACGACGGCCGAGATCGCGCGCCAGGTCCGCGGCCTCAAGCTGCGCTCCATCAATGTGATCACGAACGCGCTCAACATTGCCGTGCTGCTCGCAAACGCGCGCCACGTGAACCTCATCATCCCGGGCGGCGTCCTGCGCCGGAAATCCTGGTCGCTCTCAGGTCCGCAGGCCGAGGCCGCGCTGCGCGACCTCCAGGCCGACCGCCTGTTCATCGGCGTCGACAGCCTCGATCCCGATATCGGCCTCATGACGCCCCACGTGTT